>Ga0137310_101517_pt1 | contig 14359 bp, 1 predicted proteins | sample NAcewiD2O_June_2_FD_97183 | JGI IMG/M metagenome (GOLD analysis project Ga0137310, IMG submission 97183) | Mouse cecal microbial communities from Vienna, Austria - N-Acetylglucosamine amended D2O_June | ecosystem: Host-associated > Mammals > Digestive system > Large intestine > Cecum | place...
TATCCTGCCCTTTCCGGCATTGGCAGCGTCCCCATGGTCTGCCCGTCTTCTTTTTTTATGGTTGTGGGTTCTATTGTACCCCCATTGGCGTCCAGCGTGACTGTATACACTGTCACATTCTGTTTTTCTTCCCAACGGGCATAGACTGTCATATCGCCTGTCACTTCTGTATCTTCCGTTATGGCTTCTCCGCCCTCTTGGGACGTGTACCAGCCTTTAAAGGTATGTCCTGCCTTTTCCGGTATTGGGAGTGTTCCTATGGCCTGTCCTTGTTTTTTCTTAACCGGGCTTACCGCCGTTCCTCCATCCGTATTAAATGTTACTGTATATTCTTCCTCAACCGTTAGAGTAGGTATATTCTCTCCGCTGTTGCTTACCGAAAATCCAGCTGTAACAGTCTGCAAACGGAAGATTGCATGGGTTGCAGTTTCATCATTCAAAAGTTCTTTTACAATCTCTGTCACATCAAATGTCTTTTTGCCAAGATTATCTGCCGCAATCCATTCGTTGCAGAATACCGTAGCTTCCTTGGAATAGTTATCGTTTTTCGCCGGATAAGTCACAGGATCCGTCAAAATGATGTCCGGCAACTTTTTGTCTACTGCAAACAATCCCGCTTTTGTCTTGTTTCTCTTCAACGTATTATTGTCTATGCTTGGCACATTAATCGTAATCGTAGCAACCATGTGGCCTTTATCTATATCTCTCCACACATCCTGCAGCCGGAACGCAAGGCATCCTATTCTGGGATTTCCGCACTTTGTTCCCCCAGTTGCCGTTTCATCCTGGATATAAGCCGCTGATACGCTGCTGCCTGTTTCAGACTTATCTTCATTCGTAGAAATAAAGTACGAACCAACATCCCCTCTCGGATTCGATGCGCCAAAGACCGTATCCAGCTCTTCCCACTGTGCATAAACTGTCATATCGCTTTGTACACGAGTTTCCGCTGTTATCTCTACTCCGCCTGTCTTTACTGTATACCACCCTTTAAAGGCAGAACCTGTCTTGTCCGGAATCGGCAATTCACCGATTTTGCTCCCCTCCTCGATTAAAACAGATGTTGTTGCCACCTTTCCCCCATTGGGATCAAATATTACATTATACTTTGGCGTTCCCTCGCCCGCAATCTTTATATTATAAGTTTTGGCTGCAACAATATTTCCATAGGCCATTTTCAGGCTAATGCTTGCATCCCCATTCCTTAACGCTCTGATTTGAACGGTTTTCTGATCGTTATCGCCAACAATTTCAAGGTAGTCCTGCGCCTCCCCCGGTATTGTCCATTCATAAGTGAACTCTCCTTTTGCACCACTTGGAAAACTTTCCGCCTGATACTGGACAACATCATTCTTCGCTATAGTTTCAACGCCAGTAATCTCTGCCCCGATAAATTCATCTGTATACTTCATACTAAATACTTCCCACTCGCCAATTCCGATACCGCTTGTGTTTCCCGCATTATCCGGACGGCTGATGCGGAGCTGAAGCTGCGTGGTTTTTACTGCTTCTGTAAATGTAACTCCGTTCCAAACCCGGTTGCTGCCCTGTGTTCCGCTCCCTGATACGCCAACGGAAGAAACCGCTTCCTCGCTTTCATTACACATGTCTGTAATCTGCTTCCAGTCATTAATTGCATGGTCATAGTACCATACTTCGCAGGCCTTAGGATATAATACACCGTCACCTTCTGCTGTTCCTGCTTCCAGATCATCAGCCCACCACATCACACGCATACTGGAGATATCACGAGGTTCCTCCCAAGTCAAAGTAATGGGTTGGGGATACTCTAAATCCCCTTCTTTTTTCCAGGTATTCCATGATGTAGAACTGCTCCCGCCAAGCTGCCCATTGTTCACCTTATCAGGAGAAGTTCCCTTGTTGGAATATTCAGCGGATGCTTTGGCTCTGGGTGCAATGTTATAACCATTTACAATGGGGTCATCTTCATAGTCACCGTATACTTCCCATTCACCGAGTCCAATGCCCTCTCCACCTTCACTCTGTGCATTCTTTTTTATTTTCAACCGGATTGCATTTGTCTGAATCTGATCTGCAAATTTCACTTCATTCCAGTAACGGTTTTTTTCTTCTTTATAATCTCCAGCATTCTCTGATGTAGCTGCAGAATCAGTGGAACCAATTTCTACTCCTACAACATCTGCCTTTTCCCCTTTCTCATTCGTCATGTTTTTAATTTCAGTCCACTCTCCAGCATCGTTCTTATACTCAGCCGTACAACTCTCTGGAATTGAAATTCCCCCTTCGCCAGGTAAACCATTTATCCACCACATCACTTTCATGCTGGATAGTGTCCGCCTGCTTTCCCAATCCAGGCTAATTTCAGTCACATCTGGAGATCCTCCTGCTTTCCATGTATGCCACCCTTTTTCGCCTCCACCAGCTTCCACAAGTTTTCCATCAGTTACCATGGGCAAACTTGACGGAACACAAGAATAACTTGCTGCCAGCGCAGCCTCCCCAGCAATATTCAACTGTTCACCTTCCACCACGTTTCCGTATACTTCCCACTCGCTGATTCCCACGCCGTTACTGCCGGTGCCATAGCGTTCTATCACAAGACGCAATTCTTTCGTCTTAATCTTATTGGGGAATTTCACGGTATTCCACTGCTTATTGGCGCCGTTTACTCCGCCATTAACAGAAGAATCATAGCTGACTCCTACCTGGTCTGTATTCGGATTGCTTTCGCTGGCCATACCGGTAATCTGCTGCCAGTTCCCGGCAGCATCTTTATATTCTACCGTACAGGACTTAGGGAATGTAACGCTGGCATTGGCATCCTCTGGCGTAACCATCGCCAAATCTGCCCACCATATCACACGCATACCGTCAAGTTCATGATTTACTTGCCATTTCAAGTTGACATGCATAGGATAAGTTGCCCCACCTTCTTTCCAGCTATTCCATGCTGTGGCAGCCTCCGTCGCCAAAATCCCATCATTTACTTTTGCAGTCGGAGACCAGGAATTCTCATGGTCCGCCGCTGCGGTCGCTTTCCAGGCGATATTATCCCCTTCCAGAGTAACTCCCCCTGCTTTCGGGTTCCCTGCTGGCAAAACAGTTTCTACTCCCTCTTCTGCTGGAGCAGCCATAACAGCTGCACCAGGCCATACATCCGCAAGCATTGTAAACATCAACGCTAAGCTTAATGCTAATGCTATTCTCTGCTTCCACTTTATAATTTTTCTTTTTCCCATAGACGACATCCTCCTATAAAGGTTTTCATATTCTACTTTACTGTTATTTTACAGGAAACTTTCTTCCCATTGCTGCTGACTGCCAAAACAGTAACCTTGCCCTTTTTCTTTCCTGTTACTATTCCACTGGGAGACACTGAAGCAATCCGTTTGTTTGAAGAACGAAATCTTATTTTGCTGGTTGCCGTCACAGGCTTTTTCGTAACCGTAAGGCGCAGTTTCTTTCCCTTTTTCACGGTGTACTTCTTTTTCCCCATAGACAGTTTTGATACGGAGACCTTTCTCTTCACAGTAATCGTCGCTTTCGCCTTGCCTCCATGGGTAGAAACCACTGTAATTACGGCCTTCCCTGTCTTCAATCCTTTGACTGTCAGTTTTCCCTTCTTCACTTTAACAGAAGCAATCTTAGGCTTATTGCTTTTAGCAGACTTAATTTTTTCTCCTTTGACGCTGCTGGAAGCAATCTTTATTACCGCTGTAGATTTCTTGCGCTGAAGCGGCAGGCTCTTATAATTGAGCTTGATGGCCGGAACCTTCACTGTGACCGTGCAGGAGGCCTTCTTGCCCCCATCTACGGAAACTGCCGTAATAACTGTTTTACCTGGCGCCTTCGCTGTAACCTTGCCTTTGCTGTCTACCTTTGCAGCCTTTTCATTTGATGATTTCCATTCCACTTTCTTGTTTGCCGCATTGGAAGGAGAAATCTCTGCCTTTAAAGATACGCTTTTGCCAATTTCCAAAGAAACTGCTGATTTGTCCAGCTTTACAGACTGCACCATAACAGTAATCGGAACGTCCTTCCCCTTTACGATTACCGTAACAGTAACGTCAAACGTACCAACCTTGCCTTTTACCTCAAAGCTCCCCGCCTTTGCATACTTCTCTTTGGGGATTTCCTCCCAGACAATCAGCTCCCTGCCATTCGTTCCATCGTCATAAGATACGCTGGCCTTATTCGGCAGTATGGGGGCATTTCCCACCGTGGTCTCCACATTGTCCGGCGCTGCTACAGTTGAAATATGCTTAACCGGCTCTTGCCCATTATGAAGCATGCCTACTTCTTTTTCTGATAATACTCTGTTATAAATCCTAAAATCATCCATCCCGCCTTTGAAGAGTTTATCTCTTCCATAATTTGATTTGCCAAGCATATTGCTTATCATGTCTTTCGTCTTGATGGGGTTAAACTGGAATCCTACATTTTCTGCAAGCTTTTTCCCATCTACATACAGGGTTGCCTTTGCACCGTCAATCACTGCGCAGACATGCTGCCACTGCCCGGTCTTTAAGGCCGCGCCAGCATTTACCTGTCCGCCGACCACCTTATTCTCAGCAGGAGACTTGCTCTCCTCATATGCCAGCCGCATATTATTGCTGCCACTGTTTACCGTCAGGAACAGATTCGGGTAAGGAGGATTAGACTTAGAGCCGAAATCAAATATTCTCGCCCAGGAACTTAATTCATCTGGATTTACCCAGACGGAAACCGTCATATTATATAAGCCGTAAAGGACGTCGTTTGGCAGCTGCACATAGGCGTCGCTGCCGTTCAGTTTTAAGTACTTCCCAAATTTGCCGCCTTCTGCAATTGTTGCCTGCCCTGCGCTGGACGCATCCTTATTATGGCCGGAAACATCTTTCACCGTCGTGCCGTCCATCGTGTCAAAATCATATTTTACAACAGGCGTCATCTCTGGATCCGGCTCCGCCGGATAATCTGTCAATTCTTCTGATATCCAGGTCTGATAGGGGTAGCGGATTGCATTATTATAATCTGACGGCTTCTCTTCCCCCAAACGATACCACTGCCCAATGTTGGCATAGGGCACAACCGTAACGAGCTGCACGCCGTGCGTTGTATTCATCTTAATCCGATAGCCTTTTCCGAGAATCCGCGCCTGCCCAAAATCAACGCTTCCCTCTGTCTCAACAGGGATTCCATCCTTTGCGTTCAAAACGGCGGCAGCCGTGACCCTTGCAATATCTGCATCAAATGCTTCCTGGGATTCCTTTTTCGTCATAAATGCTGAAGCCAGGCAGTACACCATAGGTCCTTTTTTCATTGCCCATGAACCTTGGTTTGAATTGTCCCCTTTTACCCAGGTCAGCTCTGACGGATAAGTAATTTCCACCGCATCGCCCGCTCTTACGTTAAGTTTCGTATATGCGCCTGCTGTTACCGCTGCCGTTACAGCCTTTCCATTTACCTTTACCACCGGATTTTTCACCCAGCCCGGCACACGGATATTCAGAATACCACTGACAGAATCCGCTTCCACCTTCAAACTAATGGTGTCCGTTTCCGGATAATCTGTCGTCTGCTTTAAATGCATGACGCCGTTTTTCATTTTGATTTTTACTTCATTTGACACAAACTGATTGACATAAACTTCCGTATCCGATTTTGAATACAGGTAATATGGAACATAAGACTGCATCCTCATGCCAGAAGAAGAACAACAGTCAGGACCTGTATAGAAACGGTCTGTCGTCCCATTCAGCGGCCTGTGGTAACTGTTTCCGTCGCCATCTATGGTCGTTGTGGCAAACATATGGTTAAACAGCAAATCTTCCACAACCTGCTGATACTTCTCTTCCTGTGTCAGCTCAAACATATTATTGTTCATCAGGCTCCAGGAGTTGGTCGCACAGGTCTCGCCAACATCTCCGTTATTCGGAAGGTTATGCCCCGCATCGTAATGCTCCCCTACGGAAACCGTACCCGTTATGTACATCTGCCTGGATGTGATATCATTCCATGCGCCCTCTACCTTCTTTAGGTAAGACGGCTCCCCTGTTTCCTGATATTTCTTTAAAAATCCCAGGAAATTCATCTGGAACGTATGGGCATGGACGTAATGCTGAATCTCATGGATTCCCTTTTCCCCTGCGGCAACCTTATCTAAATCAGCATAAGGAGTATCTCCATAACCCTTGTAGCTCGACGCCCACTTATCAATATTTCCAATGACCCAGTCAACCCAGTCAGAATAGTCCTGCGCTTTGGCTGCATCCGTATCTTGGATCGCCTGTGACAGCTGCATCATGGGATCAATCAAAAGCGAGCCCTCCCAGCCCTGATGCACGTCATGCCCTGCAATCGTCACGCCATTGCTGTTCGTAATTCCGTTAGAAGCGCACAGCGGCCAGAATTCCACTTTATTCATATCGGAAAGCGTACCGTCTGCATAGGGCACCTTCGTAGTCTCATCGCCAATCGTCGCTACCAGATAGTCTGCCAGTTTCTTTGCACAGTCCTTGGATTTTGCCGCCAGCTGCGGGGCGTCCTCCTGGTAATTGCGGTACACCATCAACAATCCATTAAGTAGGGAATACATCTCATAGGGATCCATTCCCTTTACGGGTTTCTTTTCCCGGATACTTGTAGTCGCATTCCCCAGATAGCCGCCAAATTTGTTATAGCCTTTTGCACTCTTATTTTCTATGGTCTGCGACTCTGCCAGACGGTCTACCACATTTGTAATCGCCGCCTTAACCGAGCCGTCCTTATCCAGCCATTTAAAATTTGCCATGGTCTCCAGCCATTTACCGGCCTGTTCTCCTTCCAGCCAGCTCCATCCGGAATGATTATGGGCTTTGAAATCGCTCAGATATTTATCCATCTTCTGCCCATACAGGTAATCCATGGCATAAGCCTGCTTCATATCCTTAAGCCTTGTGCCGACGGTGCCGCCCACGTCTACAATTTCATCGTAAGACAGCTTTTGCAGTCCAGCAACCGGCTCATTTTTCTTAAGGACTGTAACAGGAAATGTTCTCTCTACCGGCTTCCCCTGATGCCCCTCGTAAGACAGTTTTGCTGTCAGCGTCACAACTGTATCGCTGTCCCCCCTTGTCACTGCCGCCTGTCCGCCGTCCCCTATCGCAATCAGAGGACTATTGGATTCCCATGTAATCTTAGAACCGTTTGCTCCCTGCAGGGCCAATGTGAAATCTGCCCCTACCCGTTCAGGAACGGTAAGGCTCTGGGCGTCCAGCACCAGATAATCCTCTTTGTCAAGCATCTGTCCAATCTGTTCGCTGCTCAGCGCCTGATTATAGATACAGATGTCATCTAAGACACATCCAAGACCTTCTGTTCCATATCCCGATTGTCCAATCTGCAGCACATCTGCAGCCGTTTCCCTGGTAATGGAAGCTCCTGACACCTTATTTGTGGCGATTTCCACACCGTTTTGGTAAACCTTCATCGTACCGGTTTCCGCGTCAAACGTACCGGCTATATGAACCCATTTTCCTTCAGGCATAACCTCTGCCGGGTTGCCCATCTTTCTCGCCATATTTCTTCCATCCGTCAAAAGTGCCATGGCCTCGCCGCGTTCATCTGTTCCTGTCCAGCCCATGAGCCAGCCGTTTGAATCCCAGGTTTTGCTCTTTTTACTCCAGAAAATCCGCCCCTCATCCTTGAGCGGGGCGACCCTCTTCAGCCAGCAGGATGCAGTAAGGCTGGAAGGATTCAGTTCCTCGGTATTCGGTATCGTTAAATGGCCGCTGTTTCCTTCTGTATTGTCCAATAACACGGCTTTTCCGCCGTTTCTTCCCTCTTTTACCGTTACATTATTATGTGCCGTAATCTCCTGTTCCGTTGTTGCTGTAAATGCCCCACTGATTTTCGCATCAACAGCCGGCTGCAGATTTTCAAAATCCATTGCAAAAACAGGCTCTGGCAATTCCGCTGCCCGGCTCTCATTTTCTGCATTTGCTATACTGCCAAACGGCTGTATGAGCAATGCAGCTGTGAGAAATAATACCGCTATTCTCTTTCTCATAAATCTTTCACCTCACTATTAAAAATAAAAGACGCTGCCGCTCCACGGCTTTTCAGGCGTTAAAACGGCAGCTCTTTGTGGCAATGTATTTCTAGTTTATTTTATCTTTACCGTCTTCTTCTGTCCCTTTCCTTTGAATACCTTCATATATGCTTTCTTTTTTGATTTCGGCACGCTGATTACAGCTTTCTTGTATATATTCTTAAATGCGTTCTTACCAACGGATTTTGATTTGAGTTTCTTCGTCACCACCGTTATCTTTTTCAGCTTCTTACAGCCTGAGAAAGCATTTGCGCCAATCTTCGTCACATTGCCTCCAATTGTTGCCTTTGTCATTTTATTATTATTCTTAAAGGCATTTTTCCCAATGCTGGTTACAGCGAAGGTATAGCCATTGATCTTGACCGTAGACGGCACGCTTACAGACGTCATCGTCTTTTTCAGAGGCGCTTTCAATTCTACGGTTCCGCCTTTTGCCGCCGATTTCGTCACCTTATACTGGTACTTTCCAGATTTGTATATTTTGTTCTTCTTAGGAATTGCCTGTTTAATCTGGAATGTCTTTTTAATGGCGCCTGTATAATTTCCCTTGAAGGTGATGGTGATTGTCGCCTTTCCTACTTTCTTGTTGTTTGCATAGGCTACGCTGTAATCCGTTCCCGCCTTATAGCCGGAAATTTTCATGCTGGGCTGTGTCTGGGCTTTTCCTGTATAATATTTTGTCTTGATTCCGGTTACTGTGGCTTTCTCCACTTTCTTAGGTGCAATCACAAATTTTACCGCCCCAGAAACAGCCTGCGTATATTTCTCTGTCTCTTTTACCGTACCCTTGACATAGTAGGTCCCTGCATTAACCGGAGCTGCAATTCCCTTGGTGCACGCAGCATCCGTATAATAAGCATACGTTACCTCTGCCCCTGTATTCGTGGTAGACGCCGCCTTCGGATGCGGCTTTGTTTTACCGTCATAGGTAAATCCTCCACAGGTTATCGTTAAGCTTCCCTGTTCTTTTCCCGGATTCTCCTGGTCTTCAGACTTCTCTTTCACTGTCAGGGCCGGCATATTCTTCCCATTATTGCTTACCAGGAAACCGGAAGTTACCGTCTGCAGACGGAAGATTGCATGGGTTGCATTTTCATCCTTTAGAAGTTCTTTTACAATATCTGTCACATCAAACGTCTTCTTGCCAAGATCTGTTTTGGCAATCCACTCCTTGCTGTATACCGTAGCATTCTTGGAATAGTCATTGTTCTTTGCCGGATAAGTAGCTGCATTTGTCAGTGTGATGTCACCCAGTCCATTGCCTACCGCAAACAGGCCTGCTTTGGTCTTATTGTTACCCAGTTCATGGTTAATGTCTACCACGTTAATAGAAACAGTAGCCTGTATCTTCTCCAGATCCAGTTTCCTCCATGTATCTGACAGCTTAAATGCCAGACATCCTACCCTCGTACTTCCAAGTTTATTTCCTCCAGTTGCAGTTTCACCTTGTATATAAGCTGCTGACTCATTGCTGCCTTCGGGTGAAGAATCACTGCCTACGGCAATCAGGTATGCATTGTCAGCGCCCACATTTTCCTGGCTGCCGGATGCCCCGAATACCACATCAGGATCGTTCCAGCAGGCATATGCCGTGAAACTCTTGTCTACCACCGTATCTTTCGTTATCTCTTCTCCGCCTTCTTTTGCTGTATACCAGCCTAAGAATTCAGATCCGGCTTTTGTCGGAACCGGCAGCACTCCTGCTTTCTCCCCCGCTTTCTGGTCTATGGAAGCCTTTGAGACCTTTCCACCGTTGGCATCAAACGTAATCGTATAAACTGTGATGGAAGCATCCTTTTCCCAATGGGCATAAAGGGTCATATTTTGGGTAACTGCAGTATCTCTTGCTACCAGATTTCCACCCTCTTTCGCATCAAACCAGCCCAGGAATTTAAAGTATTTCCTTGTAGGATTCGGCAGGCTTCCAATTGTCTGACCATCTCTGATCGTCACGGAATCCTCTGACAAAGTACCGCCGTTGGCGTCTAGCGTTACCGTATGTTTCACTGGTGCATCCCCAGATGCATTTGCCCACACGGCCATTCTCGTGGACTTACTGTTTGTCTGGTACTCATTGGTGTCCCCTCTGTTATTTGACGCATAGAACGGAACCGCCTGTAACGCAGCATCTACTTCCGTACCGCCGTTTTTGTATTTCACATTGCCCGTAATCTCTACAACGTCTTTCAACAACGTTTTATTTCTGGTCGCTGTCAGTTCACTGCTTCTGGGAATCACAAAATTTCTGGGATCAAAATTGCTTTCACCGATAGTTGTGCTGTTAAACTGCGCATTTCCCGCTTTTTCTAATGCATAGACAATCGGTCCCCTCTCAATGGCTATCTTACCCTGATTTGTTGTGATATTCGGGTTTGTCTCGCTTTTCCTTACCTCCATGGGCAGCTCAATGTTGATGACGTCTCCCGCTTTCCACTCTCTTGTAATGGCAACATAACCTTTATTTTCATCCATGTCAATCGTATCGGTCTTTCCTGCCGATACCACTTTTATAACAGCATCCTTATTTACCTGGTCTTTTACCCAACTTGGAATTCGGATGTTCATGGTGAATTTCTTCGTTCGTTTCGGATTAACCGTGATGCCAACAGAACCTTCCCAGGGATATTGCGTATTCTGGATGAGGTTCACCTCTGTTCCGCCTACATTCAGGTTTCCATCACTTCCCACAAAGAGATTCACATATACGTTATCTCCATGTATTGTATACATATACTCACTGAGCTTGGCAATCGTCCTCATCAAGTTCGGCGGGCAGCAAGCGCAGGTAAACCAATCCTGTCTCTGCACGCCGCCGTACATGCCGCCGTCTGTACTTCCTCCTTTCTTGGGAATCTCCAGCTTATTGGCATAGTAGAATTTATTTCCTTCCAAATTCGTCCCGACGAGAATTCCGTTATACAATGCACGTTCCATGACGTCTGCATATTTGGCGTCTTCATGCACCAGATTCATACGCTGGTTCCAATTCGTCAAGGCAATGGATGCACAGATTTCATTGTAGGAATCGTTATTGGGAAGTTCGTAATCCCCGCCGAAGTCCTCTCCATGGGAGGCTACTCCAATTCCTCCTGTAATATAAGTCTTTCGGTTGGCAACGGAATCCCATATGGTGTCCAGGATGTTCATATAAGCCTCTTTATCCGGGTCTCCGTCCGGCAGCAGCCTTGCCACATCCGTTGCGCCAGTGTACAGATACGTTGCGCGCACTGCATGTCCTACGGCATTAGTCTCTTTCGTAAATGGCTTGGCATCCTGGGAGTATTCTCTCTTACCATCCTGATAACCCTGGTAACCGCTTTCCCGTAATGTATAATCCTCTCCACGCCGGTCAATCAATGTCTTCGCTGTTTGTACATATTTATCGCCGGTTCTTTCTCCCTCATACTCTTCCACTAATTTGGCAAATTTTACAAGGGCAAGCTCGATTTCTTCATGTCCCGGCACTTCATGGCGCGTTCCATTTGGTCCGAAACGTTCCACAATATGGTCGGCAAACCTACGTCCAGCGACGTACAGCCTGTAATCCGGCTCACCGATTCCTTCCCGATAACGTGTGTATGCTACCACTGATTCCAGAAAATGCCCGGCAACATACATCTCATGGTTACTCATATTCCGCCAGCGGTGCGTCCCGGGAGCCCTGCCCCCTTCATAAATCTGTGCACGCAGCGTGAAATGCGTATTGATATAGCCGTCTGCATATTGTACTTTCTCAATCTTGGTGATCCAGCTTTCCAACTGCTGTTCCAGTTTAGCCTTCTGTGCCATAATCTCCGCATCTACACTCTCGTCTTTGATAACGGAAAGCGTATAGGAAATTGCTTCCAATGTCTTATAAATATCCGTATCCTGGAATACAAGGCCGCTGAACGCCTCATACGGCTCTCCATTCAGTTTCTTTATCGCATTGTCAAAATTCGGCTCTCCGCCGGAAGACTGCTGAATCTGGTAAATTGCCTTATTTAAGGAATTTATGGCATTAATCTTCTGCTTAGGCAGCCAGAAATCATCTGTCAACTTGATGTTCTCAAACGTCACCGTACTGTTCTCTACAGCTGCTGCCGCTGCCTTCTTAACCGTAACATTTGCTTTCGCAGTAATTTCCGTATGGGGAACAATCCCTTCCACTGTGAAAGTATCTCCCACTTCATCATAAGCAGCTGCCTCAATCCCATCCCACTTCCAAGTTACGGGCATCAGCTTGGAGTTAAAACTCTCTGCAAAATCAAAATCCTTCTTGGTCGCGCTTTTCAGGCTTGGCGTCGAGTCGTCAAAGGCAACGCCATTGGCAACCACAGTATCCGGCAGAATGGGCTTCTTCCCGGGCGTTGTAGTCGTCACATAATCATCAATGCTTTGAATTTCATCAATGCTGACTTCATATGCCGTCTTCATCGTCTTGTCCCCGGAAGCCATTTCCAGATTAATGGATGCGCTGCCCTTATCTTTTGCTTTGATAGAGACAGCCTTTGCATTATCTACGCCGACAATTTCAATTTTACTTTGTGATGCGTTCGGAATACTCCATTTATAAGTAAATGAGCCGCTTACATCCTTAGGAATGCTCTCTGCATAATACTCAGAGGCCTCGCTTTTTAACAGCTGTTTCTTACCAGTAATCTTTGCACCGACAAACTCATCCGTAATTTCCTTGCCAAATACTTCCCACTCACCGATTCCGATGCCGCTTTTGGGAGATGCATTGTTCGGACGGTTTACGAGGAGCCGCAGCTTACTCGTCTTTACCGCTTCTTTAAATGCAACGCCATTCCAGGTCCTATTCGTCCCCTGGGTTCCGTTACCTGCTACGCCAACGGAAGTTAGTGCTGCTCCCTCTGCGTCTTCCATAGCTTCAATATCTTTCCAGCCATCCGTCACATAATCCCAATACTGAGCCTTGCAATCTTCCGGGTATAATACGCCGTCTCCGCTCGCTGTGCCAGGCTGTAAATCATCGGCCCACCACATCACGCGCATACTGGTGATATCATAGGGTTCATCCCAAGATAATGTAATGGGGTAGGGATACATTAAATCCCCTCCATCTTTCCAGGTATTCCATGACGTCTTGCTGTCCCCTCCAAGCGCCATGTTGTTTACATTATCAACAGACGTCCCTGTATTGCTATAATCTGCGGAAGCTTTTGCCTTAGGCGCAATATTAAATCCCGTCACAATGGGATCATCCTCATAATCACCGTATACTTCCCATTCGCCAATACCAACGCCGGCATGTTTGCTTGTTCCATCCGGCCTCGCAATGAGTAAGCGAATCTGGTTTGTCTGAATTTCTTTTGAAAATTTTACCTCATTCCAATAACGGTTTTTCTCTTGAAGATAATTTGTTGCATCATCGGGAGAAACTGCGGTCTGCCCGGAACCGTATTTGACGCCTACAGCATCCGTTGTCTTTCCAGTCTCATCAATCATACCTGTAATCTTGACCCATCGGCTTCCATCCCAGTACTCAGCCTCGCAACTCTTCGGGAACATTACTCCGTCCATCGGGTCTCCTGCCTTAACATCATCGGCCCACCACATCACTTTCAGGCTGGACAATGTCCGTTGGCGCGGCCATTTCATCACAATCGGATAAGGATATCGAAGATCGCCCTCATTTTTCCATGTATTCCATGTCGACTTCGTGTCTGCATTTCCTGCGAGTTTGCCATCGTTCACATTTGCTGTGCTGCTGCCGCTGTTAGAATATCCTGCTTCCACTGTAGCTTCCCCAGCAATGTTTGCCTTTTCCACAGACACAGATTTGTGTCCATATGCTTCCCACTCGCTGATTCCTACGCCATTATCGCCGGTTCCGCTGCGGGTAATCTTAAGGCGCAGCTTTTTCGTCTTAATTTTACTCGGGAACTTCACCGTATTCCATTGTTTGTTGGCGCCGTTCACTCCATTACCGTCACTATTATTGTAGAGCACGCCTACCTGATCTGTAGTTTCATTACCTTCATTCTTCATGCCGGTAATCTGCACCCATTCCCCTGCATCGTTCAGATATTCTACTGTACAGTATTTTGGAAAAGTGACTCCTTCCGAGCCTTCCTTAGCCGCATTGTCTGCCCACCATATAATGCGCATGCCGTCAAGTTCCTGGATCACCTTCCACTCCAGCCAGATAGTCGCGGGATATGACAACCCGCCTTTTTTCCAGCTGTTCCATGTCGTGCTGGAATCTGTGGCCAGATATCCATTGTTTACATTCTTGGGGTCTGTCCCTGAATTCGAGTAATCCGCGCCTGCCGTTGCCTTCCAGGCAATATTTTCTCCATC
>Ga0137310_101520_pt1 | contig 14349 bp, 9 predicted proteins | sample NAcewiD2O_June_2_FD_97183 | JGI IMG/M metagenome (GOLD analysis project Ga0137310, IMG submission 97183) | Mouse cecal microbial communities from Vienna, Austria - N-Acetylglucosamine amended D2O_June | ecosystem: Host-associated > Mammals > Digestive system > Large intestine > Cecum | place...
TGACCGTATCCGCCTCGATAATAAATTCCGAATCCGGTTTTACTACCGGCCTTCTTCTTCCGGATTCATCCGGCTCGCCCAGTTCCATCCTGACACATTTCATGCCGCATACCCATCCGTTTTCGTCGGCAAGAATCTCCACCGGATTTGTCAGAAGGTCAAAAATGATACCTTCTTCTTTTGCGTGGTGAACTTCCTCCACCCTTGCCGGGAGTTCTTCTTCGCTTCTTCTATATACGATATGCACTTCCGCGCCAAGGCGCAGCGCGGTTCTCGCCGCATCCATCGCTACATTGCCGCCGCCCACGACCGCCACTTTTTTTCCTCTCATAATGGGAGTGGAAGCTTCCTCCTGAAACGCTTTCATTAAATTGCTTCTCGTCAAATATTCATTGGCAGAAAATACTCCGTTAGCCTGTTCTCCCGGTATGCCCATAAATTTGGGCAATCCTGCGCCGGAACCGATAAATACCGCGTCAAAGCCTTCCTCTTCCAGCAGTTCGTCAATCGTTACCGATTTGCCTACCACTACGTTTGTTTCTATCGTCACTCCTAAAGATTTTACGTTTTCAATCTCTTTGGCAACCACATCCTCTTTAGGAAGACGGAATTCCGGAATCCCATAAACCAATACGCCGCCAGGCTCATGCAAAGCCTCAAAGATCGTCACCTCATATCCCATCTTTGCCAAGTCTCCCGCACAGGTAAGTCCTGCCGGACCGGAACCGATCACGGCTACTTTTTTGCCGTTTTTCTTTTCCGCACCAACCGGTTTTATTCCGTTTTCCCTGGCCCAGTCTGCAACAAAGCGCTCCAGCTTTCCAATGGAAACGGGTTCTCCTTTTATACCGCGGATGCATTTTCCTTCGCACTGGCTTTCCTGAGGACACACTCGCCCGCATACTGCCGGAAGGGCGCTGGCTTCGCTGATCACCTGATATGCCGCCTCGATATCCCCTCCCTTTACTTTTTCAATAAATCCGGGAATATCGATCGCTACCGGACATCCCTTCACGCACTGCGCATTTTTACAATTAATGCACCTGCCCGCTTCTTCCATCGCTTCTTCTTTATTGTATCCAAGGCACACTTCCTCAAAATTGGCAGCGCGCACTTTCGCATCCTGTTCACGTACAGGTACCTTCTTTAATACGTCCATACTAATAACCATGCCTTTCTCTCAACCGCAGTTACCGCATCCGCCATGATGGGTGCTGCCCTCTTTTTCCTTCAAAACTGCCCTGCCTTCCGCTGTCTTATACATCTGCTGGCGTTTCATCGCCTGGTCAAAATCCACCTTATGACCATCAAATTCCGGCCCGTCCACACAGGCGAACTTCACTTCCCCGTCCACTGTCACGCGGCATGCCCCGCACATTCCGGTGCCGTCCACCATAATAGGATTCAGGCTTACTACGGTTGGTATCCCGAGTTCCTCCGTCATTTTGCAGACAAATTTCATCATAATCATAGGGCCTATAGCTACGCACACGTCATAATGCTTTCCCTCTTCCACCAAATCTTTGATCGTCTGCGTCACCATACCGCTTCTGCCATAAGAACCATCATCCGTGGTAACATAAAGGTTTCCGGCCACTTCCGACATTTCTTTTTCCAAAATCAGCAGATCCTTCGTTTTTGCTCCCACGATGACATCCGCTTCTATTCCTTTTTCCTTCAGCCACTTTACCTGGGGATATACGGGAGCTGTGCCTACGCCTCCTGCTACGAAAAGAATACTTTTTTTCTTCAATTCCTCCAATGATTCGTGTACAAACTCGGAAGGGCAGCCCAAAGGCCCCACAAAATCATGGAAGCAATCCCCTGCCTTCAGTTCCGCCATTCTTACCGTTCCTGCCCCCACGGTCTGGAACACGATCGTTACCGTTCCTTTTTCCCTGTCATAATCGCAGATTGTCAGGGGTATCCTTTCCCCCTCTTCATCTGTCCTGACAATAATAAACTGCCCCGGCTCGCACCGCTTCGCAATACGCTTTGCTTCTACCTCCATAAGGTAAATATTCGCTGCCAGCTCTTTTACCTCCAAAATCTTGTACATTTTATTCCTCCTTCCTTAAATATCCACTAATACGATTTTTCCCTCTTCGTCATATGTAACGCGACAAGCTTTTCCATCCTGGATATTCACGCCGTATATGCGTTCCGTCCTCGTCTGTATTCCGGTTGCGTCTTCATAATATTCATAAATAATGTAATAATCCCCGTTTTCACCGATTCGCATCACGGAATTCAGCTTATACACATTGTGTCCGCTCATTCCGCGCATATTTCCTTCCGCGTCCAGCAGGACATCCGCATGGATCAACGCCTGAACTACATTGGAAACTGCCATATCCACCGTAATATCCGTTTGCAGCCTTAACTGGTAATTACGAATAATGACATCGCTGGCAACTCCTTCCTCACTTATGGCGATAAACTTATAAACCGATTTCCCCAACGGCATCGGAACGGCGGAAGTATACTGGATGCTGCCTGCCGTCGGATCTGAGCCGTCTGTCGTATAATAAATCGTACAATCTTCCGCCGCTTCTGCCGCGATCATATATGGTTCGTAATAATCCCCGCTGTATACAGATACTTCCGGCGCAGCAGGAACAAGCACATCTATCGTATAAGTATTCGTAACGACCTCGCTCCGAATGCCATAATCATTGATAAAACACGCCTTTACCGTATACTCTCCTGTTTCCAGGAAAATAGGAGCCGTATATACCTCGCTGTTTTCATCCGGTGTACTTTGATCCAGCGTATAATATATCTTGCCGGAAGTATTGGCACTCAGTTTTAAAGGCAGAACTTCTTCATAATTTCCCCCCACAAAGCTGAATTCCGGCGGTTTTGCAATGAATTGCTGAAATGCATTCACAATATTATCATCGCTGCAGTGAAGCAGCAGTTCATTGATCGCCTGATAATTTCCCAATTTGCTATATATGGCTATTATTTTGTCATATGCCCTTTCCAGGTCTTCCTCCGGATAGCGCTCTTCTTCCCTTACTATTTCCATTAGCGTATAAATCGCCGGCTCATCTTTTCCCTGAATATAGTAATAATCGGCCATAAGAAAGAGAATCTCGCCGTCTCCCTGATCCAGTTCATGTGCTTTTTCCAGATAGGTGATTGCCTGTACATATCTTTCCGCCTTCGCGCATTCTTTTGCTTTCCCAATCTGATAGGGTACGGAATAATTCCTGTACCAGTGAATTCCGCCAATTCCTACGCCAGCCGTAAAAATGCAGAAAAGAATAGCTGCTATGATCCATCCGTTTCTTATTCTTTTTTTTCCGGCAAGCCGCCCCTTCTTACTGTCCTTTCTTGCTTCTTCCAGCTTGGGCATCTCTTCCTGCGCCAGTTCTACAAGAAGGGTGGACAATGTCTCATTCATCTCTTTTTCGATTTCAGGCTCAAAATCCGGCACGATGCGAAATTCTTCCCCGCAATTATCGCAATATAAGTGGCCCTCTGTCCACTCATATCCGCATTTTGGACATTTCATAAATACATCTCCACACAATTATTCATCAGCATCGCTATCGTCATAGGCCCTACCCCTCCCGGCACAGGCGTAATTGCGCTGCATACCGGCGCAACGTCATCATAATCCACATCGCCGCATAGCTTGTTTTCCGCATTCCGGTGAATACCCACATCAATAACGACAGCTCCCTCTTTTACATATTCCTTCGTAATCATTTTCGGTTTTCCCACAGCCACGATCAAAATATCCGCCCGCTTCGTCACTTCTTTCAAATTTCTCGTTTTAGAATGGGCTATTGTAACCGTTCCGTTTTCACGCAAAAGCAATAATGCCATCGGTTTTCCAACAATATTGCTCCTGCCGACCACAACGCATTCCTTTCCGGCGATCTCAATGCCGGAACGTTTCAGAAGCTGTATGATTCCTGCCGGTGTACAAGATACGAAGCCCGGCTGTCCGATACAGAGCCTTCCCACGCTCTCAGGATGAAAACCATCCACATCTTTTTCTGGCCGGATCGCTTCGATTACCGTATTTTCATCGATATGGGACGGAAGCGGCAGCTGAACCAATATCCCGTTCACATCTTCTCTCCCGTTCAATTCCTCAACAAGCGCAAGCAATTCTTCCTGCGTGGTTTCTTCCTCCAGTTCATAGGCCAGGGAACGGATGCCGATATAGGCACACGCCTTTTTTTTGTTTCCTACATATACGCTGGAAGCCGGATCCTTTCCCACCTGTATAACGGCAAGAGTGGTTTTTATGCCTTTTTCTCCCATTGCCGCTACCTTTTCCTTCAGCTCTTCTTTTATCTGCGCCGATATTTTTTTCCCGTCTATGATATTCGCCATTTTTTCTTTCCATTTCTGCGCGGCTTTTGCCTCAGCTTTATTGATGCAGCGTATTCGCAAGTTTGTGGATGCCGCACAGACACAAACCTGGATTTTACTTCCGCAACGCTCCCCGCTTAAAACAGTCCGGTGATTACTCCATCCTCGCTTACATCGATCCTCACTGCCGCCGGTTCCTTCGGCAGCCCCGGCATTGTCATGACAGCACCCGTCAATACTACCACAAATCCTGCCCCTGCCGATACGTACATCTCCCTCACATTAACCGTAAATCCTTCCGGCCTTCCCAAAAGATCCGGATCATCCGATAAGGAATACTGGGTCTTTGCCATACATACCGGAAGATTTCCAAAACCGAGAGATTCCAGCTGTTTCATTTGTTTTTGGGCCGCTGCCCCATAGCTCACCCCGGCCGCTCCATAAATTTCTTTTGCTACCGTTTCTATCTTTTCCTGTAAAGAAAGAGCATCCTCATATAAAACATGGAAATTGCTTTCCTTCTTTTCCAACGTTTCCAATACCTTTTCGGCCAGCGCAATACCTCCCTCGCCGCCCTTTTCCCATACTTGGGAAATGGCAAATTCACAGCCTCTTTTTTCGCAAAAATTTCTTACGAACCCGATCTCCTCCTCGGTATCTGTCAGGAAAGAATTTAACGTCACTATTACCGGTACGCCATATTTCTGTAAATTTTCTATATGCTTTTCCAGATTGGCAATCCCTTTCTCCAAAGCCTCCCGGTTTTCCTTGCCAAGATCCTGCTTCGCCACGCCGCCGTTATATTTCAAAGCCCGCACCGTAGCTACCAGAACTGCGGCATCCGCTTTCAGCCCGCCGATGCGGCATTTAATATCGAAAAATTTCTCCGCGCCGAGATCCGCGCCAAATCCCGCTTCCGTCACGACATAATCCGCCATCTTCAAGGCCGCTTTCGTCGCCCTTACGGAATTGCAGCCATGCGCGATATTTGCAAAAGGCCCTCCGTGTACTAAAACGGGCGTATGTTCCAAAGTCTGTATCAGATTGGGCTTCAAGGCATCTTTTAGCAGCGCAGCCATAGCGCCCACTGCCTGAAGATCGCCGGCAGTCACCGGTTTTCCCTCATAGTTATAAGCAACGACCATTCTTCCCAGCCGTTGTTTCATATCTTCCATATCTTCAGCCAGGCAAAGCACTGCCATGATCTCGGATGCCACGGTTATCACAAAATGATCTTCCCTTACCGTACCGTCCATTTTGCTTCCAAGTCCCACCACCACATTGCGGAGTACTCTGTCGTTCATATCCAGGCATCTTTTCCATACAACCTGGCGGGTATCTATGCCAAGTGTATTCCCCTGCTGAATATGATTATCCAGCATGGCGGCCAGTAAATTGTTGGCAGAAGTGATCGCATGAAAATCTCCGGTAAAATGCAGATTCAGATCTTCCATCGGCACTGCCTGGGCATAGCCGCCTCCTGCCGCGCCTCCTTTCAACCCAAAGCAGGGGCCAAGAGAAGGTTCCCGCAAAGCGATGACCGCTCTCTTTCCCATCTTCCCGAGCGCCTGGCCGAGCCCTACGCTGGTAGTCGTCTTCCCCTCTCCTGCCGGAGTCGGATTGATCGCCGTTACCAGAATCAGCTTTCCTTCCGCATCGCCCTTTCTTTTTTCCAAATACGAATCCGAAATCTTTGCTTTATATTTCCCGTACAACTCCAAATCATCCGCATCGATCCCAAGCCTTGCCGCCACTTCCGTAATCGGCTCCATCACCGCCTCCTGGGCAATCTGAATATCTGTTTTCATAATTTATTCCCTTTCCTCTGTCAGCTGTTCAAATTCTTCCATACTCATCAGGACTTTTCTCGGTTTCGTTCCTTCCTCTTCGCCGACGACTCCTGCCTCGCATAGCTGATCCATAATGCGGGCCGCACGGTTAAAACCGATCTTCAGCACTCTTTGCAGCATACCGATAGACGCTTTCTCCTTCTCGATGATGATTCTTCCCGCCTCCGTAAAATATTGATCCCGTCCGCCTCCTTCGCTGTTTCCTCCGGGAACGGATCCGGCTCCTGCATCGATCGTCTGTATTTTCTCCTGTACGTCTTCACTGTATATGTTTCCGATGGCCTGATTTTTCAGGAAATCCACTACATCCGATACCTCAGAATCAGAAACAAATGCCCCCTGTATCCTGGCCGGTTTCGGATAGCCCTGGGGATAAAAGAGCATATCTCCCTTTCCAAGCAGCTTCTCCGCCCCGTTCATATCCAATATAGTACGGGAATCCACACCGCTTGATACGGCAAAGGCTACGCGGCTCGGCATATTCGCCTTAATCAATCCGGTGATAACATCCACCGAGGGCCGCTGGGTGGCGATAATCAAGTGTATCCCCGCCGCCCTGGCCAACTGGGCCAGACGGCAAATGGATTCTTCCACTTCCCCCGGAGACACCATCATAAGATCCGCAAGTTCGTCCACGATAATAACGATCTGCGGCATCTTCGCCGGAGCATCTCCTCCTTTCATGGATTCTACTGCTTTATTATATCCTTTCAGATCTCTTACGTTAAAATCCGCAAATTTTTTGTATCGTTCCGTCATCTCCGCCACGCCCCAATGAAGAGCCGCCGCCGCTTTCTTCGGATCCGTTACCACAGGGATCAGCAAATGGGGAATTCCGTTATATACGCTCAGTTCCACCACCTTCGGATCCACCATAATCAGCTTTACGTCATCAGGGTGGGCTTTATATAAAATACTCATAATCAGCGTATTGATGCATACGGACTTTCCTGATCCGGTGGACCCTGCGATCAGCATATGGGGCATCTTCGCAATATCCGCCACCACTGTTTTCCCGCCGATATCCTTTCCCACTGCAAAGGACAGGTTGGAAGGAAAGGACTGAAATTCCCCGGACTCCAGCAAATCCCTGAGAGGCACTGCCGAATTCTCTTTATTCGGCACCTCGATGCCCACCGCCGCTTTTCCCGGTATCGGGGCCTCGATTCTGATATCCGTAGCCGCCAAATTCAGTTTAATATCATCCGCCAGTCCTACGATCTTGCTCACCTTCACTCCCTGCTCCGGCTGCAGCTCATATCTCGTAACCGTAGGCCCCTGGCTGATATCCGTGATCGTTACTTTCACCCCAAAAGTGGCAAGCGTCTTCTGCAAATGGATCGCCGTTTCCTTTAATTGCATGGAAGAAGCAGCATTTCCTTTGTTTTCCCCCTTTTTTAATAAATTTAAAGAAGGGAACATATATTTTTTCGGTACTGCCTCTTTCTTATTCTGTATTTCCATATCCTGCGGCGTCTTCTTTTCGTCCGCCGCCCTGGCGCCGTTCTCCGGCAGCCTTGCCTCAGGCCTGATTCTTGTATTCCTGTTGGAACTCCGCTCCCTTATCTCTTCTCCCACCGGTATTTCCGTCGGTACTTCCGTCGGTATTTCCGTCGGTTCTATTCTGTAAGCTTCCGTCTCCTGCCTTCTTCCTTCCTCCATTCCCTCTGTGCGCCCATTCGCCGTAATATGTATTCTGTCATATTCGCTGGAATGGAGTCCTGCGCTGCTTTCCACACTCCTGACAGCAATATTTTCCATAAAAGCATTGGCTTCGCTGGCCACATTTGCTGTCTGCGCTCCGTCTCCGTCCAAATCATTCAGTATAATCTCGTGAATGTCATCCCTGACAGATGCAGCTTCCGCTTCTTCTATCGTCACAGCGCCCCTTTCCACTTCTTTTTTCGGTTTTTTCTTTTCTGTGGAAAGCGTTGTATCCAACATTACGCCGGACACTTTTTTATCCATTCGGAGTATCTTCTCGTCTTCTTTTTCCTCTTCCATAATGCGCCTGTTCTCTTCTCTCTTCCGGCGCATCTCCCGCTGTTCCTGCCTCCTCTGCTGCGCCCGCTCTCTCCGGGCATAAGTTTCCTCCCTTGTCCTCTCGTAAACTTTTTGTCCGCCGGTCTTCACCCCTCTGACAAAAGATTTCTCGGTCAAAATGACGAGGCAGATTACTGTCAGCACAACCAGCAGAAGCACCGTGCCGACCATGGACAGGGAACGGAAACTGAGGAATGCCAGCGTTCCAGCCAACACCCCGCCTCCGCTATGGTTTTGGCTGCATCTTTCATAAATTTCCTTTACCTGATAAACGGAATTCTCATTCCAGGCCCCAGCTGCCAGATCACATACCATTCCGATAATCAGGAACAAAATCACTGCCGCCGCCAGCTTCCCTGCGGCGATCATGCTTCCCCTGTTGGAAATGCCGAAAGCCACCGCCAGGAACAACAGGACGGGGGCAATATAGGCGGGAATACCCAACAAGCCGAACATGACATCGCTTATGATATTCCCTGCCGTTCCTACTATTCCAAAATTACATAAGAATAAAAAAACTGCCAGCGCAAATACGCCAATCAGTACCGCTTCATTTTTAATTGCACTATCTATGGGCTTGGCCTGTCTGGTTCTTCTGCCGTTTCTGCCCGCCCCGGATCTTCCCGGCGTTTTTTTCCGCCCTGATCCGCTTCTCTTCCTCTGTCCGGATGCCATATCTCATCCTCCGTTTCTGAATCCGCCTGTTTTAACTTATATAGTATAGCATCTGGTCGGTTACTTGTCACCAATCATTTCATGCAGATGCTGCATTGCCTCTTTGATTCCCCCCACTTCGTTGATAATTCCTTCGTTGACCGCTTCCTGTCCTACCAATATCGTTCCCACATCCTTTGTCAGTACTCCGGTCTCCATCATCAGCTCTTCCAGCCTCGTCTTGCTTATCTTGCAATGGCTGCATACGAATCCCGTGATCCGGTTCTGTATTTGCTTAAAATAGTCAAAGGTCTGCGGGACGCCGATCACCATGCCATTCATCCTCACCGGATGGATCACCATCGTTCCCGTAGGCACAATATAGGAATAATCAGTGCTTGCCGCGATCGGGACGCCGATGGAATGGCTTCCTCCAAGTACCAGCGACACCGTAGGTTTGCTTAAAGAGGCTATCATCTCCGCAATGGCCAGCCCCGCTTCCACATCCCCGCCCATGGTGTTGAGCAGGATCAGAAGTCCATCCACTTCGCAGCTGTCTTCGATCGCCGCCAGTTCCGGCAAGATATGCTCGTATTTCGTCGTTTTGGAAGTGCCGTTCAGATTATCATGTCCTTCCACTTCTCCAATAATGGTAATGAGATGGATTTTATGTTTTTTATCGTTCTTATCCAGCGTAACCTGGCCGGTATTTTCGATCCGGTCCTCCCTGTGTTTTTCCTCCTCTGTCTTTTTCCCCTCGTTCTTTTCCTTTGTATCCGCATTTTTTGTATTCTTTGATTTCTGATTTCCCATGCAAACCTCCATGCCAAAATTTTATGATTATGATTTCAGTCTTTAGTTTGCATGGTAATACGGTTTTTATACAAGCGAACACAATATTAAATATCAAAATCGTCCGATTCATCCACCGGAACATCAAACTTCATTTTATCACATTCCACCAGCCGGTCGAAATCCATTTCCCGCCGCACATGTTTTTTCGGAAGAGGGAGAGGATTTTCAATCAGTTTCACCCCTGTCGTCTTTTCCTCCTCTTCCTCGTCCGCCTGATCCATGTCTTCCAGAATAAGATCCGGTACCTTTGCCTTCACCGGCTGCCCCGGTTCCCGGCAGACGCCCATGGAAGCTATCCCCAATCCCGCCGGAACGGCCCATGCGAATGCAAAAAGTACCTGATAGCCAAACGGGCCAGAAAGCCCTATATGGAATATGGCTGCCGCCAGCAAAAGAAGGATCCATACCTCCGGCTCCTGTCTCCGCTCTTTGCGGAACCAGAAACCGGCTGCCATAAGCATATTTCCAAAACAAAGAGCCGATCCAATGAGCGGATCGCTTTCCGGCCAGGACAGAATCCATGCATTTTCTCTCCAGGAATACAATCCGAGCCATGTATTCCATATACTCTCCAATGAAAGACCGGATAGCGCAGCATCCAATGTGAGGCAGAAAGCCATGCCTCCCGCAGCTCCCAGCAGACAGAAAAGAAGTTCCTTGCCGCTGTCCCGCCGCTTTTCTTTCCGCGCCTCCTCTTCCCCATCCTCTTTCTTCACTTTTTTTATGCAGAGCCAGCCGGCAAACAAAGACAACAGCCAGCCCGAAATATCAAGAAAGCCCATGACTCCGATATAAATTCCCGCCAGCAAAAAAGCAATGCGGGAACCTGTTCTCCCTTTCGCCATTCCGCATTGCCCGATTAGAAAAACACCCAAGGCCCATAGGAAAAAATAAAATGTTTCCGGCTCCAGCTCATATATTTTCCCTGTATAGGATGGCAAAAATGCCAGAATTGCCACACTCCAAAAAGCTTCCGTCTTCCCGGCCAGCCTTCGGATTCCCAAATAAAGCACCAACAACGACAATACCTGAAGCGCCGCCTGCAGCACCAGTCCGGCCGCTGCCTTATTGCCGCTGAAAGAAAATAGTGTTGAAAGAACCGCCGCATAACAATAAGAAGCGCCATGAGCAAGACTTGGCACTCCTCCCGCATTGTTTATAAAAGCCATATCATAATATATACTGTCCTTTGGTACACCAGGTTCTTTTAATAACTGCATCCGGTAAGCAACAGATGCCGCCAATAAACATACCACTGAAAAAATTTCCAAAGCCTGTCGGAAACGCGCACTTTTCCACACCTTTCCTTCCGAAACCATTCCTGCAAATATGCCGGCCGTTTTTTGTCCGGCAAACCAGCAGACCACCGCCAAAACCGCAGCCAGGAAAACCAGGCTTACAGCCGTATACTGGTTTCCCCTCAACAGCGCAGCACTTGCCGCAGGCAGATAAGCTGCGGCAAATGCTGCCGTAATGATCACAAAAGACATCCATTCCAGATAACTGAACCATGTTTTTCTCATTCCCACGTAACCTCCATGCTGCCGCGGTTTATACTTTATCCAACGCCTGTTTCAGATCTTCGATAATGTCATTTTTATTTTCAATCCCTACCGAAAGGCGAATCAAATCGGGAGCAACTCCCGCTTCCACGAGCTGTTGGTCATTCATCTGCCTGTGGGTATGGCTTGCCGGATGCAGGATGCTGGTACGGGCATCCGCTACATGGGTTACGATAGAAGCCAGCTGCAAATGATCCATCATTTCGGCCGCCGCTTCCCTTCCGCCCTTTAAGCCGAAAGAAACAACGCCGCAAGTTCCATCCGGCATATATTTTTTCGCACGTTCGTAATACCGGTTTCCTTCCAGCCCCGGATAATTCACCCAGGCCACTTTTTCATGTTTTTCCAGATAAGAAGCTACGGCCAGGGCATTTTCACAATGTCTCGGCACGCGTAAATGCAAGGTTTCCAGGCCTACATTCAGCAAGAATGCATTCTGCGGCGACTGGGCCGCCCCGAGATCCCGCATCAGCTGGGTAGTTGCCTTAGTGATATAAGCCAGCTTCCCGAATTTTTCCGTATAAGTAATCCCATGATAAGAATCATCCGGCATGCAAAGTCCCGGATATTTGCCCGGGTATTTCCCCCAGTCAAAATTGCCGGAATCCACGATGGCCCCGCCTACGCACATGGCATGTCCATCCATATATTTCGTTGTGGAATGAGTCACGATATCCACCCCCCATTCAAACGGCCTGCAATTTATAGGCGTCGCAAAAGTATTATCCACAATAAGGGGAACCTGATGGGCATGCGCCGCTTTAGCAAATTTTTCGATATCCAGCACTACCAGCGCCGGATTGGCGATGGTTTCCGCCAGCATGCATCTCGTATTATCCTGGAATGCCTTATGCAGTTCTTCTTCCGAAGCATCAGGATCCACCACCGTGCAGTCGATTCCCATCTTTTTCATTGTCACCATTAGGAGGTTAAACGTCCCCCCGTACACAGTGGAAGACATGACCACATGGGAACCGGCCTCGCAAATATTAAAAACCGCGTAATAATTCGCCGCCTGTCCGGAAGAAGTGAGCATAGCAGCCACCCCGCCTTCCAGTTCGCATATCTTCTGCGCAACGAATTCATTCGTCGGGTTTTGCAGCCTGGTATAAAAAAATCCGCTTTCCTCCAGATCAAACAGTCTGCCCATCTGTTCCGAAGTCTCATATTTAAATGTGGTACTCTGATAAATCGGAAGCACTCTTGGTTCCCCATTCTTCGGTTTCCATCCTGACTGGATGCATATCGTTTCCTTTTCATACTTTCCGTTCATTTCATACCCTCCGTTTTCTTATACACATGGCCGGACTATTCGTTCCAGTTATGGTAAACTGCCTGTACATCATCGTCATCGTCCAGCAGATCCAGCGTTTTCTGTAAATTTTTCACCGCCGCCTCATCCGTCAGATCCACATAATTCTGCGGAATCATCGTTACCTCCGCAGATATCATGGCAATGCCCGCCTCGCTCAATGCTTTGTTCACTTCGTCAAAGCTGTCAGGATCGGTCAAAATCTCAAAGCTGTCCTCTTCTTCCGAAAAATCTTCCGCTCCCGCATCCAGCGCTATCATCATCAGATCATCCGCCTCCATGGAACATTCCTCCTTGTCGATGATGATCTGCCCTTTCTTATCAAACATGAAAGACACGCATCCGGGCGTACCGATGCTTCCCTGTCCTTTCGTAAAGGCATTTCTGATATTTGCCGCCGTGCGGTTCTGGTTATCGGTCAGAGCATCCACGATAATTGCAATGCCCCCCGGCCCGTATCCTTCATAAGTCACATATTTGTAATTCACGTTTCCTACATCGCCGGCCGCTTTTTTGATTCCGCGCTCGATCGTATCGTTCGGCATATTGTTGGCTTTTGCCTTTGTAATGACCTGGGCAAGCTTAAAGTTATTGGCCGGATCCGGCCCTCCCTCTTTTACCGCAACGGCGATCTCTCTGCCGATTATAGTAAAAATCTTTCCCTTGGCCGCATCATTTTTTTCCTTCTTATGTTTTATATTTGCAAATTTTGAATGTCCAGACATAATTTAACTCTCCTTTTTACTGTTATTTTCTTCCGCCTCGTCCTCTTCCGGCTCCGGCGGTTTTATCTTTGTCACTAACACGCTTTGTATCATTTTGTTTTCTACCGATAATATTTTAAAATTATAACCGTCCACATCGATATCAAAATCTTCGTCTTCTTCGGGAATCTTATCCAATTTGGAAATCAGAAAACCGTTTAACGTTTCAAACTCTTCTTCCTCAAAAGATATGTCAAAACGTTCTTCCAATTCTTCCAGCGGAGTTTTTCCTTCTATAATATATTCGTCCGCATTGTCCGTGGCCTCGATATGCTCTTCGTCTTCGTCGTACTCGTCCAGAATATTTCCTACGATCTCCTCCAGGATATCTTCCATGGCAAGCAGTCCCGAGGTTTGTCCATACTCATCCACCACGATCACCATCTGCGTCTTGGTAGACTGCATCATCTGAAACAGCGCATCAATATTCTTTGTTTCCGGAATAAATGCCGCTTCCCTCAGCAGTCCTTCTATTTCCTTTACCGGGAGATCCTTGCCCTCTTCTCCCTCTCCAAAGGCATGCATACGCATCGCATCGCGCAAATGAAGAATTCCTATAATATGATCCAGATTTTCCTCATATACGGGAAACCTGCTGTTATTGTTATCCAGCATGAACTCTACCGCCTCTTTCAGCGGCATATTCCCCTCCACGGCTACGATCTGATTTCTGTGGGTCATAATATCATGAGCTTCCTTGTCCCCAAATTCAAAAATGTTCGTAATCATTTCCGCTTCGGTAGCTAACAAAACTCCCTGTTCATGGCCTTCATTCACCATTGAAATGATTTCTTCTTCCGTCACATCCGATAAGCCGTCGTCCACTTTCATTCCAAACAAACGCAATATTCCGTTTACACTTACCGTCACAAGTCCTGTAAAGGGCGAAAGCGCCTTCATAACGTAATATACCGGATTGATGCATATATACGCCCACTTCTCCGGATATCTGGCCGCCAGCTTTTTCGGAAGCAGAA
>Ga0137310_101527_pt1 | contig 14315 bp, 15 predicted proteins | sample NAcewiD2O_June_2_FD_97183 | JGI IMG/M metagenome (GOLD analysis project Ga0137310, IMG submission 97183) | Mouse cecal microbial communities from Vienna, Austria - N-Acetylglucosamine amended D2O_June | ecosystem: Host-associated > Mammals > Digestive system > Large intestine > Cecum | place...
TTGGATGATGAAATCAAACAGCTTTGTCCTAAAGGTGTTGTCCCCATTCAAAGAGGCAAATATGCGGTTCACTTGCTCCTTCGGCGCTTCGTCCGGCTTGGCAGGCAGGTGTATCGGCATGAGGAAACTGCTTGTCATTCCACCCTCCTGCCGTACCCAGACATTCCCGGCCAACTCGTCCCGGTCTGCGGGATTTTCACCATATTCCACGATGACGTCTATGATCATCCCGCTGTCGATTTGCAGCGCTGTGGCCGGGAACCGGAACGAAAAGGAACTGAACATGGATATCTCAGCGTCCTCAATATCGGGGGTGCGGGGAGCCTCCGAGTGTTCGCTCCGGCTCAGTTCCGCCATGCGCTCAGAAAATTCTTCCTGCTCCGACTCATTGGCAGGCCGGACTTCGTACTTCCCGCAGTCGGGGCACTGCTCTGTTTCCTCGCTCCGGCTGAAGATAAAACCACAGTTGTCACAAGTAAATATCATTTTCAATCACCGCTCCCCATTATAACAGGAGCGGTCTGCATTTACAATAGGAGGCGATTCCTGTAGAACCCACATACCCCGCCCTGGACCGCGCCGCATTTCTGATTGAGCGCGCCTGTGTACCCAGATACTACCCGTCCTACTGCGCCGAGGCCGCCCAGCTGCTGGCCCTGCTGGAAGCGGCCCAACAGAGGAGGAACCCGCAGGAAAACAGCGGGAGCCACACTGCCCCCTAAGCCCTTTTGCCCTTCGGGGCCACGCTGTCATAGCTGAGCTCTATCAGCGAGAATATCTGCTCATCAGGCACAGTTTCATCCAAGAGAATAGAGATCCACGAGCTTTTGCTCATGTGGTACGCCGGGCGAAACCCCTCCTGAGCCAGTAGCACCCCCACCAATGCCTGCCCGCATTTTACATCCATCACCTCGGCGGTTCCCTCGCCCTCCAGGTCAAGGCTCTTTCGGGCCACGTCCATAATGATGGCAAACCATTTCCGGCTGGCAGGCTGGCGGAACACGGCATAATTTGGGTACCGTGCCCAGAGATGCTCCGGCTCCACTGCGTACCTGTCCTGGATGTAACTCATCATGCGCTCCCGCTGGGAAAGCTGTGCCATACAAACACCCCGCTTCATTTAATTGTTCCATTATACCAAACTACCCGCCGCCCTTCAAGGGACGGTATCAAAAGGAGGATCTCATGCAAACCAAAGAAAATTTCTGGGGGCGTCTGTGCCCCAAGCTCCCCCGCGTTTACATCCACACCATGACGGCGGTGCTGCTGTGCGCCGCCCTTGCCCTTCCCGCCATGGCCGCCGCCAACACAAGTGGCAATGATATGTGGACGGTGGCCCAGAACATCATCGTGGACGTGTACAACCACATCGCGGGGATCAGCACCGTGTTGGCCGGCCTCATGTCGGCCATATCGGTCATCGGCGTAAAGCTGTCCGGCAACCAGCACAAGGCGGACCAGGCATGGGATTGGCTCAAACGCATCTGGGTGGCCTGGGCCATCATCAACGGCATCGGGGCCTTCATTGCCTACATCACCCCGCAGTTCTCCGGCTTCAACACCCTGACGCCGTGACGCCATGCTGGAACTGATTTTTCGCGGTTTCCTGGAATGGATCTACGTTCTGCTGGTGGAAATCTGGGAGTTCATCGCCGGGGGACTGCTGGACATCATGGGGCTGGACTTTGCCTACCTCCAGACCCACATCCCCATCATGGACGACATGGCCCGGGTTCTGCTGGCGGCGGGCTGGGCCTTGCTCCTGGGGAATCTTGTATTCCAGGCCCTCAAAAGCATGGCGGCGGGCCTGGGCTTCGAGGGGGAAGACCCCAAGCTGTTGTTTGCCCGCACCTTTGTGTTCGCCTTCCTGCTGCTGGCCAGCCCCCAGATCTGCCGGATCGGGCTGGACCTCACCTCCAACATCATGGATCTGCTGCGCATCCCGGACGCCACCGACGTGAAGCTGGTGGATGAGAGCGTATTCGGCGCTTTGGGCGCGGCCTGGATCATGGCCATCATTTGCAGCGTCATCGTCATGTTCAAGGTGCTGGGGCTGGTCATTGAGATTGCCGAGCGGTATGTCATCCTGGCTATGCTCACCCTCACCGCGCCCCTGGCTTTCGCCATGGGCGGCAGCAAAAATACCGCGTCCATCTTCACCGGCTGGTGTCGGATGTTCGGCAGTATGTGCCTGCTGATGGTCACCAACCTGGTGTGCTTCAAAATGCTGTTTTCGGTGGTGTCCACAGTGCCCTCCGGGCTGGACGTTCTGCCCTGGATGGTGCTCATCTTTGCCATCGTGAAGGTGGCAAAAAAGTCGGACGCCATCATCACCCGCATCGGCCTGAACCCGGCCATCACCGGCGGGCCCGGGCGAACCCTGCCCGGTATGCTGGCCTACACGGTGGTGCGCACGGCGGTGAGCGGTGTGGCGAAGGGTGTCACAGGCGGCGGTTTCGGCGGCGGGAGAACCGCAAGCGCGTCCGCTTCCGGCACGAGACCCGGCAGGCCGTCCGGCAGTACCCGGTTCAACGGCTCCCGCTTTTCCACTGGCGCCGGGGGCCGGTTCGGCGGCACCTGGGGCGGCGGACGCTCCAACGGCGGCCAGGCTTCTGGGAGCGGCGCACAGGATGGAGGACGGCCTGACGATTCCTTTGGCGGCGGGCGCTCCTTTGGAGGCGGTGGGCGGCACAGTGGGGCCGGGGACAGCTCCCAGAATTTCGGCGGAACACATGGCGGCGGCAGGTACACTTACCACAGCACTGGCCAGCAAAACTCCACCCAGCAGACAAACACCCGGCAGGAAAATTCGTCCCAGACTGCCACCCGGAGCGGCAATACCAACACCGCTGCGTCGAATACTCCACGTGGCGGCGGGCGGCCCCAGCAAACCAGGAAAAGCTCTGTGTCTCCCGGCGCCCGGCACCCCCACAGCTATGTGCCGCATGGCGCTTCGGCGGGCGGACAGAGCGCACCGGGGCAGAACAGGGCATCCACTACTCGGCGGCCCAACACTCCCCGCCTCGACGGGGCAGGAACCACGCCCAAGGGAGGCGGCTCCCGTCCCGGCCCCGCAGGAACAGCGCCGAAAATCTCGACGCCGAAACAGCCGAACGCGGCACAGTCCGGCGCCGCAGGAACAGGGGCGTCCCGCCAGTCTGCCCGCTCCACCCACAGCGCCAGTCATACCGCGGGCGGCAGTACGGTAAGCAGCACCAGCCAGACCAATGTGACCGTGGGTGGGAAGGTATCCTCCTCCGCACCGAAAGCGCCGGCGGGGACTTCCCGCGCACCCCATCCCGGCGGGCCAGCGGTTCCCAAATCCGGGGGCAAGCCGGGTAAGGCCCGTACCACCCGCCGGGAAGATTCGGGCGCTGTCCCGAAAACACCTGGCGCTCCGGGCGCTCCCGGCGTGTCCCAGCCCGGCTTCGCAGGAAAGCCGTCCCGCAGCACCCAGCGGCCCAGTGAACCCGCGCCCCGGCCCAGCAGGAATGCTGCCCCGGCTACAGCAACGTCCCCACCAGGAGGCACACCCTCCAGCCCGGCCCCGCAGGGACGCACTTCCAGTTCCAGCCGCACAACGGTGAATGGGTCATCTCCCAGTCCGGCCCGGCAGGAACCGCGCAAACCTTCCACTTCTGGGGCTTCCCCGGTGAAAGGCAGCGCTCCCACGATTCGCCCTGGCGGGGCAGGAACCGCGCACGCCGGCAAACAGGCGGCGGGACAGGCCCGGACGGCCAAAGCCCGGACGGCGCGGGCGCAGTCTGCCCACCGGCCCCCGCCCAACAGGAGGGGAGGGAACAACCATGGATGAAAACGGACGCCGGGGCGGTAAAGCGGCCAGGGCGGCGGCGCATATCGCAGCCGCCTTGGCCACCACCGGACCCAAAGGCGCGGCCTTCGCCGCCGTGGAGGAGGCCGCGCCTTTTCTCATAAAGCTGATCGCGGGGCTTCTAATCCTCCTGCTCCTCATCCCCATGCTGGTGTTCACCGCCCTGCCCAATATGTTCTTTGGCTACGAGGGCTCCGGCACCGAAAACGTCACCCACATGACCCAGCAGGCCATGGCCCTGGGCGGCGTCTATATGAGCCTGGAGGATTTCGAGAATACCCAGGTGGACGCAATCATCACCAGTATCCTGGACGAATACAAGGACGACGGCATTGAAATCGACGAGGTAAAGATCGACAGCGCATTTGATGAAAACGACCTGGTCTGGCTCATCGCCATCAACTCGGCGGCCTATCAACAGGATTTAGACGCCATGAGCGCCCAGGATATCCGCACCTTCTGCACCTCCCGGCTCACCCACGAATACTCCCTGCTGGAGGGCGAGAAAAATGTGCTGAAGGTAACGGTGAAGCACCTGGAGCCGGACAAGCTCATGGAAAACCTGGGCTTTGACGAGCAGGGCCGTACCTGGGCCGGGGCCATCTACGAGGTGCTGTCCGAAAGCAACGCCATTGAGGAATACGCACCCTATTTTGAGCAGTACCGTCCAAACTACGGCGGCGCCCCCTCCGGCCCAGGGGGAGAACATGGCCCAAGCTACGGCAACGACATTGACATATCCCGGTTTATCAGCCCCGACACGAAAAATAACAAGGACCTGGCCGCCTATGCCATCCAGGCGTGGGAGAACAACTGGGGCTATGTCTGGGGCACCTACGGCAGTGTGCTGACGGAATCCCTGCTCAGCTACAAAATTCAGCAGTACCCGGACGGCGTGGGCCAGTACGCGGGCTTCATCCGCTCCCACTGGCTGAACCGCCGCTGTACAGACTGCGTGGGGCTCATCAAGGGCTATGGCTGGCTGGATGCTTCCACCGGGGCCATCCGCTACGGCGCCAACGGGATGCCGGACTACGGCGCCAACACCATGTACCGCGCCGCCGTCAACGCCGGGGTGTCGGGCCAGGACTACGGGCCTATCAGCACCATGCCGGACATCGTGGGTCTGGCGGTCCATATGGACGGCCACATCGGCGTCTACATCGGCAACGGCTATGTGATCGAGGCCGCCAACACCTCCACCGGGGTCATCAAGACCCAGCTGGCGGGCCGGGGCTGGACAGAGTGGTGCAAGATCCCCTACATCAACTATTTGGAGTGAACGCTATGGAGAAGGAAACCAATTTACGTGCCCTGCGGCACCGGCACGGGGTCTGCCTGACGGAGCTGGCCGATGCCTGCGGGCTGTCCAACCAGTATCTCAGCCGGGCGGAGCTGGGGCTGATCCCTCCCACCCCCCGGCTGGAAAAGCAACTGATGTCGGCGGTAGAGACGGTCATTGCCCACCGGGCCAGCACGTCCCAGGCCCTGGCGAAAGAGCTTCAGCCCTTGAAGGGCCGTCTGCTCCAGCCTGTGGAGGTGGCCCGGCATGAATAACGAGACCTACTACATCCCCGCCAACTTCACCGACGCGGGCCGGGTGATGGGGCTGTTCGAGCTGCGCAACCTGGTGGAAGCGGTGATCCTGGTGCTGCCGGTGCTGTACTTCTGCCTGGTGCTGCTGCCCCTGGAGCTAACTGCGAAAATCACGGTGACGCTCATCATCGTGGTTCCGCTGGGCGGCTTCGGGCTCATCGGCGTGCGGGACGACAGCCTCACCCGCTGGCTCGGTGTGTGGCTGCGCTGGAGGCGGGCGCGGAGGCTTATGACTTATCGAGGAGGAAAAAGTTAAAACATGAATTTAAAACAACTGCTGTTCGGCGGCGGGGCAAGCGCTCCCGCCGCCGAACCCTTCCGGGACAGTATCCAGGCATGGCTCCCCATCCAAAACATCGTGGGTGGTGTGGTCGTCACCAAGGACGGCCGCTTCATTAAGATTTTGGAGGTGTTGCCGGTGAACATCTACCTGAAGTCCCCCAACGACCGGGAGAATATCATATCCGCTTACGCCGCCTGGCTGAAGATCGCGCCGGACGATTTGCAGATCGAGGCCCGCACTCTCCCCGCCGACACGGCGGACTATGTGGAGCGGATGAAGCAGTACGCCGCCCACGAGCCCAACGAGTCCTGCCGGGAGATGATCGAGGACAACATCAAGGAGATTGGCCAGGGAGTGGCCAGCGACGCCCTTCGGCACCGCTTCTTTCTCACATTTCAATACGAGAGCCGGATGCACGCCAAGGGCCGCACCACCGCCGCCATCGTCCAGCGGCTCAATGAGGAGGCGGATACCGCCCGGCGGTATCTGGACGGCTGCGAGCTGGAGGTGCTGGAGCCCAGCTTCATGGACGACTTCATTTTGAAGCTGCTGTACGAGATCATCAATAAGCGAACCAGCCGGCGGGTACAACTGCCCGAGGGCGTGTTCGACATGACCACCGCCGTCCACGGCGTGTTTGAGGAGTGAGCCATATGCAGAAGAAAAAGCCGGCCAAGGGCGGGGCCAAAACCGCCGCCAAGAAGAAGCCCCTGCTGAAAAAGGGTGAGGGCCAGGAGAAGTCCTCCCTCAAGCGCCTGCTGTTCGGTGAGGAAAAGCCGGATCTGTCCGAGCTGGAGGCGGGCTCCACCACCATCCTGGATATTCTGTCTCCCACCGCCATCGACACCAAGAGCCGGGACTACATCCTGGTAGACGGGGTGTACCACGCTTACCTCTATGTGGCGGGCTATGGCTACTCCACCACCGTGGGTTCCTGCTGGCTGGCCCCGCTGGTGGAGGCGGGCGAGGGCGTCAGCCTCAGCTTCACTGTGGAACGCCAGCCCAAGGAGAAGATTTTGTCCAAGATTTCGCAGACCACCATGGTGAACCGCTCCCGGATGCGGGACGTGGGCGACACCCGGCAGGACTTTGAGGAGCTGGACAGCGCCATCAATTCCGGGCTGTACCTGAAGGACGCCATGAACCGCCAGAATGAGGACTTCTACTATATGCACACGCTGGTGGAGGTGACGGCGGAGGACCCGGAAACGTTGGAGCAGCGGGTGACGGCGGTGGAAAAGCTGTGCGTGTCCATCGGCATGATCGCCCGGCGCTGCGACTACAAAAACGAGCAGGCGTTTCTTTCGGCGCTCCCCCTGCTGTCCCTGGACGCGGACGTGGAGCGCAAATCCCGGCGCAACGCTCTGACCTCCGGCGTGGCGGCGGCTTTCCCCTTCGCCTCCTATGAGTTGAGCGATAGAAACGGTATCTTCCTGGGGCTGAACCTCTACAACCGCTCCCCGGTGTTCCTGGACCCCTACGACGACTACAAGTACACCAACGGCAACTGCTGGATCGGCGGCTCCTCCGGCGCGGGCAAGACCTTCACCCTGCAATGCCTGGGCGGTCGGCTGCGACAGCAGGGGCGGCGGGTCATCTTCATCGTGCCCAAGAAGGGCCACGAGTTCCGCCCCCTGTGCGAGCTGCTGGGCGGGCTGTACTTGCGGCTGTCCCCCTCCTCCAGGGACTGCCCCAACATCATGGCCATCCGGCGCAAATCGCTGGACAGCTACGCGGGTCTGCGGGACATGGCCGCCCGGGATGATTCGGTGCTGGCGGACAAGATTTCCCGGCTCATCATCTGGTACTCCCTGCAAAAACGGGATCTCTCCGATGAGGACAAAAACCTGCTGGATTCCTCCCTGGTGGAGTGCTACCGGCGGTACGGGATCACCTTCGACAACGCCACCATCACCAATGAAAATGATGAATTCGTGGAGATGCCCATTTTGCCGGATTGGTACGACGTGCTGATGAAGAATCCGGACACCAAGCATCTGGCGGTGGTGCTGGCCCGGTACGTCACCGGCTCAGCCTCCGCCATGGGCCAGCGCAACGACATCGACCTGGACAACAAGTACATCGTGCTGGACACCTCCGGGATGCCGGACGACCTGTTGCTCCCCGGCATCTTCTGGGCCACCGATATCGCCAACGACCTCATCATGGACGCAGGCAGCGACCTGTCCGCCCTCATCGCCGATGAGCTGTGGTCCCTGGTTGGGGCCAACTCCAACCCGCTGGCAGCGGGCTTCGTCCAGGAGATGGTGAAGACCATCCGCGGCTTGGGCGGCATCGCCATCACCTCCACCCAGGGGATGCAGGACCTGTTTGGGCTGGACGGCGGCAAATACGGCAAGGGCATTCTGGATTCCAGCCGCATCAAGCTGGTGATGCAGATGGAGGAACAGGAGGCCCGGCTGATCCAAAACGTGCTCAACCTGTCCGAGGATGAGGTGCGGCAGATCACCCGGTTCCGCCGGGGTGAGGGGCTGCTGTGCATCGGCTATAACCATGTGCCGGTGCAGTTCCATGCCACCCAGAAGGAGTACGACGCCATCACCACTTCCCCCACCGACCTGCGAACCCGGAGGAAGGAGGGCGGCGAATGAGTTTCCGACAGGACGCCGCCAAGCTTCAGCGGTTGACCAATAACGCCTTTTGCCAGACCGGAGTATTGGTGGCGCTGGCGGACAGCGGGCAGGCTGACCCGGACAAGCTGCAAAAGGCATTGGAGCAGACGGCGGCGCTGTTTGAAGCCTCTGCGCTGGAGGTGCGGAAGCTGTGCGAGCGGTACAGCACCGGCGCCGGGGGCTACGGCTCCCGGCCCGTCCTCCCGCCCATGGAGGTCGCCGGTTCGGTAGAGCTGCTGGGTTATAACTGGCTCCACATCACGCTGAACACCCTGCTGCCCCACTGCCGCTTCCAGCCCCCGGAATGGCTCAGCGACACCATCCGCCGCCTGCTGGATGACTACGAGGCCCAGGGGTGCAAGCTGCCCTTTTTTAACCGGGCGCTGCTGGTGATCGACGAGTTCACCGGCATCCAGGGCCGCCACATTTTCGACCAGGACAACAAGGGTTGGAAGGCGGTGAGCAACGCCATTAAAGGCAGGCTCATCCCGGACGATGACCAGCACACCCTGGGCCTGGCGCTGCTGTCCGGGCGGAGTGAGCTGGACGTGTGCCACATCACCCTGCTGGACCTGTCCGACGCGGCGGACTTTTTTGCGTTCCACTCCGGGGACTATGAGGTCAAGCATTTTTACAGCGGCGGGTGGAGCTGAATTGTCCAAAAAAGTGACCGGGACACCCATCAGATACCCGTCAGATTCAGGGCCTTTTGGTCCAGTTGGAGCGGCTCCACCTAATCTGATAGGTGTCCGCCTCCGGAAAGCGTTGAAAACAAAGGCTTTTTCAGGGGGCTGAGCGTCCAAATTTTACAAAAAGCTGACTTCTAAGGGGAGCCATCAGATTGGCTCCCCTTAGGGGGCTTGGAAAAGCGCCGAAAAAGTTCTTGCGCCGGCACCGGCGCAAGGGCGTTTTCGGCGCACGCAGGAATATGGAAGGAGGTTCGGTATGCGTGATTTTCAGCCATCGGGACGTTGATATTTTGAAGCTGCTGTGCTGGTGCCAGTTCATCCAGCCCAGGGACTTGAGGGGGATCGCTTCGGATGCAGAGAGGAAAAATCTCATGGGTCTGGGCCTGATCCGACGGCACGAAAAGAGCGGTGCGCTGCTGCTCACCAGCAAGGGACAGCTCCTTCTGGAGCATCTGTTGGACGGTACAGTTCCCCAGACCACCCGGGCCTACCACCCGCCGCTGATCGAGCGCCGTATCCGTGTGTCCCGGCTGGTGGTGACCGCTTACCACGGCGGGGTCAATCCCTTCACCTTCGGGCCGGAGGAGCTGGACAGCCCCGCGGCCCTATTCCTTCCGTCCATTGCCCGAAGTAAGGGTTCCAACCCCTGGGGCAGCACCCGAGTGGCCGCCCTGGCCCACCTGGGGGACAGCCTGTGCGCCATGCACTACGTCTGCCCCGGCATCGGGAAGCTGGCGCTGATGGATGAGCTGGCGGCGTTCTCCAATCAGACCGCCCGGTTCCGGGATGTGGGGCGGGCCTTTATCTTCGCCGGGGACAGTTACAAGAGCGTCCTCAGCGAACTGGACCGCCCCATGGAGCGGAAGGATACCAAGCTGCTCACTTATGGCGGCGCGTACCGCTGCCTTCAGCTCCCCGTCCACCTGCTGTCCTGTGACGGCACTGGAGCGGTGCAGCTCCAGATCATGGCGGCGCCGGACTACCGCAGGAAGCTCACCCAGGCGGCGTTGAAAGGCCAGTACCGCCCGCCCCCGGACGATGCGCCCGAGTGGGACGCCATGTTTCAGGGCGTACCCTTCCTCATGGCCGCCGATATGGATCTGCGCCGGATCAACGCCGCCATCCGCACTGCCAGAAGCCGGGGGTTCCCCCAGATCGCCATGGCCGCCCTGGAGGGACAGGCGGAGCAGGTGCTGTTTCCCCGCTGCCGGGACAAAAATCTGGCGCGGGTGTTTGTGCTTACCGCTGAGGCGGTCTCCACCGTCACCGGCAGGAAGCCCGCGCCCTATGTGCCCCCGCGCACCCAATTCACGACCTCGAAAGGAGATGTGGCGGATGCCCCGCTTATCCAAGCTCATCGAAAAACTGGAAGATCACCTTGAACCCAAAATCGGCCCCTGGTATGAGCGCCACAAAAAGAAGCTGCCCCTCTACGCCGCCGCAGGGCTGGCGGGCTGGTATCTCTATGGAATGCTGTTGAACTCCATCCGGCTGGGCGTCGCTTCAACCTTCCATAAGGTGGGCGAGGAGGTGGTGGAGAGCATCTGGGTGTTCAACCCCTTCCGCAACTGGTTTGTGCTGTTCACCCCCTTCGGCCTGGGGGCCACGGCGGTGATCGTTCTGCTGGTGTGCTTGTTCACCGGGACGGGGTACAAGTGGTTTTCCGGCTACAAGGCCACCCGGGACAGCCGGGGCTTCGACATCCTGCCCGACGGCACCCACGGCTCATCCGGCTTTCTCACCCGGAAGGAGATGGGAGAATTTCTGGAGGTGGGGAGCGTGGCCGAGGTAAAGGGCATGATGCTGGGCAAATACAAGAAACGCCCGGATGATCCGGACAGGTACGCCCTCTACGCTGCCCACCGCATGGTGCCCGGGGACAACAACAATCTGCTGTGCATCGGCGCGCCGGGCAGCGGGAAATCCCGGGGCTTCATCATCCCGTTTTTGATGGGCTGCGCCCAGCGCGGGGAGTCCGTATTTGTCACAGATCCGAAGGGCGAGCTCTTTGAAAAGCTGTCCCCCTATTTTAAAGAGCACGGCCACTACGTCAAGGCGGTGAACTTCCTGGACATGGCCCACTCCGATGGCTGGAACTGCCTGTATGGATTAGACAAGGAACCCCAGCTGGCTCAGACGGTGGCCAACACCATTATCCAGAACACCTCGGGCCCACGGGAGGCGGACGACTTCTGGAGCCGCGCGGAGCTGAATCTCCTCATGGCGCTGATCCATTACGTGGTGAACCTGAAGGACGCCAAGGGCCAGCTGCTGCCCATCGAAAAGCGGGGGCTGGGAGATGTGTACCAAATGCTGGCCCATCAGAGCATCCAGGACATCAACCGTACCCTGGCCCAGCTTCCCCCGGACCATCCGGCCAAAGGGCACCATGGCCTGTTCCTCAAGGCCAAGGAAAACCTGTGGGGCAGCATCGCCATCGGCCTGGGCAATCGTCTCGCCATCTTCCAAAACAAGCTGGTGGACGCCATCACCCGGAACCACGATGTGGATCTGCTGCTGCCGGGGCAGAAGCCCTGCGCCTACTTCGTCATCATCTCTGCCCAGGACAGTGCCTACCGCTTTCTCAGCTCGTTGTTCTTCTCCCTGGCCCTGCCCCGCCTGTCCGACTACGCCCGGCTGGAGGGGAAGGGCGGCCGCCTGCCTGTGCTGGTAAACTTCTGCCTGGACGAATACTGCAACATTGGCTACATGGACGGCATCGCCGACGCGCTGAACAGCATCCGGGGCTTCAACATGAGCTGCCAGGTGGTGGTGCAGTCCCTCTCCCAGTGGCAGGAAAAGTACCCCGGCAAAGAGTGGGAGAACCAGCTGGCTACCTTCGACCAAACCCTCTACATGGGGTGCAATGACTGGACTTCGGCGGATTACATCTCCAAGAAGTGCGGCAAGGTGACCATCTCCCTCACCAGCAGCTCCAAACCCCAGCCGCCGCTCTACGGCTTCGTCTACGGCAACACCCGGCCCTACTCTCAGACCCGCAGCAACACCCAGCGGGAGCTGATGCAGCCGGATGAGATCCTGCGGCTGGACCGCCGCCAGTGCATCGCCCTGTTCCAGGGCCGCAAGCCCGCCCTGCTCTATAAGCTGACACCGGAAGAGCTGCCGGGGTACGGCGAGCTGAAGTCCTGCCGGGTGGCGGACTACACGCCGGAGTGGAGACTGAAGGAGGAACAGAAAAAAGCACAGGCGGCGAAAAAGGCGGCCCCGCCGGATGTACCCGGGCAGGAGCCGCCTGCGCCGCCGAAGCAGGCCGGCCCAGAGGATGAACCCAATCCATCCCAGAGAGTGGAGTATCAGCTCACCGACCAGGGCTTGGGCATGGTGGAGTTGGGGCCTGACGGCGTAGTGGGTGGAAACGATGAAGATGAAGAAATCCCGCCGGGGAGATGAATCCCGGCGGGAGCTGAGGTGGTCATTCCATTGTAAATCCCTGCCGCAGCATAGAGCGCCAGTCGCTTTTTCCATAAAGGAATCGGATGACATGGATGGTCTGCGTCTCCTCGGTGATGACGTAGAAGGCCAGGTGTTTTTTGACCTGTACGAACCGAATCCCCCATGCGGCCAGCAGCTTGTCCTCCGGCAGGGCGTAACGTTCCGGCATCTGAGACAGGCTGTTGAGCACACGCTCCGCTTCGTCCAGCAGGCTGTCCGCTGCCTGGGGGTTTTTCAGAGAAAACTCAATATAGTCCAGCGCACGGCTCAAATCGCGCTCGGCCCGACGGGTGATGTGAACATGGTAGGTCATCGATTTCGGCGCCTCCTGAGCTGTTCGATCGCCTCAGAAAGCGGCTGGGTATTTCCCGCAGCTACGTCATCCATGCCGTCCTGGAGCAAACCGTATAGCTCAAATCGCCCCATCAGCTCCTCATATGCCTCAATGCTCATCACAGCCAGATCGCCCTTTCCGTTTTTCGTAATAAATACCGGTTCGGCGTATTCGTGGCAGAAGGTGGATATTTCATTATACTGATTTCTCAGTTCTGCGCTGGAGCGAATGTTTGGCATTGCGCACACCTCCTCGTTGATAAAGAAATTATAACCGAATTTCTTTATCAAGTCAAGCCGACTGTGGGTGCACTTTTCATCTGTGGCCCTGGAGAATGCTGACCATCGATTCAATGGGGTACCCCAGAAGCAAACCGGTGGTGATGAAATCTGCCGCGGTTGCGGCGTGCGCATATTGGAATGGAGCCTGTGCCGTTCCAAACCGCTTGATCTCACAACCGCAAAGGCAGCGGATCTCCTTTTCCTCTGCGGTTGAAATATGATATCCAAGCTTATCGTAAAAATCGAACACCATATCCAAGTCGATATAATCCGATATCGTCCCTGCACGGTAGATAAAGGTATAAAAGCAGGATGGCATGATTTGTTCATCATTCACATCGGCGAAAATACCGTTGGGAAGTGTCTCTTTGAATGTCACAAATTGTCGTTGGACATCTTCCAAAGTAGGCGCACTGGGATTGTATTGGTGTTTGGGAGGCGCTGCCCTGCCAGCAAAAAGCTTTAGTCCTTTTTGAACCGCGGCAAGGTGGCCATCTCTCTCACCAGCAGCTCCAAGCCTCAGCCGCCGCTCTACGGCTTCGTCTACGGCAACACCCGGCCCTATTCCCAGACAAGGAGCAACACCCAGCGGGAGCTGATGCAGCCGGATGAAATCCTGCGTCTCGACCGCCGCCAGTGCATCGCCCTGTTCCAGGGCCGCAAGCCTGCCCTGTTGTACAAGTTGTCACCGGAGGAGTTTCCGGACTATGGAACGCTGAAATTCTGCCGGGTGGCGGACTACACGCCGGAGTGGAGGCTGAAGGAGGAACAGAAAAAGTCACAGACGGCAAAGCGGGAGGCTCCGCCGCCTGTGTCCAGGCAGGAACCATCCGCGCCCGTGGATCAGCCTACCCAGGAGAATGAACCCAACCCTGCCCAGGATTTAGAGTATCAGTTCACAGATAAAAACCAGGATCTGGGCATGGTGGAGCTGTATGCGGACGGCGTAGTGGGCGGGGCGGATAAAGACGAAGAACTCCCGCCGGGAAGATGAATCCCGGCGGGAGGTTGAAGTACCGCTATTAAATTCCTTTGCTGAGAAGGTACACGCAATACTGGTTCATGGACACGCCCTCCTCGCTGGACTTCTGGGCCAGGAGCCTGTGGAGGGATTTTGGAAGCCGCAGTTTGAACTGGCCGCTGTAGTCCTCCAGGCGTGTGGGCTCGGGGATGGGGATACCGTCCTCAATGCAGGCGGTGAACCAGCACCGCTT
>Ga0137310_101532_pt1 | contig 14297 bp, 13 predicted proteins | sample NAcewiD2O_June_2_FD_97183 | JGI IMG/M metagenome (GOLD analysis project Ga0137310, IMG submission 97183) | Mouse cecal microbial communities from Vienna, Austria - N-Acetylglucosamine amended D2O_June | ecosystem: Host-associated > Mammals > Digestive system > Large intestine > Cecum | place...
AAGTCGATGCCTGGGTCGGGTACCAGACCAGCGCAGCCGGGCTTACAAAGGGCTGCCGCAGCGCACCTTGTCAACTGAATCGTCAGCGCCCCGTAGAGCCGAATCCCCCCGCGCCCCGCGCGGTCTCCGGAAGGTCCTCCACGACCTCGATCTCCGGATGCAGCACCGGAACGACGACCAGCTGCGCGATCCGATCCCCGGGCTCCACCACATAGTCCGCGTCGCGATAATTGTGCAGGCCCACGCTCATGGGGCCCCGGTAATCGCTGTCGATGACCCCGATTCCGTTGGTCATGGTGATCCCATGCCGGATGCCCATGCTGCTGCGGACGGCCATGATACCCACATATCCCTCCGGGATGGCGGCGGCGATCCCCGTAGGGATGAACGCCTCCCCGCCCGCCGGGACCACTACCGGTCCGTCAATGCAGGCGTGGAGGTCCAACCCTGCCGCCCCGTCGGTGGCATAGTAGGGCAGGGGGATATCTTTCCCGATCTTATCCGAAATGACCTTGAGCTGTAGTTTCATCATAGCATCCTTTGTAACCTTATTATTCCACGCCTCGATAAAAAAGACCCCGCGTGTAATCCTCCGGCGGGTCTCCCGCCTCGCCCCGGTACAGCCGGACGATCCGCGCGCATTCCTCCGGAGATTCCGTGGTGAAGCGCAGATTGGCCCACCGCAGGCCGCATGCTTGATACTCCGGCTTGTCCGCCAGATAAAGGACCTTCCCGTTTTCGATCTCGCTCCGGCAGCCGAAGGCCGGGAGCACGGGAAAATCCTCCCCCCGCCGGTCCGTCAGGGTGTGGACGGCGGCGCAGGGGGACGCCCGTCCCTGCCGGACCGGGCATCCCCGCCCGGCGTTGGAGATGAGGCAGTTCTCCGTGATCATCAGCGGCAGCCGTCCATAGACCACTGCCTCGCAGTCCAGGGGCTTTTTCAGATCCCTGATCTGCTCGTAGCGCAGCTCGAAGGAGAGCGCCGCGCTTGCCAGCCCCCAGTCCCGGCATTGGGCCAGGGAGCGGCTGTTGAATACGTTCAATCCCGGACCGCCCCGCATGGCGAGGCCTGTCCGTTCTCCCAGGACGATCTGCCCCAGGTTCTGCACCGCCAGGGAGGTGCATCCGATCTCCCTGGCCTTCTCCAGCAGCGAGAGCAGCCCCGGCGTTTCCCGGTCTGTGCAGACGCGCGGCAGCAGGGCGCAAAGCTCCACCCCCCGATCCCGGAACGCGGCCGTGCAAAATTCCCCGGCCCGTTCCACCGGAAGATACGCGATATCGGGAGCCAGCTTCGCCAGCTCCGCCGTCAGCTGCTCCGGATGGAGCGCCGTCACCGTCAGCCCGGGGGCTTCTCCGCAGGAGCGGCAGTCCTCCGGCAGATCCGGCGCGGCGGCCTCCCGCCTCTCCGGCGGCGCGGTCCGCAGGGCCGCCAGGGCCTCCAACCCCTCCCGCCGCAGCGCGTTGACCGCGCTGGCCGGAAGGGAGAGTCCCGGCTCCAGCGAGACCTCCGCCTTCTCCGCCCGGAAGACGGTGCCGCCCGTCTTACTCAGACGGGCCCGCACCTCCTCCGCCTCCAAGGGGCGGCTGCGGGCGGCCTCCGGAACGGGCCCCTCCACGGCGGCGGTATTTCCCCGATCGTCGGAGACCGTCAGACGGGCCGGCTCTCCGGCCCGGAGCCGGACGGACATTGCCGCCGGGACCGTCCGCAGGTCTCCCCGGCCATAAGCCGCCTTGGCCTCCCGGAACAATTCCTCCGGGCTGGCGGCGTCCTCCCCCCGGGAGCCGAACATGTCCGGCCCGGGCCGGCCCCGCCAGTAGCCGTCCGTAAAGCCCTCCCGGGAAAAGGCCAGCGCGAGCTGCCGCCGCTCCTCGGGCGTGGGCTTTCTTTTTTCCTTCAGAAGGGCGGCGTAGATCCTCGTGACCACCGCCACGTATTCGGGCCGCTTCATCCGGCCCTCCAGCTTCAAAATGGACGCGCCCATCTCCCGCAGCTCCTCCAGATGGTCCGCCAGGCTGGCGTCCTTCAGGCTCAGGGGATGCCCCGGCTTCCCGCCGTCGAAGCGGTAGGGCAGGCGGCAGGGCTGGGCGCAGGCTCCCCGGTTTCCGCTGCGCCGCCCGATGAGGGCGCTCATGGCGCACTGCCCGGACCAGCACATACACAGCGCCCCGTGGACAAAGACCTCAACGGCAACGGGGCTGTTCCGGCAGATCAGGGCCGCGTCCTCTCTGGAAAGCTCCCGCCCCAGCACCACGCAGCGCATTCCCAGCCGCGCGGCCTCCTCCGCGCCCGCCAGGGTGTGGACGGTCATCTGGGTGGAGCCGTGGAGGGGCAGGTCCGGGACGGCCTTCCTGGCCAGGGCCGCCAGCCCCCAGTCCTGAACGATGACCCCGTCCACGCCGCACCGGCTGGCCAGCCGCAGCAGCTCCTCCGCCTGGGGAAGCTCCCGGTCGGAGAGAAGGGTGTTGACCGTAAGGTATACCTTCGCTCCCCGGAGATGGCAGTACCGCACCGCCTCCGGCAGCTGCTCCGGCGTGAAATTTTCCGCGCCCCTTCGGGCGTTGAACGGGCCGCAGCCCAAATAGACGGCGTCCGCGCCGTTCTGCACCGCCGCCTCCATGGACTCCCAGCGGCCGGCGGGAGAGAGCAGCTCCATGGCTTACCGCTTCTGCTGCTGGAGCTTCACCAGCTCCCGCTTGCACTCGCTCAATTCGGCCTTGGCCTTCCCGGCCTCGTCCAGGTAGCCCTTCAGCTGGCGGCGGAGGTTCTCGGCGGCGGCCTGCTGCTTGAACAGCTCGTCGGCCAGGTTGGCAGCGGCCAGCACCGCCGCGTCCATGCGGCCGACCCGGCCGGAGGCCGTGATATCGTTCATCTTCTCGTCTACCAGCGCGGCCACCTTCTGCATGTAGGCGGCGCTCTCCTCGCTCATCAGGGTATAGTCCGTACCATTGATGGTGACGGTGATCTTGTTTGCCATCTTCTTTTGCTCCCTTCTATCCCCTTCGCGTACGATCTTACAAATCATTAGTATAGCAGATTCTTCCGGAAAAGCAATCGTATTTTTCCGCCCGGGCCCCTCCGGAGGGATAAAAAAGCGGATAAAGAAATTATACCCTTGCCCTGGGAGGCGGCAAGGGTATATAATGCTCCTATCAACCACCGGAGGATGTCCTGCATGAAAAATAAAACGAGACGGATCGCGACCCTATTCCTGGCGGCCCTGCTGCTGCTCACGAACATGGCTTCCCCGGCGGCGGGGGCGCGGGAGCCTGACGGCCCCCTGCGGGCCGTGGTCCTCTACGAGGACGGCGCCAGTCCGGAGGAGATGGCCGGGGCACTGGAGGAGGCGGAGGGCGTAACGCTCCTCTGCCGTTACGAGTCCCTGTTCCAGGGCGCCGCCGTGGAGGCGGAGCCCCGGGCGCTGGCCGCCCTGGAGAAGCTGCCGGGTGTAGCCGGCGTGGGCCTGGCCCAGACCTACGAGCCCGCTTCCTCCTCCGGGGACGGCGAGGCCCTCTCCCCGGAGGAGGGGCTGAAGCTTATGAAGGCGGACGGGCTCTGGGAGCAGGGCTATACCGGTGACGGGACGGTCATCGCCGTCCTGGACAGCGGCCTGAACACCAGCCACGAGGCCTTTGCCGATGGGTCCCTGATGGAGTCCCCGGCCCTCGGCAGGGAGGACGTGGCGGAATTTTCCCGGAAGGGGGGCTCCAAGGGGCGCTATGTCTCCCAGCGCATCCCCTTCGCCTACGACTACTACAGCCGGGACGACGACGTGTCCACCACCAACAACCACGGGACCCATGTCACCGCCCTGGCCGCAGGTTACGTGAGGGACCGGATGGGGCGCGTCACCTTCCGGGGGGCGGCACCGGCGGCCCAGATCCTCAGCATGAAGATATTCCCCAACGGCTCCGGGGGCGGCACCGATGACACCATCATCCTCCGGGCGCTGGAGGATGCCTGGAACCTGGGGGCCGATGTGGTGAACCTCTCCGTGGGCACCGGGGCCGGGTTCAGCGGCAGCGATACCATCGGCGGGATCTACTGCCGGGCCTTCGAACAGATGGCCCAGTCCGGGGTTATCATCTGCTGCGCCGCGGGCAACAGCGCCTCCAGCGTCCAGGGCAAGTCCTGGGGAAAGCCCCTGCCCTCGGCAAGCTACACGGACTACGGCTCCGTCTGTTCCCCCGGCAGCTTTTACGGCGCGATGGCCATTGCCGCCGCATCCCAGGCCAGGCTCGGCAAGGCGGGCGCGGCGGACTACTCCTCCTGGGGCCCGGGCTCCGGCGTGCATCTGTCCCCGGCGCTGACCGCCTTTGGCGGGCCCGTCACCTCCGCCGGGGCGGCCTCGGATCAGCAGTACCGGGTGGACGAGGGTACCTCCATGGCCTCCCCCTACGCAGCGGGATGCTGCGCCGTGCTCCTCCAGTCCCTGCGGGAACGGGGGTTCACGGATAAGCAGGAGGCCGCCGCCCTGGTCCGGGGGCTGCTGGCCAGCAGGGCCCGGCTGATCACCGAGCGGGGCGTGCCCGTCTCTCCCCGGCGGCAGGGGGCGGGCTTCATCGATCTGGAGGATGCCGTCTCCGGCAGCCTGGCCGTCATAGACCCCCTCATCGAGCTGGGAGAGAGCGGCGAGGGACGGTTTGAGCTTCCCATTACCCTGCGCAATCTCTCCGACCAGCCTCTGGAGGTCTCGCTGGAGCTCCAGGCGCTCACTGACAATTACGCGGAGATGGACGGCAGATGGTACAGCCTGATGTCGCCGCTGGACATTACCGGCGGAGTCACCGTTTCCGGTCCCAGCTCCGTCACCATCCCCGCGCGGGGAAAAACCTCGGTGACGCTGAAGCTGGCCGTCGGCGATCCGCTGCGCAAGGAACTGGCGAAGGTCTATCCCAACGGTTTCTATGTGGAGGGCTACGTGACGGCCTCCGGCGGTGGGCAGTCGGCCCACGGCACGTTCTTGGGATACTGCGGCAGCTGGAATGCCGCGCCGGTCTTGGAGCCCCTGGATTTTCGGGATGTGCAGGACGCGGCGTTCCGGCTGGCGGGGGGACCGGAGCTGTCCTCCCGGCGGCGGGCGCTTCCTGCGGATATGGACGCCTGTTTACAGGAGCTGGGGGCGGACCTGGGGGCGAATCTGGCGTTCCTGGGGCAGGAATCCGGCGCGCTGCCGGAGGACGGCGTGCTCCTGGGCTCCAACGGCCACGCCTACGGGCTCCATGACGACCGGCGCAGCGCCCTCTCCGTCTGGGAGGGGAACACCGCCGCCGGGACCCTGTGCCTGAATCTCTACACCCTGCGCAACGCCGCCGGGGTGGTCATGGTGGTATCCGACCCGGAGAGCGGGGAGGTCTACGCTGTCAGGGAGGAGCGGCTCCTGGAGAAATCCGGCAAGAGCGCCTACCGCGCGGGCATCGTGCCCAGCGTCAGCTTCGCTTGGGATGGCACGGATACCCAGGAGCGGAAGCTGCCCGCCGGGACCCAGGTCCAGGTGGACGTATACGCCTGGCTGGATACCGATGAGGATATTGAGGAGGCCTACGGCGGCAACGCCCGCCGGTCTTCGCCGGAGTCGTACAGCTGGCTGCTGGAGGACGCCTTCGATGGCTACCGGGCCCTCAGTTTTCCGGTGACCTTGGACGGCGCGCCGCCGGAGGCGGAGGTTTCCGTTAGCGGGGACGCGCTGACGGTCACGGTGCGGGACGATCAGTTCACGGCTTACGCCGCCGTGCTGGACGGCAATGGGGAGCGGCTGGCGGAAAACGCCTTCTTCCCGGAGGAGGCGGGGACGGCCTGCACGCTGAACGTGGACCTGCCCGGCGGCGCGAGGCCGGATACAATCTACATCCAGGCGGAGGACTATGCCGCCAATTCGATGGGGTACGAGGTGGACCTGAAGGCGCTGTCCGCCGGTGAGGATACCGCGCTCAGGCGGTGCGCCGCCGCGCTGCTCAAGGACGTGGATTACGGCGCGTGGTATCACGAGGCGGTGGACTATGTGGTGGAGGCCGGCGTGATGCAGGGGGACGCCCACGCCTTCTTCCTGCCGGAGGAACCGGCTACCCGGTGGGGGATCGTGGACGCCCTGTACCGGGCCAACGGAAGCCCGAAATCCGGGCTCACCCTGGAGGAGCTGCCCTTCCATGACGTCTCCAGCCGGTCGAAGTTTATTGATGCGCTGTGCTGGGCCTACGAGCAGGGCGTGGTGTCGGGGAGGGCGGAGGAGGCCTTTTTCGGGACCGCCGTGGTGACCCGGCAGGAGCTGGCGGTGATGCTTTACCGGTGCGCCAAGGCCTCCGGCGGGAACGGAGGGGATCTAACTGTCTTCTCTGACGGGAACAGCGTGGCCGGTTGGGCGCGGGAGGCGGTCTCCTGGGCCGTGGGTGAAGGGCTGCTCAAGGGCGGCGCGGATGGACGGCTTGATCCGGGCGACGGGGTCACCCGGGCGGAGACCGCTCAGATATTGATGCGGTTTTTGGAGGCGTAAAGGGGGCGGTATGCTATGAAAACAGAGCCGCTGAGCATTCCCTCTGCCATCTTCTGGGCGGTGGGCTATCTGGGGGTCATGCTGGTCTATACGGGGCTGGACGTTGCGGTCTGGCGGAAGTGGTTTACTGGCTGCTCGGAGTGGATCGGCCTCGCCGCCGCCGCGATCTGCTCGGCGGGCTTTCTCTGGCTGCTCCGGCGGCAATGGCCGGTAGAGCTCTGGAGCAATGTTACGCCGGCAGGGCTTTTGCTGGCGGCGGCCTGCGCCCTTGGGGCCTTCCTGCTGCTGGACTGCTGTCTGGACCCGCTGCTGGAGCGGGCGTTCCCCAAAAGCGAGGCGGCCTACCAGGAGGCCCTGGAGCGTCTGGCCAGGTCTCCGGCGGCAAGTTTGCTACGGGTATGCCTCCTGGCTCTGGTCGTGGAGGAGATTTTGATGCGGGGGTTCGTGCTGGACGGACTGCGGGGCTCCTGCGGCGCGGCCGCTGCGCTGCTGGTCTCGTCACTGATGTTTGCCGTCCTGCACTTCAATATGGTGCAGACCCTGTCGGCGCTTGTATGCGGATTGGGCCTGGGACTACTCTATCTGAAGACCGGGTCCGTCTTCTGCTGTATTCTGGCCCACGGCGGGTATAACCTGCTCTCCTATCTTGCGGAGATCCTTCCGCGCCGGAATTTATGAGAAAAGAAAACGAAGAGCGCCGGAGGCAAAGGGAAGCCTCCGGCGCTCTTTTTGCTGGTTTTCTTTCGGTAAGAATATTGATTCGTCCTTGGCCCGGACAAGGTTTACGGGATCCTCCAGAAGGCAGGGTTCGCCCAGGATGGTGGTCAGGTCCTCGAACAGGACCGGGACACCGGGGCCCTCCAGGCCGTCAAGCATCACGTGGAAATGAAGATGCGGGGTCCAGCTGGAGCCGCTGCTTCCTACGCGGCCAAGAAGCTGGCCGGTCCGGACGGAGTCGCCCTCGCGGACGGCGACCGTTCCCTTTTGCAGGTGGGAGTAGAGGGACAGCTCGCCGCCGGGGTGGCGGAGAAGAACGTGGTTGCCGTCGATCCGGGCGTGTTCGCCGGACTGGGCCTCTATTTCGGCCAGATCGGTGTCCTCGGTGGTGTCCTCCAGGCCGTCGAAGACCTCCTCTACTACGCCGCCGCAGGCGGCGAAGACCGGCGCGCCCGCGATCAAGGGGCGGGTCAGGGTCTCGTCGAACTGACCGGCGTCAAAGGCGAACTCGCTGTTCCGGCACCAGCGGTGGGAGTTGATGGAGGGGTAGGTATCCGTCACCAGGAACGTCCCCCGGAGGGGGAAGCGGTAGCGGTTGGGGCTCCGGTAGGGGACGATGGAGACGGCCTTTTCCACCGTCCCGCCGCCGCCCTCCGCCAGGATATGGAGGGTGTCGGCAGCCTCGCTAGCGAAGAAGGAGAAGTGCTCGTGGAGAAAGGCGGTCTCCGGGCGGCGGGAGAGGCCCAGGATGCGGGGAAGGCTGCTGTCGCGGTGTAGGCCAGGCGGCGGGTCAGCTCATCGCCCTCATAGCGGATCTGGAGGCAGGGGCGGCCCCCCGCCAGGCAGGTTAGGGTCAGGGAAGAGGGGGCTTGTCCGTCCTCGAAGGACAGGCAGCGGAGGAAAAAGTCGTTGTGGAGCATGTGCTCCTCACGAACCACGGAGTAGATCGTGCCATCGCAGTGGAGCCGCATCGGGTCAGCCCAGGAGCTCGGAGGCGATCTGCTCCATGGCGGCCGCGTCGCAGTCCTTTACCGCGCCCTGGATGGTGTGGACGGTGGGGCAGAGGCTGATATCCTTCATGGCCTCCAGATAGCCCCGCATCACCTTGGCGGCGGCGGGGGCCCAGGAGCCGTTCTCAATGAGGGCGGCCTTGCGCTTCCGCCAGGTCTTGTCCCGCAGGTGGGCCATGAAGTGGTCCATGGCGGGGAAGAGGCCCCCGTCGTAGGTGGGGCTCATGAAGACGGCCCTGCCGCAGCGGAAGGCTTCCTCCACGGCGACGGCCTGGTCCTGGCGGCACAGGTCGATGAAGGCGATCCGGGGACAGCCCTTCCGCTCCAGGATATCCTTCATCTTTCGGGCGGCTTGGGCGGTGTTGCCGTGGATGGAGGCGTAGGCCAGGAGGACGGACTCCGGCTCCTCGGGCTCGTAGCGGCTCCAGAGATCGTATTTGCCCAGGTAATGGCCCAGATTTTCCCGCAGGACGGGGCCGTGGAGGGGGCAGATGGTTTGAATGTCCAGACCGGCGGCCTTCTTCAGAAGGGCCTGGACCTGGACGCCGTATTTGCCCACGATGTTGAAATAGTAACGGGCGGCTTCCGCGTCCCAGCCCTCGCCGGAACTGAGGGCCCCGAAGGTGCCGAAGCCGTCGGCGGAGAAGAGGAGCTTCTCGCTGGACTCGTAGCTCACCATAACCTCCGGCCAGTGGACCATGGGGGCCATGACGAAGGTGAGGGTATGGGCGCCCAGGGAGAGGGCGTCCCCCTCCTTCACGGTGACGGAACGGGAGGACCAGTCGCCGGGGAAGTACTTGGGCAGCATGGAGAAGGTCTTGGCGTTGCCCACCAGCTCCATGGCGGGGAATTTCTCCAGCAGAAGGCCGATGCTGCCGGCGTGGTCCGGTTCCAGGTGCTGGATCACCAGGTAGTCGGGGGCGCGGCCCTGGAGCTGGGCGTCCATATTCTCCAGCCACTTGTCCGCCGCCCGGCGGTCCACGGTGTCCATGACGGCCACCTTTTCGTCCAGGATCAGGTAGGAGTTGTAGGACACGCCGTTGGGGACAGGGTACTGGCTCTCAAAAAGGTCGATGGTGGTGTCGTCCGCGCCGATATAGCGGACGGAATCAGATACGTGGAGATCGTTCATGGGGGATTTTTCCTTTCTTTGGCGGTTTTCCCCCACATTATAATAAGTCCTGGGGGTGTTGTCAACATGGTTTTGCCCGTCATTAGGGAAATCAATCTTGCATCCGTAGGGCGCGACGCCCCCGGCGCGCCGTTGGCAAGAGATGCCTATCAGCGGCGCGCCGGGTCGTCGCGCCCTACAAAAGCAGCTTCATTTTCTCAAAATTGATTTCCCTCGTTCGTCATTGGCCGGATAAGCCGTGAAGTTATCGTTTTCCATGGAACAGTTTCCCCGCGCCGTTTCCGGCGAGGACGATGAGGGCGTAGGCCGGGGCGTACACCCAGGCGGAGGAATTATAGAAGAGGAAGATCGTGGGCAGGAACAGGAGCAGGGCGGCCAGGGGGAGCAGGATGGAAAAGCCCCGGCGGAGGCCGTGGACCAGACCGGTGAGGAACGCGGCCAGGGGCGTCACGCACAGCATGAGGAACATGGCGCCGCCGGTGTCCTGCGTCAGAAGGGGCAGGAGGTAAAAAAGGACCGTCAGGACGGCCAGACAGTGGAGAAGGGGAAGAAGTTGCTTTTTCATAGGTTGTCCTCCAAGGTGAAGAGTTCTTCTACCGTCGTGTCCAGACGGCGGGCCAGGCGCATGGCGAGGCCCAGGGTGGGGTCGTATTTGTTGTTTTCTACCGCGATGATGGTCTGGCGGGAGACCCCCAGGGCGGCGGCAAGGTCCTCCTGACGGAGGCCCATGGCGCGGCGGAGCTCTTTGACGCGATTCTTCATAGGCGGACGGCCAGAAGGACGACGGCGGCTACCGCCGCGGCCAAAACGCCGGCAGCGGCGCAGGACAGGACGATGAGGCGGGCCAGGGGGGCGGTCTCACAGGAGTCGCTGTCGTCCTTTACCGCGCCGCGGGTCAGGATGAGCTGGGAAAAGCTTTGGACCAGGGCGGCCCCGGTCAGCAGAAGGCAGGGAAGCAGGTTGGGGCGGGTATGGCGCAGGTATACCTGGATGCTCTCGTACATCGTCCAGAGGAAGAGGGAGGCGATCAGGAACAGGTAGGCGCTGCGCTGGGCTTTGGCGAGGATGTGGCGCTCCATCTCGTCGGGGACGTGTTTCCAGAAGGGTTTCATGTTGTGTGCCTCGCTTTCGTTGGGTTACCGGGAAAGTTAAATTATTTTTACATTTTCAGCATAACAGGTCGGGGGCGGAATGTCAAGAGATTTTTACTTTTGGGGGAGTTGGACGGTTTGGGAGGCAAAGAGGGGGCGGGTTTTACTTGCTAATTTTTGCTTTCTATGATATTCTGGCACAAACGGGAGAGGTGAGCGCTTGACCACCAGCAAGGAACAGGCCGACAGGATATGCGCCCGGCTGAGTCCCCGGACGGACAAGCCCGGCCGATCGTGATGGCTTACTCCGATCATATCAACGAGGCCGGGGATCATGGGACTGGCCTGACGGCCGGTATGGTGGAGCGCGGCCCGCAAGATCAGTACCAATAAAAAGGAGAAGGTTCAGTATGGGATACGATTTTACCACCATTATCGACCGCTCCGCCTGCGGCTCCAGCAAATGGGCGGGAATGCGGAAAATTGACCCTCACACGGGCCCCGACGTGCTGCCTATGTCCACGGCGGACATGGAGTTCCTTACCGCGCCGGAGATCCGGGAAGGACTGAAGACCTACATCGACACCGTGATCCAGGGCTACACCGATCCCACCCAGGCCTATTTTGACGCGGTGCTGGACTGGCAGAGGCGCCGCCACGGCTACGAGGGAAAGCAGGACTGGATCGTCACCACCAGCGGCGTGGTGCCCGCCATCTTCTCCCTGGTGAACCTGCTCACCGAGCCCGGCGACGGGATCATCATCCAGCAGCCCGTCTACTATCCCTTCTCCCTGGCGGCGAAGCTCACGGGGCGCAGGCTGGTGAACAACGCGCTGATCCGGAAGGAGGAGACTTACGAGATCGACTTCAACGATCTGGAGGCCAAGGCGCGGGACCCCCGGAACAAGATCTTGATCTTCTGCAACCCCCACAACCCGGTGGGGAAGGTCTGGAACCGGGAGGACCTGACGCGGCTGGTGGAGATTTGCGCGGCCAATCATGTGTTCATTATCGACGACGAGATCCACAACGACCTCGTCATGCCCGGGCGCCGGCACACCGCCCTGCCCACCGTCTCCGCTGAGGCCTCCAGGATCTGCGCTTACTGCACCGCTCCCAGCAAGACCTTCAATCTGGCGGGGATGCAGCTGTCCAATATCTTCATCGAGGACCCGGAGGTCCGGGGCAGGCTGTCCCTGAGCAAGCTGATGGGCATGTCCCTGTCACAGGCGGCCATCAGCTATGAGGCCTGCCGCCTGGCCTACGAAAAGGGCGAGCCCTGGCTGGAGGAGCTGCTTCAGGTGGTGGACGGCAACGCGAAATATGTGGCGTCCTTCCTGGCGGAGCACATCCCCCAGGCGCGGTGCTATCCACTGGAGGGCACCTATCTGCTGTGGGTGGATTTCGGCGGTCTGGGCCTGCACCACAAGGAGCTGGAACGGCTGATGCTGTCCGCCAAGCTGTTTTTGGACGAGGGGGCTATGTTCGGCAAGGAGGGACGGGGCTTCGAGCGCTTTAACCTGGCCCTGCCCCGCAGCGCCGTGGAGAGCGCCATGGCCCGCCTGCTGAAGGCGTGGCAGGACCTCCAGGCGGATTGGGCCGCCAATGGCCGTCCGGAGCGGCTGACCCTGGAAGCCGGGATGAAGATGCCCGATTTCACTTATGACACGCCCTTTGCCTCCGGTTTGCGCTTCATGGAGGAGTGCGGCGGCAGGCCCGCGGTGCTGCTGTTCCACAGGTACTACGGCTGCTCCGTCTGCAATGCCGCCATGGACCGTCTGGCGGCGGACTACGATGCCGTCACCGCCGCTGGCGGACAGGTGAAGGTGGTGTTGCAGTCCGCCCCGGAGAGGGTGCGCGAGGCCATGGGCGGAGAAAACCGGTTCCCCTTCGACGTCGTCTGCGACCCGGAGCGGACGCTCTATGAGCGCTTCAGCGTCTTCCCGGCGGACACCATGTTCGATCTGGCTGGAGACGACCTCCAGGCCCTCCTGCCTATGGCCGCCGGTATGTTCTTCGGCTCCGGTAGGGAGGACGCGCCCCATGAGGGCCTGCAGGATCAGCTCCCGGCGTGGTTCGCCGTGGATGGCGATGGCGTCGTGCGCCGCGCGCATTATGGCGAGTCGATTTTTGACGTGCCGGACGCCGCCGCGATGGCGGAGGCGATGCGGGGGATGGGCGGTTAAGGGGCCGTATTAAAAATAGATTTTAGCTTCTCCTTAAAAAATGAGGCGGGGATATACCCCGCCTCGTTTTTTAATACGCCAATCTCTCCGCCAGCCAGCCTTTCAGCTCGCTGATGGGGATACGGACCTGCTTCATGCTGTCGCGCTCGCGGACGGTGACGCAGTTGTCAGCCGGAGTCTTGTCGTCCCCAACGGTCTCAAAGTCCACCGTGATGCAGAAGGGCGTCCCTACCTCATCCTGGCGGCGGTAGCGCTTGCCGATGCTCCCGGTATCGTCGAAGTCGATCATCCAATCCTTGGACAGCTCCGCCTGGATCTCACGGGCCTTGTCGCCCAGCTTCTTGCTCAGAGGCAGCACGGCGGCCTTGAAGGGCGCCAGCGCCGGGTGGAGGCGCAGCACCGTGCGCACGTCGTTCTTCTCCTCGTCCACGACCTCCTCGTCATAGGCGTTGCACAGGAAGGCCAGCAGCATCCGCTCCACGCCCAGGGAGGGCTCGATGACGAAGGGGACGTAGTGCTCGTTGCTCTCCTGGTCGAAGTAGGTCAGATCCTTGCCGGAGGTGTTCTGGTGGGCGGTCAGGTCGAAGTTCGTCCGGCTGGCCACGCCCCACAGCTCGCCCCACTCGGTGAAGGGGAAGGCAAACTCGAAGTCCGTGGTGGCGTTGGAGTAGTGGCTCAGCTCCTCGGGGTCGTGGTCCCGGAGCCGCAGGTTCTCCTCCTTGATGCCCAGGTCCAGCAGCCACTGGTGGCAGAAGTTCTTCCAATAGGCGAACCACTCCAGCTCCGTGCCGGGCTTGCAGAAAAATTCCAGCTCCATCTGCTCGAACTCCCGGGTGCGGAAGATGAAGTTGCCTGGGGTGATCTCGTTGCGGAAGCTTTTGCCGATCTGGCACACGCCGAAGGGCAGCTTCCGGCGGGTGGAGCGCTGGACGTTCAGGAAGTTGGTAAAGATGCCCTGCGCGGTCTCGGGGCGGAGGTAGACCGTGTTCTTGGCCTCCTCGGTGACGCCCTGGAAGGTCTTGAACATCAGGTTGAACTTGCGGATATCGGTGAAATTATGCTTGCCGCAGGAGGGGCAGGCGTCCACGGGCTTGGGCAGCGCGAAGCCGTTCTCCTCCGCCCAGTCCTCGATGATCTTGTCGGCGCGGAAGCGCTCCTTGCACTCCTTGCAGTCCATGAGGGGGTCGGAGAAGCCGCCCACGTGGCCGGAGGCGACCCAGACCTGAGGATTCATGAGGATGGCGGCGTCCAGGCCTACGTTGTAGGGGTTCTCCTGGACGAACTTCTTCCACCAGGCTTTCTTGACGTTGTTCTTCAGCTCCACGCCCAGAGGGCCGTAGTCCCAGGTGTTGGCCAAGCCGCCGTAGATCTCGCTCCCCGCGAAAATGAATCCGCGGCCCTTGCACAGGGCTACGATCTTTTCCATGGTCTTCTCGGTGTTTTTCATGCTGATATGCTCCTTCTTATCAAAATTCTGTTGGCGGAAGGGGCAAAAAAACGCCCCAAGCCAACCGGCTCAGGGCGAACAAAACATGTCCGTGGTTCCACCTGAATTCGGGCTTCCGCCCGCACTCTTCGCCCATAACGGGGGCCTCCGGCAGAGCACTTCCGCTCCGCGGCTCCGAGATGCCTTCCCCGCCGCCTTCATGGGGACTTGCACCGTCCGTCCCCTC
>Ga0137310_101536_pt1 | contig 14260 bp, 10 predicted proteins | sample NAcewiD2O_June_2_FD_97183 | JGI IMG/M metagenome (GOLD analysis project Ga0137310, IMG submission 97183) | Mouse cecal microbial communities from Vienna, Austria - N-Acetylglucosamine amended D2O_June | ecosystem: Host-associated > Mammals > Digestive system > Large intestine > Cecum | place...
TGGACGATCCTGTGAGGCGTAGCCAATATAGGCAGATGGTTGATACTGACATAAGTTATATTTTGTCGGGAGATACACCGCGACTTATTGACGAATGGCAGATAGCTACCAAGATATGGGATGCGGTGCGTTTTGAAGTAGACCACAGGCATAAGGACGGGCAATTTATTCTTACTGGTTCGGCTGTGCCACCTAAAGAGGATAAAGACGAAATGCAGCATTCTGGAACCGGTCGTGTATCGTGGTTGAGAATGAGGCCTATGACCCTGTGGGAATCGTCGGATTCATCGGGAGAGGTAAGTTTGTCGGAATTGTTTGATGATGCAGACACCGCTGTGCGAGGTGAGAACAAGTTGACTCTTGCCGATTTGGCATTCCTTGTTTGCAGGGGCGGTTGGCCTAAGGCTGTTGACAAAGGCCGGAGCAAGGCAGCTCTTCGCCAGGCTATAAATTATTATGAAGCGATAGTCCGTACAGATATCTCGAGAGTTGATGATGTAGAGCGTGACGAGCACCGAACAAGGCGTATAATGCGCTCATATGCACGTCATCAGGGTGCTCAGGCGACTGTGAGAACAATGCTTGCCGATATATCGGAGAATGATATTATCGATTTGAGTGACAAGACGGTGTATTCTTATATAAATGCCCTCAAAAGTATATTTGTGATAGAAGATATGCCGGCTTGGAATCCTAATCTTAGGAGTAAATCTGCAATACGGAGTTCGGATACACGGTATTATATAGATCCTTCGATAGCCTGTGCTGCACTTGGCCTCGGCCCGGACGACCTTATAAACGATTTAAATACTTTCGGATTATTGTTTGAGTGTCTTTGCGTGAGGGATTTAAGAGTGTATTCTCAGGCGTTGGACGGAACTGTCTATCATTTTCGCGATAAGACAGGTTTGGAGTGTGACGCCGTGGTGCATCTGCGAAACGGGCGTTATGGCTTGATCGAAATAAAATTAGGCGGAGAAAAGTTGGTAGAGGAAGGCGCGGCTAATCTGCTTGAGCTAAGAAATAAGATTGACACAACGAAGATGAAATCCCCGTCGTTTATGATGGTTTTGACCGCAGTCGGAGATTATGCCTATCGCCGGTCTGACGGTGTGTTGGTTGTTCCTGTCGCCTGTCTGAAAGATTAGATGGTATTAGATACCCTCTTAGTTGCGGGTGTAATGGGGCATTTCGGCGGGGACTACCATTGATATTTCGACCATGCCGGCCACGATGCCGTCGCGGCGCCACGGGGTCTGGTAGATGACTTTGCGGAGGCCGTCCTTCGATATGGTGTAGGCGTTGCTCTCGCCGGTGGCGAGCATGTGGCGTATCTTTTCCTGCGATTGGGGCGAGTGGCAGGCAAAGAGGTTTTTGCCGATAAGGTCGCCGTGCGAGGCGAAGGTGGCGCGGGCGCGCTCGTTCATGTAGAGTATCACGCCGTCGGTGTCGCATACCGTTATGGCGCAGTTCACGGCCTGAGGCCATTCGTTGAAGTTGATGTCGTGCATATCCATGGTGTCAAATATATTTTTATCAGCTCCGGCTTCCGGCCACAAGCAGTGCGAGGCTCAGCATAAGCAGTGCGAGGTCGAGCAGCTTGGCGCGGATATTGCGTTCGCGCAGCACAATCACGCCGTAGACGAACGGTACTATCACGCTGCCGCGACGCAGCATGGACACTATCGAAATCATGGCGCCCGGCAGCGACAGCGCGTAGAAATAGCAGAGGTCGGCGGCTGTGAGAAATACCGAGATACCAACGATGGTCCACCGCCAGGTGAAGCGGCCGCCGCCGTGACCCGTGCGCCTCAGCACAGCCACCGCCGCGCCCATCAGGATTAGCTGGTATAGTGAGTACCACGCCTGAACCTGTAGCGGCTCGAAGCGGCTGAGAAGGAATTTGTCGTACAAGGCGCTTACGGCACCGAGGCAGGTGGCGCCTATCGACAGCCACAGCCAGCGGCTTGCGCGCAGCGAGAAGCCTTCCCTGGCGCCTATGCGGCTTATGAGGAAGAGCGAAGTGAAACCGAGCAGTATGCCGCACCACTGAAGCAGATTGAGGCGTTCGCCGAATATAAATACAGCTCCGACGAGCACCATCACCGGGCGCGAGGCATTGACAGGCCCCTGTATGGTAAGCGGGAGGTGCTTTATGGCGAAATATCCGAGTACCCACGAGCCGAGCACTATCGCGGCCTTAATGGCTATCAGGGCGTGGCCTGCGACGCCTTCCCCGGGGCCGGGACTGCCTGCGGCAAGATCGGCGACGAGCACCGGCGACAGCAGCAGTGTGCCGAAGAGGGTGTTGAGCAGCAACACCACCGGCACGTTGTTGTCGCGTACCGAAAGTTTCTTCATCACGTCGTAGAAGCCCAGTCCTGCGGCGGAGCATACAGCCAGTATAATCCACATGGTCAGTCGTCGGAACGTCGGTATATGAGGCGTGCGAGGCCGAAGAGATAGCGGCGGAATCCGGGAATGTATGCAGGCAGGCGGTCAGACCACGCAAGATGCGGGTTCAGAAAACGTACCACCAGCCCGACATACACCATGGCGAATATGGTTCCGGCACCTATGACATTCGTAATACCCATATTTCAAATTTTATGCAAAATTACGAAAAAAACAAGTGTGCCACAATGAAAAAACAGCCCCGCGCATAGCCGGGAAGCGGCATCGCGGAGCTGTGGTATGGTGATGGCAGTGTCAGTCGACGTCGCGCACGCAGCGCACAGGGCCGGCGAAAGCGCGCCGTGTGGAGCCATAGCCCGGCTCGAAGGGGAAGGCTCCCGATATGGAGTGGATATGGAAGCAGTTGACCGTTCCGTTTTCTCCCGGGGTCGAGGTGTGGTAGTTGCCGCAGCCCCCGTTTCGCCAGCAGCTGCCTCCGGCATTGCGATACCCCTGGCTGGGGAAGTAGACGGTCTTGCCCTTGTGCCAATCGGTGACGTACACTTTGTGGCCGAAAATATCGGAACTTTGCTTTTCGGCGTTGACATAATTCCAGATATCGTTCCAGCCGGAGTTTTTACCGTCGACGGTGAACGCAAGCCACATGTCGCCCGGCGGTACCATCCAGCCGGCAGGACAGGGGTCGAATATTGATTTTTCCTTGGCTCCGTTGTTGCTCAGTATGCCGGCCACTACTTGCGTTGTGCCTAGGTGTGTTGAGCCGGCAGGATGCACGGTCACTTTAAGGGTGGCGTCTTTATATGGCGTGCCGCCCCACAGGCGGTCTTCTCCGCCCCAGAACCAGTCGCCGTTGTTGGTGAACTCAGTAGGGTCGTTGTAGTTTGGTCCGGCGGTTTTGTTCATTTTCGTTGCAGAGCCTATGAATACCGTGGGATGCTTTATCACATATTCCAACTTGCCGTATGTTTCGTTTGTAAGCTCGTAGCCGAAGAGTTCGGTGGTGTGTACCGTGCCCTCGGTAGTCATTTTGATGGCAGCGTTGCTGTTGTCGGTGAGCGTGCCTATGTTGGCAGTGGTATAGTTATAGTGCGGGTCCCACTTTTGGAGCTTCCAGCCTATGGGGAACGGGTCTTTGCGGCCCCACTGGTACACGGCGCCGTAAGTGGAAAGACCTGTGCCGGAGGCTTTTTTCGCTCCGAGGTTGCACGACATCAGCGCGCGGCCCTGGACGGTTCGCCCGGAAGCGGTTATGATTCCGCTTTTGTCCCACGGGAAGGTTTTGTAAGCCACCGCTTTGGATATTTCGGCCGGCTTCTCATCGTTTACCCATATATGCCACGACCATACGATTTCGTTGGCTGCGTTGTATCCTGCGATTACGGCGTTGCCGGCAGTCGAGGCCGATTTGACGTGGATACGGTCGTACTCGTCGAGCCACACTTTGTCGAAGGAGCTGTTGTTGCCTATCACGTTCTGCTCCTGCCACAGCACCTTGACGGTTTCGATGCGTTTGGCCTCCTCTTTCTTGTTGACATATTCGGAATATTTCCAGCCGCCGCCGGTTTCGGTGCGTGTGTACGGGTCGAACATTATCTCCTCTTTGAAGCCGAGCACGAAGCAGTTGGCCGGAGCGGCAAGCACACGGTCGTCGCGTTCTTCAGAGTTGATATTGAGAGTGATGTTGTAGTTATGGTTTCGGCGCACGTTGAAGTCGTTATAGTCGTTTTCGCCCAGATATATGGTGTAAAGGTAGTTGGAGCCGTTTGTCTTCGACGATACGAAGAGCTGCACGTAGAGCGCCTTGTCTGGCGCTCCGTTGTTCTTGTATTTGGGGTCGGTGTTGGTGCTTGTTCCACGCCTGTTGGCAGGCATGTAGAAGGTGTAGACCATTCCCGAGGCCAGCGACTTGTCGAGGGTGACGGACTTTGTTTCAAAGTCGTCGCCTTGAGGATAGTTTTCCTCGCTGGGCGTTTCCTCCATGCGCATGTGCGTGGGCATGTTGTTTATAATCACGCGGTTTACCACAAGGTTGGCCGCCGCAGCCGCCGTCACGTACTTGAAGCTTATCTTGGCCATCATGCGCGTGAGGTGTATGTCGATAGGAAGCAGGTCTGATTCCTTGCGTATGGTTTCTTTTACGGAGCCTTCCATGAAGAGGTACTCGTCGGCTCCCATTTCGACATTATCCTCTGTGAAGGGGTATTCGTATCCTACGAATTTCTCGATGGTGGAGAAGTCCTTTCCTTTTGCCCACTCGGGGTCGCAGGTGTTGGCAAGCACGTACACGTGGCTGTCGACACCCTCTGCCAGACGTATGTTGAGTTTCTTGATTTCCGTTGACGACACCTCGTAGTAGCGCGGCATGATGAGCTGGTTGCCGTTCTGGTCGTACTGGAACACCCATATGTCGTGGATCGCCTCTTCGGCGGCCTTCTCGGGGTCGACGGGTGTTTCGTCGGAGCCGGCGTCGCCTTCGGCGCGCGAGGGAATGTCGTTGACCAGCGGCTTGCCCACGGTTACGGGCGCGCCGGTATGCAGCCTCAGAGGCACTTCGATGGTTGCCGCGCGGTCGCCGGGCAGCGCCCCGGGTGTGCTGTCGCAGTCTAAGTCGGCCTCGGCGCATGCCGAAAGCAATATGAGAGGGAGAGTGTGCGAAAGCAGTTTCGTAAATATTTTCATATGACAGTGAAAAGGTTGCTTCTGTTGGTTAATCGTCGACGTCGCGCACGCAGCGTATAGAGCAGCCGGTGGCTCGGCGGGTGTAGCCGAAGCCTGTTTCAAATGGATACATAAATCCCGGAGTGTGCATATGGAAGGCATTAGTTCGTCCGCCCTTGCCTCCGGTGGTAGTATGGTAGTTGCCGCAGTAACCAACTTGGTTGAATGTTCCGCCGGCCATGCGAACACCCTGCGAGGGGAAGAACACAGTGATATCAGCAGCTCCCGATAGTTTGTCATTTTTGAAAACGCGGGTCATGCACATGTTATATCCACGGGCGGCCTCGTTCACTGCCTGGGTGTCTTTGGTGTTCATACTCGGATAGTCGTTTGCGGCTGTGTTGACACCGGTCTTGGTAAAGGACAGCCACATATCACCCGGCGGGACCATCCATCCGGCGGGACACGGGTCGAATATCGATTTTTCGGTTGCGCCGTTATCGGAAAGAATCGCACCGCTGGCGGCATTGACGGGGAACTGGGTCGCGTTGTCAAACGATGTGCCACCCCAAAGATTGTCGGCATGGTGGGGATTGGGATAGTACCAGTCGCCGTCGGTTCCGGCCACGCATTCCGATGCTTTGCTCGGATTCTGCACAGAGCCGTCGGTATCCAGAAGAGGGGATATGAACCTGGTGGGGTTTTTTATCGTGTATTCTATGGTGCCTACCGTCTTGGAGGTCTGCGCCACATTGAACATAGATCCTGCAGCAGTGCTGTTTCCGGCTCCCGACAATGTGATTTTTTTATAGGAGTTATCGTAGAGCTGTCCTATGTAGGAGGTGTCGTAGTTTTTTTGTCCGCCCACAGATTTGTAGCCGCTGCCTCCGCCGGCTGTCACTCCCCAGGGTCCGGGGAACGGGTCTTTGCGTCCCCACTGGTACAGGCAGCCGAATGTCAGTGACGGACGCGAGGTGTTGCGAGAACGGCTCAGTGCTCCGAGGTTGCAGGCCATCAGGGAGCGTCCTTTGCGTGTGCGTCCGGCAGTTGTGTTTATGCCCTTGCTGTTCCACTCGAAAGTGTAGTATGGCACGGCGGCGGCAAGTTCGGCCGGTTTGTCTTTGTTTACCCAGATGTGCCACGACCACACTACCTCGTTGGCGGCATTGTAGCCTGCTATGAGAGCGTTGCCGTTGGCGGTTCCGGATTTGACGTGTATTCGGTCGTACTCGTCAAGCCATACGAGGTTTCCGGCTGAGTTGTTGCCTATCACGTTGGCTTGCTGCCAGATTATGGCCACTCTTGTTATTTTTTTCTTGGGGTCTTTTTTGTTTACATAATCCGAGTATTTCCAGCCGCCGCCGGTTTCAGTACGGGTGTACGGGTCGAACATTATTTCGTCGTTATGGGAAAGCACGAAGCAGTTGGCCGGTGCGGCGAGCACGCGGTTGTCGCGGTTTTCGGAGTTTATGTTGAGGGTGATGTTGTAGTTGTGGTTTCGGCACACGTTGAAGTCGTTGACATCGTTTTTGCCGAGGTATATGGTGTAGAGGAAGTTGGAGCCGTTTGTCTTCGACGATACGAAGAGCTGCACGTAGAGCGCTTTCTCCGGTGCTCCGTCGTTCTTTGTGCCGGGGTCGGCGTTTTCGTTGGTTCCTCGGCGGTTCGCGGGCATGTAGAAGGTGTAGACCATTCCCGAGGCCAGCGACTTGTCGAGGGTGACGGACTTTGTTTCAAAGTCGTCGCCTTGAGGATAGTTTTCCTCGCTGGGCGTTTCCTCCATGCGCATGTGCGTGGGCATGTTGTTTATAATCACGCGGTTTACCACAAGGTTGGCCGCCGCAGCCGCCGTCACGTACTTGAAGCTTATCTTGGCCATCATGCGCGTGAGGTGTATGTCGATAGGAAGCAGGTCTGATTCCTTGCGTATGGTTTCTTTTACGGAGCCTTCCATGAAGAGGTACTCGTCGGCTCCCATTTCGACATTATCCTCTGTGAAGGGGTATTCGTATCCTACGAATTTCTCGATGGTGGAGAAGTCCTTTCCTTTTGCCCACTCGGGGTCGCAGGTGTTGGCAAGCACGTACACGTGGCTGTCGACACCCTCTGCCAGACGTATGTTGAGTTTCTTGATTTCCGTTGACGACACCTCGTAGTAGCGCGGCATGATGAGCTGGTTGCCGTTCTGGTCGTACTGGAACACCCATATGTCGTGGATCGCCTCTTCGGCGGCCTTCTCGGGGTCGACGGGTGTTTCGTCGGAGCCGGCGTCGCCTTCGGCGCGCGAGGGAATGTCGTTGACCAGCGGCTTGCCCACGAGTACGGGCGCGCCGGTATGCAGCCTCAGAGGCACTTCGATGGTTGCCGCGCGGTCGCCGGGCAGCGCCACTGAGGAGCTTTCGGTGTTGAGGTCGGTTTCGGCACAGGCAGACAGTAGCAGCGCCGAGGCAGAAATCTGAATCAGTTTCGAGAGGATTCTCATTGCTGTATGTATGGGTATGGGTTTATTCGTTGGTGTCGTCTACATCGCGCACGCAGCGTATGGGGCCGCCTATGGCGCGGCAGGTATAGCCGTAGTCGGTTTCAAAGGGCGACAATGCCTGGGGGGTGTGGAGGTGGAATATGTTGACGCGTCCTCCGGCCGAGGCCGACGATGTGTGGTAGTTGCCGCACACGCCGTTGCGCCAGGGGCGTCCTCCCATCGTGCGCAGTCCCTGGCTGGGGAAGTATACCCACGTTCCCTTCTTCCATTCCTGCACGTACATGCGGTATCCGCGCAGGGAGCTGTTGTCGGAAGACGATGTGGAGTTTATGGCGGCATATGTGGAGGCGTTTTTGCCGTTGACGGTAAATCCGAGCCACATGTCGCCCGGAGGCACCATCCATCCTGCCGGGCAGGGGTCGAAGATTGATTTCTCGGTGGCGCCGTTGTCGGTGAGTTCGCAGCCGGCGGACACCACGTATTTTTTTGTTGACTCGGCGTATGGCTTTCCTCCCCACAGCTTGTCGTTGTGCTTCCAGTACCAGTCGCCTTCGTTGTCGTGGTTTGCGGGTACGGAGTTGTACGAGTCGCCTGCTTTCACAGGGCTTATGAAGTGTGTGGGGTGCTCGGTGACGTATTCGATGGAGCCGGTGGTGGCGCTTACTTTTTCGGTGCTGAACAGTTCGGTGGTGTGCGTGTTTCCGTTCGTGGTCATGGGAATGGCCTTGTACTCGTTGTCGTATAGCGTGCCTATGTTGGCTGCATTGTAGGCGTAGTAGTCGTGGGCGTATGTGGCGCTTCCGATAAGGAATGGGTCTTTGCGCCCCCACTGGTACACGCAGCCGTAGGTGGTGGAGCCGGTGGCGTTGGGGTTCGCCGATTTTGCCCCGAGGTTGCATTTCATCAGGGAGCGTCCTTTGACACCGCGTATGTTGCCGTCAGACTTTATGCCGCTGTTGTCCCAGCCGAAGGTGTAGTATGTCACGGCTTCGTCGAGGTTTGCGGGGCTTTCGTTGTTTACCCATATGTGCCAGGACCATAGAATCTTGCCTGCGTTGTTGTAGGCGGCTATCACGGCGTTGCCGACGGCTGTTCCGGCTTTGACGTGCACGCGGTCGTACTCGTCGAGCCATACCCGGCGTTTGTCGGGGTCGGTCTGGTCGGAGTTGTTGCCAATCACGTTTGCCTGTTGCCAAAGTATCTTCACGGAGGCAATTTTTTTCTCCGGCACGCTTTTGTTCACGTATTTGGAGTATGAGAATCCGCCGCCTTTTTCGGTGCGCGTGTAGGGGTCGAACATTATCTCGTTGCCGGTGTTCATCACGAAGCAGTTGGCCGGTGCGGCGAGCACGCGGTCGTCGCGGTTCTCCGACTTGAGATTAAGCGTTATGTTGTAGTTGTGGTTTCGGCGCACGTTGAAGTCGTTGTAGTCGTTTGCGCCGAGGTATATGGTGTAGAGGAAGTTGGAGCCGTTGGTACGCGATGTTACAAACAGCTGCACGTAGAGCGCTTTGTCGGGGGCTCCGTTGTTCTTGTATTTGGGGTCGGTGTTGGTGCTTGTTCCACGCCTGTTGGCAGGCATGTAAAAGGTGTATATCATTCCCGGCTCAAGCTCCTTGTCGAGTGTGACGGCAAGGGTTTCAAAGTCGCCGAGGGGGTAATTTTCGTTTTCGGGTGTTTCTTCCATACGCATCATGGTGGGCATGTTGTGGATCAGCACGCGTGTCACCACCAGCCCTTTGGCTTCCTCTGCCTTGACGTACTTGAAGCTTATCTTGGCCATCATTCGGGTAAGGTGTATGTCGATGGGGTGCAGGTCGGTTTCTTTGCGTATGGTTTCTTTTACGGAGCCTTCCATAAGAAGGTATTCGTCGGTACCCATCTCCACGTTATCTTCGGTGAAGGGGTATTTGTAGTCTACGAATTTCTCGACCGTCGAGAAGTCCTTTCCTTTTGCCCATTCGGGGTCGCAGGTGTTGGCAAGCACGTACACGTGGCTGTCGACACCCTCTGCCAGACGTATGTTGAGTTTCTTGATCTCCGTTGACGTCACCTCGTAGTAGCGCGGCATGATGAGCTGTTTGCCGTTCTGGTCGTACTGGAACACCCATATGTCGTGGATCGCCTCTTCGGCGGCCTTCTCGGGGTCGACGGGTGTTTCGCCGGAGCCGGTGTCGCCTTCGGCGCGCGAGGGAATGTCGTTGACCAGCGGCTTGCCCACGGGTACAGGCGCGCCGGCATGCAGCCTCAGCGGTACCTCGATTGTGGCGGCGCGGTCGCCGGGCAGGGCGTCAGACGAACCGGGGCTGTCGATGTCCTCGGTGCAGGAGGCCAGGGCGATGGTGGCGGTTGCGATTATGGCAATGAGTTTGGGACTTTTCATTGACGCGGTTATTGAATAGCGCTCCCGGGTTTTTTGTGGTCAGCCCGGGAGCGCGTTGATTATCCGATTGTAAATTCGAGATTGCCGGGCACTATCCACGGGTCAACTATTATGTGACCTACTTTGTCGGGATATACCGTTATGAAAATCTGGTAGAGATGTCCTGCCTCGAGTCCTTTGTACTCGTCAAGCAGTTTTTTCAGATCGATGGGAAACCAGTCGTAGTCGGCACTGCCTTTGAAGCGGAGTCCCACTTCGAGGCGTGCGTTCACGTCGCTGTAGTAGGTGTAGAGCGTTGCCAGAGGGTCTGTCTCTTTGACAACGGTCGTTTTCCAATCGGTGTCGAACAGCTCATCCTCGGTAGTGACAGCAGTCATTCTGTCGGACACGTCGGTGAATTTGGTGACAATATCACCGACTACCGACGGCTGTGTCATGTCCCAGTTGAGTGACGGGGAAATGTAGGAAACACGGATTGCGGCGTCGGCCACTCTTTCTTTTTCTTTGGGCAGGCACCGTGCATGCAGGTCAATTCTCGCCATCGGAGATACGAGGGGTATTTCAACGTAGCTGCTTTTGCCGTCCTCGGTGCTGATAGTCACGTCTTTGTCGTGGATAAGCAGCATGCGCCTGCTATTCTGCACACTTTTGCAATAGTCGGCAGAAAGGCTCAGCGTTGCCACGAGGTCGGAATACAGATTGTGTACCGGCTTGAGATTGCGGTAGAGCGTATCTCCCATATAGGTCTTGGGGTTGCCGAACTCGTCGAGTATCGGCTCGTGGCAGTCGGTGGCGATGAGGTCGCGGAGCGCTTTTGGCGGATTTGCCAGAGCCACTATCCGCTTTTGGCCATCTGTCATACGCAAGGTGGCCATTTTCTTGGCGGGGTCGAATTTCTCGGCCGCCTCGAAGATGCCGTCTTTGTTGTATATCAGGACTATCCCTTCGTAGAGCGTCAGGTCGTCGTGGAGGGAGCCGGTGCCTTCTTCGGCGCGCGGTCCGCGAGCCTCGATTGTCACTGCAAGCTCGGCCGTACGGTTTTCAGGCTCGTCGGAAGAGCACGAGGGCAGCAGCAACGTCGATATGGCGCAGATTACGGCAGATATGTTATGGAGTTTTCTGAACATTTCTTTTCGTGTTTAAATGCTCGGATAGACAGGTTTGGGCTTCCATCCGGGGAATTTGATTGAAATATTCGTTCCGGAAACGGATATGAGGACGTCGATGACGGCTTCTTCCACACCGGTAATCCTGATATTGTTGGCCGAGATATAGTCCGACAGCTTCACTGATGCCACATTGCTCTCCGAAATAGTGCTGAATACCTCGATTGTGGCTTCGGTGTTTTCGTCGAAGCGCGGCAGCCATGTGGTAGACTTGATGCGTCCTTCGATATCGTCGGTGAACACGGGGCAGTATTCGCGGTCGGGTCCGAGCGTTTCGCCACTGTTGGACACACCGGTGGCAAATTTTCCCACACGGATGGCGTACGCACCGGCGGCCTCGCTCAATGTTGACTGGATGTAGGCATTCAGTGTCACGTGGGCCGAATGGAGCGGTGCCACCCACTCGTGGCGTCCGTCGACGCTTTCGAGGTTGAAGCTGAGCGTTCCGAGATATAGTCTGTCGAATGTCCCGGGGGTTTCAGATGGGTGCGCCACTTTGCCGTCGGAAAGTTTTTCCTCAGAGTAAAGCTCGCAGTGCGTGCCGAGGTTTCCCCATGCTACCAGGCTGTAGTCGCCGGCGGAATGCAGGCGCAGTTTCAGGCCCTGAAACTCGTCGAGCATGTTTTTGTCCAGCGTAGCCTGTGTCACAATCCCGCCTTCGCCGTCATAGATGCAGTATGTGACAGAGGAAATGTATTCGGGGAATACGTCTTCTTGTCCGTCTGCAAGATATTCAAACCGTATCACGGTGTTGTTGCATGCGCCTACGTCGACCTCCGTGATGCAGGCCGGGCAGAGCAGCAACACTACCACCGGGATAAGGATATTGTATAGTACTTTCGACATGAGGCAAGGTCGTCAAAAGAGATTAGATCTGGGGATATACTTTCTTGATAGTCCAGGGTTTCACCTGCACGGTGATGTTGACGTTGATGTCGGTAGGCATAATCCTGTCGGAGAGGTTCTGAGTGGTGATCTCGAAGTTCTGGACGGTGTATACGTTGCCGTTGTAGAACTGTACAGGCTCAGCCTCGGTGTTGTGGTATTCTTCCACGAAACCGTTGATGTTGAGGTAGCGTATGCCGGCCTTGTCTTCAGGTATGCCTTTGTCTTTGTCGTCCTTTGTGACGTCGTGCAGATGCTTGTCGCCGTTTTCGTCCTTGAGGTATACCTTGAGATGCGATACCTTTACAATGAGGCGGAGTCCGTAGTGTCCATCGTCGTTGCGGAGTTCGGATTTTCCGAAGAAGGGATATGCCCATACTTTGCCGTCCGCTTCGGGGTAGAAAGCAGTGACTGTTTTTGCCTCGTCACCTTCGCCGACGGTTTCAGTCACGCTTTTGATGTCGGTGTTGGCGAGATAGGGGTAGCCGCTGAAGAAGCGCTGGAGTTCTGCCGCCGGATCTTCTTTGTCATATTCGGGAGAGCACCAGTATTCGCGGTTGGAGATCTGGCTGATGGGCATACGGTCGTAGAAGCCGGAGAGATAAATGCCGTCGACCTGGTATTCGATCACGTCGGGTCCGGGAGTGATTTTGGCTATTTCCAGACGGGCGCACAAAGGCTTGAGCTCGAGGCTGGCGCTCATGGTGCCTTTGACGGCTCCGGCCTGAAGCGTCTTCATGTCGTAGAGGGCCACATGGCTCATATTGTCGGCATGCTGGTTGCGGAGCTGGATTATGTGGTTGAGCACATCGTTGTGGAAGCGGATCGTACCGTTCTGGAATTCAGCTGCGCTGAGTTCTTCCTCAGTCACGTTGGCTACGATTGCCACGTTTGTCACATCGCCGGGTATTCCCTCGAAGTTCTTGCCTTTGCGGAGGTCATCGAGAAGCACCACGTGGTCGGATTTGATTTCCTCTTTGGCGCTCGACACAATCTGGTAGTGCTTGCGGATTGCCGATTTCGGGGTTCCGAAGATAAGGAATCCGTTGTGGAATTCGGTGACGTCCGCGTCGCCCTTGGCCGGTTCGGTCATACGCGAGCTGGGCCCGACTACGTTTTCGAGTTTTACGAACACATTGCCCGAAGTAGCCTGTTCGATTTCTTGTTCCTCAGATGAGCATGCGCTTAGCCCGAAGAGCATCGAGCCGAGTGCCACCATTGAAAGTACTTTTTTCATAAATGTGGATTGATGAAGGTATATATGAATTAGATTATTGTAATCACACATAGCAGTGCGGTTCCGCCGGAGCCGGGAAACCACAGACGCGGCAGGCGGGTGCCTGTCGGGATTGAATCAGAATCTCCAGGAGAGGTTCAGGGCGAATCCTGAGAGAACGAAGCGGTTTTGGTCGATTCGCTGGCAAAGGCACCTGTCGCCGGAGCTGTTGTAGACGTATTTTTTGATTTCGGTAGAGCGGTAGCCTGCGCGGACGCTGAATTCGGCGGCAAGACCTTTCCATATCGGGTAAAGGTATCCGGCCGAGAGTCCCGCACCCCAGAAGTGACCGGTGTATTTGCGGTCGGGGTCGACGTCGTTGTAATCGCCGAGCTGGCCGTATATGCCGCATGAGAATCCTTGGAAAGTGGCGTCTTTCCGAATCCAGTAGCGGGGTTCGACTATATAGGAAGTGAATCCTTGGAATTTTTCACCCTTTGAGTAGTGGTGTTCGCTGTAAGCGGCGGTAATACGTACGGAGAACTGATTTTTGAAGTAGAACTCACCGTATACATTGGCTGCCCAGGTGGTGTATTTGAGATTAGGCATTACTCCGATCCATTCAAGCAGGTTGGTGCCGAAGTTCCATTTGGGGTGTTCTACGACGCGTGATGGAACGGTGTCGGCAGTCACACTGTCGGCAGCGAAAACGGGTAGGTTTTCTTGCACGCGCTGTTGTGTGGCGGTTGTATCGCCGCTTGTGTTGTTGTTTACCTCAGTAAATTGCTCACATGCCCTTGCGTCTATAGGTAGGAGAACGGTGTAAGCAAAACAAGTTACAATAGCCATTCTTTTGAAGAATGCACGATTGGTCAGCATAATGTGTTTTATTTACCTAAAATTGTGTACTTTCGGGAGAAAGCGTCCAAGTTTAATATATTCTCAAGATCAAGGCTACGCGCTTACGTGGTAGTCGGTTTGTCAAATCCGGCGCGAAATTATAATTTTTATCTGTGTGGTGTGTGAACGATTAATTCAGTTTAACGGATACCCCC
>Ga0137310_101538_pt1 | contig 14249 bp, 14 predicted proteins | sample NAcewiD2O_June_2_FD_97183 | JGI IMG/M metagenome (GOLD analysis project Ga0137310, IMG submission 97183) | Mouse cecal microbial communities from Vienna, Austria - N-Acetylglucosamine amended D2O_June | ecosystem: Host-associated > Mammals > Digestive system > Large intestine > Cecum | place...
AACGCTGCTGATTCACTCATCCTTGAAAGCCATCGGCCCGGTGGAGGGGGGAGCGGAGACGGTTTTGGACGCTTGGAGCGAGTACATGCAAGATGGTCTTTTGATTTTTCCCACCCACACCTGGCGGCAGATCGGCAAGGAGACCCTGACCTTTGACAGCCGTACCCTGCCCTCCTGTGTGGGAATCCTGCCCGAGCTCTTCCGTCACCGGCCTGGAGTGGTCCGATCTCTCCATCCCACCCATTCGGTGGCCGCTCTGGGCCAGGACGCGGCCAGCTACACCGCCGGAGAGGAAACCCGCACTACGCCCTGTCCTCGAGAGGGCTGCTGGGGTAAGCTTCTGGACCGGGACGCGGAGATCCTGTTCCTGGGCTGCACCTTGCGCTCCAACACCTTTTTGCACGGCGTGGAGGAATGGGAGAACATTCCGGACCGGCTAGACGAAAAAACCGAACCGCTTACCATTGTGGGCCCCCAGGGGGAAGAGTACCACACGGATATGCACCGGCACAACTGTTTGGCCTGCGAGGATGTGTCGCAGAACTACAGTAAGATGGAACCGGTTTTTGCCAAATGCGGGGCAATCCGGTATGGCAAATTGGGGGATGCCACATGCATTGCCGGCAATGCCCGAAGCATGCGGGAGGCCACGGTACGGTTGCTGCGCCGTGATCCTCAGCTATTCATTACGCCCGATCCAATTCCCGAAGACTGGTATTGATCACGGCGGGGGCATAGGATGGACTGGGGAATGCCTACTCTGCTGGAAGCCGCCAGCCCGGAAAGCGCCGCCGCGCTGTGCCGGGAACTGGGCCTGCAATTTGTAGAGCTGAACATGAATCTGCCCGAGTATCAGGAATGGGATTTTCCGCTGCTTCAACGGGTGGCCAGCCGGTATCAGATTTACTACACCATTCATTTGGACGAAAATCTGGACCCGTGTTATTTTAATCCCCATGTGGCAAAGGCCTATTTGGATACCATGCTGGATGCAATCGAGGCCGCTAAAAGGCTGCGTATACCAGTAATCAATATGCATTTAACCGCTGGCGTTTATTTTACTCTGCCAGGGGAAAAGGTCTATCTGTACAACCGGTACCGGGAGCGCTATTTGGATCGGCTGCAAGTGGCCATTGCCCAGTGCGAAAAAGCTGCCGCTGGAGCTTCACTGGTCATCTGCTTGGAAAATACCGGCGACTTTGCGCTGCCCTATAAGCGGGCTGCTCTGGAGCTTTTCTTGCAAAGCCCGTTGTTCGGGCTTACCTTTGGCATCGGCCATGACCAGACTGCGGGAAATCGGGACAAGCCCTTCTTTCTCGAGCATTGGAACCGGCTCCGCCATTTCCACATCCATGACGCAGCCCAGGGGAAAAATCACTTGCCCTTAGGAACCGGAGGGCTAGATATTCCCTGGTATGCTGCCTTGGCGGAGAAGACTGGAAGCCGGGCTGTGGTGGAAGTAAAAACGATCCAGGCGCTGCGAGACTCCGTGCAATGGCTGCGGAAACAGGGGCTAGGACCCATAACATCATAAACAGGAGTGAGAATCATGAGAATCAACAAACTGGTCAGAGAAAGCTGGCCCGCGTTTCGGTTTATCGGCAAAAAGTACAGCGGCCCAGCTAATTGGGGCGAATGGTGGGCCAATGGCTGGTTTGAGACGCTGGAAGCGCTGCCTCTTTCCACGCTCAATCAGGACGGTTACACCGAGGCCATTCATGCGGCCGCCGGTCAGCCGGAGCATTGGCTGGGGATGTTTTTCCCAGAAAACACTACGCCTCCAGAAGGCTTCCAGTGGGTGGATTTTCCTGCTATGGACTGCGCGGTATGCTATCTGTATGGCAGTCAAGAGGAACTCTTCCGCCCAGAAGCCCCTAACCAGTGCTTGCTGGCTCTGGCAGAGCAGGGGATGGAGCATCAAGACGGAGACTGGTGTTTTCAGCGCTGCGCCTGCCCGGGCTTCACCACGCCGGACGAGCAGGGAAACGTGATTTTGGATTACATTATTTCCATTCAGAAGGACAATGAAAAGGGGACACTGCAGTCGAAGCATATGGCGGAAAAACAGTGAAATGGGGGACAAAATACGCAAAAGTCCAGTATGGCGGCGCATATTAGGCCGTCATGCTGGACTCTTCTATTTGCTTCAAATGAGTAAAGGGGACGCCCTTTACAGCCCTTCTGCCAGTTTCATGGCATACCGCACCGAGGCCATAGCGTCCGGCCCATAGAAATCCGCGCCGATTTGGTCTGCGTACTCCTGCGTCAGCACCGCGCCGCCCACCATAATTTTCACACCAGGAGCCTCATGGCGCAGCAGGGCAATGGTTTCTTTCATATTCACCACTGTTGTGGTCATCAAAGCGCTCAAGCCTACCAGCCCAGCGCTTTCTTTTTTTACCGCCTCAAGTACTGTTTCTGGGGGAACGTCCTTGCCCAAGTCAATGACCCGGAAACCGTAGTTTTCCAGAAGCACCTTGACGATGTTTTTGCCAATGTCGTGCACATCACCTTTTACGGTCGCGATGACAATGGTGAGCTTGCTCTGCTCTGCGGAATCGGTTCCCAAGTGCTTTTTGACTACTTCAAAGGCTGCTTTTGCCGCATCCGCGCTCATAAGGAGTTGGGGGAGGAAGAGGGTTTTCTCCTCAAAGCGCCGGCCTACAGTGTCCAAAGCGGGCACAATGTGCGCATTAACGATCTCCAGACCGGGTAGAGTTTGCGCCAGTTCTTCCGCAGCCTGGCCAGCCGCCTCTTTCAGGCCGCGCTCCACCGCCTCCTGTAAAGAGCATGCCACAGGAACCGTATGGGCAGGCGCTTGGACTTGCTGCTGGTAAGCCTCGATATAGGCCATACAGTTTTTGTCAAAGCCGGAAAGCGCACAAAAAGACCGGTAAGCCCGCATCATGGCCTCCGAAAGGGGATTCAAGATTGCGGCGTTCAGTCCAGCTTGCAGCGCCATTAAGAAGAATGCCGCCGTCACGTTTTCCCGCTGGGGCAGACCAAAACTTACATTGGACACACCCAGGGACGTGTAAACGCCCAGCTCTTGACGAATGCGGGTGAGGGCTTCCAGCGTCACCCTCGCCGCATCCTGGCCCGCACTGACCGCCATAGTCAGCGGGTCAATGATGATATCCTTTTTGTCAATGCCGTATGCCGCAGCCGCTTCTATTATGCGCCGTGCCGCGTCTACCCGGCCCTGTACGGTCTCAGGAATGCCCTCTTCGGCAATGGTCAGGCCAATCACCACGCCGCCATACTTTTTCACCAAGGGGAAAACCGCATCCATGGAACTGCTTTTTGCCGTTACAGAATTTACCAGAGCTTTGCCATTATACTGGCGCATAGCTTTAGCCATAACGTCTGGGTCCGCCGTGTCGATTTGCAAAGGCAGTGGGGATACGGACTGCAACTCGCTTACGGCCAGTCCCATCAGCGCTGCTTCGTCAATTTCCGGCAAGCCCACGTTCACATCCAAAATATGCGCCCCGGCATCCTGTTGTGCCAGCCCTTCCCGCAGGATATAGGGGAGGTCGCCTTCCCGCAAAGCTTGCTTAAAGCGAGGCTTGCCTGTGGGGTTGATGCGCTCACCGATGATTATTGGCGCTTCTCCAAAGGTCACGGCTTGAATGCCGGAAGCCACCACCGTTTGGGAAAGATGGGGAAGAGGTGCACAGGAAATGTCTTTACACCGTGCTGTGGTTTTGCGGATATGCTCCGGCGTTGTGCCGCAGCAGCCGCCAACCAGCCAAGCGCCGGCCTCTAGAATCTCCGCCATTTTCTGGGCGAATTCCTCGGGGCCCACATTAAAATAAGTCCGTCCCTCCCGCTCCACAGGCAGGCCCGCGTTAGGGTTGACCAGAATAGGAAGACTGGTGCAGGCCCGCAGAACGGGGAGCAGCTCTAACATCTGCTGGGGGCCCAGGCCGCAGTTAAAGCCAATCACATCCGCGCCCAGCCCTTCCAGCACAGCGGCCATAGCTGGAATATCTCCTCCAGTGAGCAGTTTGCCCTCTTGGTCAAAGGTCATGGTGACAAACGCCGGAAGGGAAGTGCTTTCCTTTACAGCCAGCAGCGCGGCTTTCGCTTCATACAGATCACCCATGGTTTCAATCAGCGCACAATCCGCGCCAGCAGCCGCACCAGCTCGAGCCATCCGGGCAAAGGCGGTTACCGCTTCCTCAAAGGGCAGGTCTCCTAGGGGAGCCAGCAGCTTACCACTGGGGCCAATGTCCAATGCCACCGCGCCTCGCCCCGCCTGCTCCACTGCCCGCCGGGCCACGCTCACCCCAGCATGGACGACAGCTTCCAGGTCTATGTTGTTTTCCCGGCACTTAAAAGGGTTTGCTCCAAACGTGTTGGCGGTAATAATATCCGCGCCTGCCGCTAAATAGCTTTGGTGAACGTTCAAAATGGTTTCTGGCTGTGTCAAGTTCCAGCGCTCCGGTGCTTCGCCAGGACGCAGGCCATTCTCTTGCAAAACCGTGCCCATAGCTCCATCAAAAAAGAGAGGGCGTTTCCCCCAATATTCATTGAAATCAAACATTCTATTCTGCTTCCTTCCTAAAAGGGCAATTTTTTGCCGTGCAGGTCATACATTTGTTGATATGGCAAAGAGAGGGATCACTTGAAAGACCTATCACCGCCGTAACGGATTTAAAGGGTATCATAATAAAATCTTCTGTCAGTGTTACGCCAATCCTTTTTGATATTTCTAGCGCATCAAACAAAAACCGCTGGTAATGCAAAGCAAAGTCGCCATAGCCGGGGCTATAGCGGGGGCGCAGATAGAGGCCCCGCTCCTGAGCGTAACCCTCTAAGGGCCGCTGGGCCTCATCAGCGTAAGACTCCGTATAAGCCGCAGCTACCGCCTGGATGACAGGCAGCATAGCAGGCTCTGTTAAGGTGTACCGCTTTACCAGAGCGTCAATGTCTGGCCCTAGCGTACAGGCAAATAAAAATCCCTCCTGGCATCCCTGTAGATGCTGGGCTAAATCGCGGCTAGGGAGGGGAGTTCCGGCTAGGATTACCGTTTCCAATGGAGCATCCACCTGCAAAGAAATATGCTGGACCAAGTGCCGTGGCCGCATGGCTTTTTCAACCGCCTCCCGCGCCCGGCTGATCAAGGCATCCAATGTATCATTAGTGGTGGACGCCCCCAAATAACGTAAGATTTCGTTCTGATTCACCATTGGCGTCACCGCACAATATGGCTCAGATTAGCCAAAATCCGCTCGGCCGTCTGGGGGCGGTTCATGGTATATAAGTGAATATGTTTCACTCCGTTTGCAACCAGATCCACAATCTGGTCCGTTGCATATGCAATGCCAGCCTGTTCCATAGCCAGCGGATTCTCAGCAAATTTGTCCGCAATGGCCAAAAAACGAGGCGGCATGGTGGCTCCGGAAAGCTCCTGGGAGCGCCGGACTTGGTTGGCGTTGATAATAGGCATGATGCCTGGAATAATGGGAACCTGGATTCCGGCGGAAAGAGTGCGGTATAAAAAATTGTAGTACACATTATTATCAAAAAACATTTGGGTGGTCAAAAAATCGCAGCCCGCATTTACTTTTTCCCGTAAATAGCCGATGTCTTCCGCCTTATGCGGGCATTCCATATGGCCCTCCGGGTAGCAGGCGCCACCTACGCAGAACCCGCCCGCCGACTGGATTTCCGTTACAAGGTCAATGGCGTGGGCATAGCTGGATGTTTCTGTAAAGTTTTCTGGCTTGTCGCCGCGCAGCGCCATGATGTTTTCAATTCCTTGCTCCCGCAGCCGGGCCAATTGTGATTTTACCTGTTCCTTTGTAGAGTCAATACAAGTTAGATGGGCTAAGGCGGTCGTGCCTTGGCCGTTTTGGATATGCGAGGCTACCTCTACCGTCTTTTTGGTGGTGCTGCCGCCTGCGCCATAGGTAACGCTGACAAAGTCTACGCCCAATTTGCAAATGCTTTCCGCCACTTGAAAGACTCCTTGGAAACCGCTTTCCTTTTTGGGCGGGAAGATCTCACAGGAGAACGTCACCTGGTCCCGGGCCAGCAAGTCCTTAATTTTCATACTCATGTCATCCCTTTAGCTGTGCATTCCATGCGCACGCAAATTTTTACTACATTCACATTCAATTATATCACAGCCGCTTCCGTTTGAAAAGGGCATATTTCCGCTGGCTTTGGCATAATTTTTTTCGGGAGGTGGGCCCATGAAGCGAAAATTTTGGGTTTGGATTCTGTTTTTAGGCTCTCTGGCCCTGTTTGCGGCGCAAACTTTACAGGCCTTTGGCGTTGTGGCGTTCCATGCGGAGTTATTTGAGAAGAAAGGGACGATTGTGCTGGACGCGGGCCACGGCGGCGAGGATGGCGGCGCTGTGGGCGTTAACGGCGTACTGGAAAAGGACGTAAACCTGGCGGTAGCCCTGGAGTTGGAGAAGCATTTGAAGCTGAACCAGTTCGACGTGATTATGGTGCGGGATGGGGATCTGTCTGTGGGGGATCAAAGCCTGGGCAGTATTTCGGCCCGAAAAAAGTCGGACACCAAGGCCCGCCTGCGCATGGTAGAGGAGGCGGGGGACTGTATCCTGATCAGCATCCATCAGAATCATTTTTCCCAGGGAAAGTATAGCGGAGCTCAGGTTTTCTATTCGAACAACCGGGAGGAAAGCGCCCGGCTGGCCGAATCCATCCGGAAAAGCATTGTGGACTCTTTGCAGCCGGAAAATAAGCGGGAAAACAAAGCGGCCGAAGAAAATATCTATTTGCTCTACCATTGCCAGGTTCCGGCCGTGTTGGTGGAGTGCGGTTTTCTTTCCAATCCGGAAGAAGCCCAAAAACTCTCCACCGGGGTTTACCAGAAGGATATGGCGGCCGCCATTTACAACGGATTGTTGGATTATCTGAAGTCAGAAAAAACACCCCCGGATTCGACAGCTTCCGGCTTGGCAAACCCGTAAAGATGTGCTATAATGTACGCAAGCTATACATTTGGGAAATTTTTCCCTGTCGTTTTTGTTTGGAAGGACGGCTATGAAACCGGAAGCACTTTCCGAAGGAAGTGAGAGCATGAAACAGCCTGGACCGGCTCAAGCCCGCCGCCAGCATAGGAAGCGGCTTGGGCAGCTTGCTTTCCCTTTGGCAGCGCTTTTGCTGATGCTGTCGCTTCTGCCGGTAGGGAAGCAATTCTGGGGCTGGGCGTTGGAGCGCTCGGGCCTCAGCCAGCCCCTGGGAAGCCGGGAGCTGTTGGAGCTTCATTTTATCGATGTGGGCAAGGCTGACGCCATCCTCATCCGCAGCCAAGGCCGCTCGGCTTTGTTAGACGCGGGCTACTGCATGCCGGATGATCTGACTGGCAGCTATCTGCGGCGCTTCGGGGTAGAGTCTTTGGAGTACCTGATCATGTCCCATCCGGACAAAGACCACATTGGCGGCATGCCCCAGGTGCTGGCGGATTTCTCCGTAAACGCCTTTGTGCGCGGCCCTCTTCCTTTCGAGGTCCTGCCAGATTCCGAGGAGTACGCCGCTTTAAATAAGGCGCTTTACGGCCTGCCTCAGATTACCTTGGAGCCGGGCCGTTCCATCCGGCTGGGCGCGGCTACTTTGACCGCTCTGGGACCAGTGGAGAAGTACAAGGATTCAAACAACGCCTCCTTAGTACTCCGGTTGGAATGCCAAGGGTTTGCCGCTTTATTCTGTGGGGATATGGAGAAAAAGGCGGAGAAGGACCTGTTGGAATCGGGACAAGACCTTTCCGCCCATGTGCTAAAAGTGGCCCATCACGGCAGCAAGACCTCGACAACTGCGGCGTTTGTGTCGGCTGTTTCCCCTCAGCTGGCGGTGGTCAGCGTGGGGAAGGACCGAAACCAGCTGCCCCGCGAAGAGCCTCTGCGCACCTTGGAAGAGGCCGGAGCCCAGATTTACCGGACGGACACCGATGGAGATGTGGTACTCCTGTTTGATGGAGAAACCATTCGAATAAAAACGGAACGATAAGAATGACAAAGGAAAGGAAACAACCATGAAACAGCTGATTATTGACCGGTTCGAGGGAAAATACGCTCTGTGCGAAGACGCGGATCAGCGGTATTTCGCCATCGAACAGGCTGAACTGCCCTCCGGGGCGGCAGAGGGCTCTGTGTTGGAGATTTCCAACGAGGGGGAACTGCGGCTGAACCAGGAAGAGACCCAGCGCCGCCGGGAGCGGATTGCGGAAAAGCAACGCCGGGCTTTTGGCCGGTAAGGAGGGACAGGTATGCTGGGCAAACTGGGATATGTACTGCACTGCGCCGCCCGTATGGATGTACCTGAGCTATTCCGCACGGTGAAGGCGGTTCGCCAGGCCACGGGCCGGAGCAGTTTGGGTATTTTGCTGGACGTAGCCGGCTGCGGCTTCCGGTACGGGGCAGGCTTCAACGACTATCTGCTGTGCGAGTTCTATAATCTGACCCCAGAACAGCGGGCCACCTATGTGACCCGGAGCGTAAACAACACTTTGGTTCAGCTTTTAAACGACCGGGAATATTATCATTTCTTTGACAACAAAAGTGAGTTCTACCGCAAATTTGCCCCCTATGTGGGCCGGGAATGGCTGGATTTTTCCCAGGCCAGCCGGGAGGAGTTTCTGCGCTTCTGGCAGGACCGGGAGGCGGTTATGGTCAAGCCTGAGGACGGCACTGGAGGCAAAGGCGTTGAAAAGCTGTTTCGAAAAGACTACCCCGATCTGGAAGCTCTCTATAATACTCTAAAGGCGGGGAACACCGGGGTGGTGGAAGAGGTCCTGGCCCAGCACCCAGACCTGGACCGGCTGAACCCCTGCTCCATTAACACCCTCCGCATTGTCACCATTCTCAACGAGAGCGGGCCTCATATAGTGTACGCCCATATCCGCATTGGCAACGGCGGCCGCCCGGTGGACAACCTGCACTCCGGCGGCATGTTCGCGCCTTTGGATATGGACACAGGCCGGGTCCAGTATCCCGGTTATGACAAGGACCGCAAGACCTATACGGTCCATCCGCAGACGGGCGTGGCCATAGAGGGCTTCCAAGTCCCGCTTTGGGATGAGGCGAAAGCCCTCTGCCAAGAAGCGGCGCGACTGGTGCCTCAGATGCGTTATGTAGGCTGGGATGTGGCTGTGACGCCCACCGGCCCAGTGCTGGTGGAGGGAAACAATCTCCCTGGTTATGACATTCTACAGATGCCGCCCCACACACCAGACAAAATTGGCATGCTGCCCCGGTTCCGGGAGTTTGTGGATGGCATATAAACTCATTCAAAAAGGAAAAGGCACACCATCGGGAAAGACGGTGTGCCTTTTTTCATCCAAAGAGCTGGGCGGCTCTATTTCTCTGTATCTCCTTCATTTGAGCGGCAGAGCACTGTCCTGCTAAAAGGTGGTTTTTCCTCACATTTTTCTTAGTTCCCGGCCAACCTTTCCCTGCTTGTAAGCAAAACGCAGGGGGGATTTTTGTTTTAGGTGAAGCCCGTCAATTTCCCGCCGCCGCATGTGGACGCTCTGTACCAGCCCGAAGCCCAGGTACAGGCAGGCGGCCGAAGAGCCGCCGGCACTGAAAAAGGGGAGGGTTACGCCCATAGCGGGCAGCATGGCCACGCACATGCCGATGTTTGCCACGGACTGCAAAGCAATCCACCCGAAATAGCCGTAGCAGATGAACCGGCCCAGCTCATCGCGGGCGGAACCGGCAACATGAAGCACTTTAAGCATAAACAACAGCAGCAGCACCATAATCAGCACACAGCCGATAAAGCCCAACTCTTCTCCCGCGACAGAGAAGATAAAATCGCTCTGCTGAAAAACTACCACATTGCTGGCTACCCGACTTCCCTCAAAAAGTCCTTGGCCTTTGAGCTTCCCGCTTCCAATGGAGATGCGTCCCTGCCATTGCTGGTAACCGTCTTGCAGGCGCACGTCCGGGTCGTCCAGGTTAAAGACCGCGATAAAGCGGGCTTTTTGATAGTCAGGCATAATATAGCGCCAAGCCAGAGGGAGACCCACCAAAATCATTCCGGCCAGAATGGCGAAGTACCGCAGCTGTACCCCCGCGGCTAGGCTCATGGCAACAAACATAAAGAAAAACACCACTGTCGCGCCAGTGTCACCTTGAAGCTGGCACAGCAGCAGGAACACCAACGCATGGCAGCCCAGCAGCACCACTTGTGGAAACTCGTCCAGCCTGCCCCGGCTTTTGACCATATCCAGATGCTTGGCATAAGTGAGCATAAACGCCACCTTCACCAGCTCCGAAGTCTGGAATGTCCGGCCCAAAATCTGAATCCAAGCTCTCGCGTCCACGCCGCCGGAGCCCTGGATCCGTTCCCCGAAAAAGTAGGTGTAAATCATCAAAAAGATAGAGAATCCGGTGATCAGCTTCCAAAAGCCGGCCAGGTCCGCATAGTCCATCAGGCTGACGAACACCGCGCCGCAGACGCCCAGGCCAATGGCCATCACCTGGGTGCGGAAGTAGTCGTCGGGCGTGGCCCGGGAGACGCTTTTGAGAAGCAGCAGGCTATAGGTGGAAATCCCCGCCAGCAGCAGCCAAAGGATGATGTCCGCCCGTTTCAGATAGTCAACAAACGCTTTTCCAAACTGATTCCACATAGTGATTTCCTTCTATAATTTTGCCCGGGGTTGCCGGAAGAATGCGGTTTCTGAATAAAAATCCAGATTAATTATAGCACAAAGAGCCGGATTCAGCAAGTTTTTTTGATTCGGGCTTTACTATTTTGGAAAGATAATTTATAATGGACACAGCCCATAATGAAAAACAGGAAAGGTGTTGAGGCTACATGATGACCGATATTGAGATCGCCCAGAGCGCCGCGCTCAAGCCCGTCAGGGAAGTGGGGGCCGAGCTGGGGCTTTTGGAGGACGAGCTGGAATTCTATGGCAAGTACAAAGCGAAGATCAACGCGGAAGCCTTTCAGCGGCTGCGGGACCGGCCGGATGGCAAACTGATTTTGGTCACCGCCATCAACCCCACGCCCGCAGGCGAGGGAAAGACCACCACCACCGCCGGTCTGGGACAGGCTATGGCGAAGATTGGGAAAAAGGCCGTGATCGCCCTGCGGGAGCCTTCCCTGGGGCCGGTATTCGGCATCAAAGGCGGCGCGGCGGGGGGCGGCTATGCCCAGGTGCTGCCCATGGAAGATATCAACCTGCATTTTACCGGCGATATGCACGCCATTACCTCCGCCAACAATCTCTGCTGCGCCATGTTGGACAACCACATGCAGCAGGGCAACCCTTTGGGCATTGATCCCCGGCGCATTTTGATCAAACGCTGTCTGGACATGAACGACCGGGCTCTGCGCAATGTGATTGTGGGCCTGGGCGGCAAAATCAACGGCGTGCCCCGGGAGGACAACTTCATTATCACCGTAGCCAGCGAGGTTATGGCCATCCTGTGTCTGGCCAAGGATATGCCGGATTTGAAGCAGCGGCTGGGCAACATCCTCATTGCTTATAATTATGAGGGCAAGCCGGTTTATGCACGGGATATCAAAGCCGAGGGCGCAATGGCCGCTCTGTTGCGGGACGCGGTGAACCCCAACCTGGTCCAGACCTTGGAAGGCACCCCGGCCATTATGCATGGCGGGCCCTTTGCCAACATTGCCCATGGCTGCAACTCGGTGCGGGCCACCCGGCTGGCGCTGAAGCTGGCGGACTACTGCATTACCGAGGCGGGCTTCGGCTCGGACCTGGGCGCGGAAAAATTTATGGACATCAAGTGCCGCATGGCCGGGCTTTCTCCAGACTGCGTTGTGGTTGTCGCCACAGTACGGGCCCTGAAATACAACGGCGGCGTGGCCAAGGCGGACCTGGGCGCGGAAAATGTGGCGGCGCTGGAAAAGGGCATCGTGAATTTAAAGGCCCATGTGGAGAATATGGGCAAATACGGCGTACCTGTGGTCGTGGCCATCAACCGCTTCGGCACAGACACGGATAAAGAGCTCCAGATCATTGACAACTGCTGCAAGGAGTTGGGCGTACCTTACGCGCTGTCCGAGGTGTTCGGCAAGGGCGGCGAGGGCGGCAAGGCTCTGGCGGAAACCGTGTGCCAGGTAATCGGCCAAACTCAGTCTCATTTTGCCCCCATCTACCCGGATGAGGCCCCGGTGGAGGAGAAGATTGAGACCATCGCCAAAACGATTTATGGCGCGGCCCACGTCAGCTTCACCAATCAGGCGGTCAAGTCTCTTAAGGAGATCAAAGCCCTGGGCGGCGACAAAATGCCGGTGTGCATTGCAAAGACCCAGTATTCTCTCTCCGATGACCCGGCTCTGCTGGGACGGCCTACAGGCTTCACCGTCACCATTCGGGATTTGAAGCTGTCCTCCGGCGCGGGTTTTGTGGTGGCTTACGCGGGAGACATTATGACCATGCCCGGCCTGCCCAAGGTTCCGGCGGCGGAGAAGATCGATGTGGACGATGCGTCCGTGATTCACGGACTGTTCTAAGGGGCGATGACGCAGGAATTTGTGACCCATTCTCCGGCGGAAACCCAAGCATTGGGCGAACGGCTGGCCGCGCAGCTGGCTGGAGGGGAAGTAATTGCCTTTACAGGCGGCATGGGCGCGGGCAAAACCGCCTTCACCCGGGGGCTGGCCATTGGCTTAGGCGCGGGCGATGTGGCCTCCAGCCCTACCTTCGCCCTGGTCAATGAATACCAGGGGCGGCTGATTTTGGACCACTTTGACATGTACCGGATTGAAACCTGGGAAGACTTGGAGTCCACCGGCTTCTTCGACTACTTGGAGTCAGACCGGGTGCTGGCCATTGAGTGGAGCGAGAATATTGAGGGCGCTCTGCCGGAAAAGCGGATTGCTGTGGACATTCAGCCCGGACAAGGGGAGGACCAAAGGCGGATTACCATAGACGGTTGGAAAGGATGGCTATAGTATGCTGGTTTTAGGAGTTGAGTCGTCAGCGGGCGCGGCGTCGGCGGCGGTGGCCAAGGATGGCGCGCTGCTGGGCGAGTTCTTTGTGAACACCAAGCAGACCCACAGCCAAACCCTTATGCCTATGGTAGAGGCGCTGCTGCGGAATCTTGGCCTTTGCTGCGGCGATTTGGACCGCTTCGCCGTGGCCAGCGGTCCGGGCTCCTTCACCGGGGTGCGCATTGGAGTGGCCTGTGTAAAGGGAATGGCCCTGCCGCTCAACACGCCCTGCTGCGGGGTGCCGACACTGGAAGCCATTGCCTATGGAGGGCTCAGCTGCGCGGGTAGCATCCTTTGTGCGGCTATGGACGCCCGCCGGAGCCAGGTATATAACGCCTTGTTCCGCTCAGAAGGCGGGCGGCTGGTACGGCTGACAGAGGACCGTGCTATTTCCATTGCCCAACTGGGGGAGGAATGCCGGCAATATGGCGAGCGGCTCCTGCTGTTGGGAGACGGTGCGGCCTTATGCCACCAGGCCTTTGCCAGTTGGGGAGCCCGGCTGGCTCCGGAGGCTGTCCGCTATCAGCGGGCGGGCAGTGTGGCCCTGTTGGCGGCGGACAAGCCAGCCCTGGACCCAGCGGCGCTGCTGCCTGTCTATCTGCGCCTGCCTCAAGCGGAGCGGGAGCTGAAACGGAAAAAGGAATTGGGACAAGAGGAGGAATAACCTATGAAATTGGCCATAGGATGCGACCACGGCGGCTTGGAATTGGCCCAGGCCGTGCGGGACTATTTGAAACAGCGGGACATCCCATTTGAGGATTTTGGGACCTTTACCAAGGAATCAGTGGATTATCCCCTGATTGCCGTAAAGGTTGCCCGGGCGGTGGCCTCCGGCCAGGCGGATTTGGGGGTGCTGATCTGCACCACTGGCATTGGCATCTCCATTGCCGCCAACAAGGTGAAGGGAGCGCGGGCTTCGGTTTGCACCAACGAGGAATGCGCCCGAATGACCCGCAAGGACAACGACTCCAACATCCTCTGCATGGGCGGCAACGTGGTAGACGCGGCCACAGGACTGAAGATTTTACAGGCCTACCTGGATACGGAATTTGAAGGGGGCCGCCATGCCCGCCGCGTGGGACAGATCGCGCAGATTGAGTCTGGAGAAATATAAATCGTTTGGGAGGAAGATTATGACGCCGTATAAGAACGTCTTTGTCATGGACCATCCGCTGATTCAGCACAAGCTCAGCTTCCTGCGCAGCAAGGATACCGGAACCAAGGAGTTCCGGGCACTGGTCTGCGAGATAGCCAACCTGATGTGCTATGAGGCAACCCGGGACCTGCCCTTAATGGAA
>Ga0137310_101540_pt1 | contig 14243 bp, 10 predicted proteins | sample NAcewiD2O_June_2_FD_97183 | JGI IMG/M metagenome (GOLD analysis project Ga0137310, IMG submission 97183) | Mouse cecal microbial communities from Vienna, Austria - N-Acetylglucosamine amended D2O_June | ecosystem: Host-associated > Mammals > Digestive system > Large intestine > Cecum | place...
ATCCATATTCCAGAGAAGGATGAGTTCCCTACAGTAGACTGTCAGAAAGATACAGAGTTTTATGTGGTTCCATTAAACATCTATGATCGCCTGGTGGAATGCGAAGTGGTGGACGGAGTGGCCACCATTGTGCCCAGCCTCGCCAAGAGCTGGGATATCAGCCCCGATGGTCTGGTATATACCTTCCATCTCAGAGACGACGTGACGTTCCACAACGGTGCCCGGTTTACGGCAGACGATGTGGTGTACACGGTGGAGAGGATGATGAACCCGGCTACAGCGGCCTTGAACACAGACTTTTTCAGCATGATCAAAGGCGCGGGTGATATGCTTGATGGTCAGGCGGAGGGCGTAGAAGGCGTGAAAGCCCTGGACGACTACACGGTGGAGATCACCTTGGAGGTGCCGTTTGCCCCGTTTTTGGCAAACCTGGCCACACCCTCCTGCTCCATCTACAACCGGGAGGCCGCAGAGGCGGCGGGAGATCAGTTCGGCATTGACCCGGCGGTGACAGTGGGAACCGGCCCCTTTAAGATAACGGACTGGGTGCTCAACGACAGGATCACCCTGGCGCGCAACGATGACTATTTCAAGGGCCCGGCCAAGATTGATGGCATTGAGCTGATTCAGGTTCCTGACGAGAATACCCAGAAGCTGATGTATGAGAACGGGGAGCTGGACGTGGTGGATCTGAGCAGCTCCACATCCCAGCTGGCATATTTTATGGGCAATGAAACCTACAAAGACAACCTGGTCACAGGGCCGGAGGCAGGCAACTATTTTTACGCTTTTAACCTTGATATGAAACCTACGGATGATGTCAGGGTGCGCAAGGCTATTTCCATGGCCATTGACCGTCAGACCATTCTGGATCAGATGTACAACGGGGCGGGCCATGTGGTGAACTCCATGCTTCCTGACGGCGTTTTAGGCTCCTACGATGCCCAGGAGATTCCCTATGACCCGGAGGGGGCTAAAGCCCTGCTGGCGGAGGCAGGTTACGGGGATGGCTGTGACCTGGAGATTTATCAGAAGACCGATGACCCGGATGCCCTGGCAATCAACCAGGTTATCATGTCCATGCTGGGTCAGGTGGGGATCAATGCCACCATCAAGCAGATGGACGAGGCCGCGTATCTTTCCGAGAGGAGAGAGGGAAATATCGGCATGACCAGAGCCGTGTGGTGGGCTGATTTCAACGATCCGGATAATTTCCTGTACACCTTCTTTACCGAGAAGAACACCAAGGCCCGCTCCATCAATCACAAGAATGGGGATGTGTACCAGTGGCTGGAGGATGCCAGAGCCATGGTGGATGAGGATGAGCGCATGGCCCTCTACCAGAAGATCGACACCACCATGGTGCAGGATGAGGCTGCTGTGTTCCCCCTGTATCAGATGGACCACATCGTGGTGGTTCAGGACTGGGTGAAAGGCTTTGAGATCCCCTGGAACGGCTGGACAGACACCTCTTATTACAATGTTTCCATTGAGAGATAGAAAGATCACAGGCGGCTTACAGGATCTAAGCCGCCTTTTTTAGCAGGCGGCGGCCCCGTGGCTTCCAAATGTACGCGCCTAAGGAGGAGATAGCGGATGTTAAAATACATAGCCAAACGGGTATTAGTGACCATTCCGGTGCTGATCGGCGTTGTATTTATGATTTTTGTCATGCTCAGCGTGGTCCCCGGAGATCCGCTGACTGTCATGATGGGAGAAAAAGTGAAGGTAGATGTCATCGAGCGCCTCAGCGTGACCATGCATCTCAATGATCCATGGTATGTTCGTTTTGTGTGGTATCTGTGGGATGCCCTCCACGGAGATTTCGGCACCTCCTACAAGCTGACCCGGAGCGTGTCATCCCTCATCGCCAACGCGTTTCCAAAGACCCTGATGCTGGCTGCCAGCGCGGCGGTTCTGTCCTGGCTTGTGGGGATCCCGGCCGGGATCATCTCAGCGGTAAAGAAGAATTCCTTAGTGGATCATCTCTTCATGGGCTTTGCCCTGTGCGGGGTGTCCATACCGGCTTTCTCCGTGGGTATGTTTTTACAGAACCTGTTCAATGGCATCCTTCCGGTATCAGGCTTTGCCTCTCCCGCGCACCTGATCCTTCCTGCCCTGGTGCTGGGGTGGAACGCGGCCGGGACCATTGCCCGCCTTACCAGGTCCAGCCTTCTTGAGGTTTTGGAGGACGATTATATCCGGACCGCCAGGGCCAAGGGTCTGGCGCCGCTTCCGGTGATTTTGTGGCACGGGCTGAAAAATTCCCTGCTTCCGGTGATTACCATGATGGCCATCCAAATATCCAGCCTGCTGTCAGGAGCGGTGATCACGGAGACCTTGTTCAGCATCCCGGGCATCGGCCGTCTGACGGTGGATGCCATCAATGGCAGGGACATGCCCCTCTTGCAGGGAACCGTGATTTTTACCACTGCGGTGATCATCATGGGAAACTTAATCGCGGATATTTTGTACTGTGTGGTGGATCCCAGAATACGGGTGGAGGGAGGAAAATAATATGGCGAGATTTGAACAGGCGGCTTCCCTGGCAGCCAGGCTGGCCGTGGACTCTGTGAAAGAGCGGTTTTCACCCGAAGAACGTCTGGAGGCGATTCAGAGGGTGGAGGAGGAAGAGCTGGGATACATGCCCATGCCTGACACCCTTGAGGTCAAATTTGTGAACATGTGCAGGGAAAACAAGGTGGCGGCGGTCAGCGCGGTGGTTCTGGCGGTTATGTCCCTGGCGATTATCTTCGCGGACAAGCTGACCGTCTATGATCCCAATGCTATCAATCTTGTGGAGCGCCTTATGCCCCCAAGCAGGACCCACTGGTGCGGAACCGATGACCTGGGAAGAGACATTTTCACCAGGATCCTCTATGGAGGGAGAGTGTCTCTTCTGGTGGGAGTGATCCCCACCACCATCTCCATGGCCATCGGAATTGTGCTGGGGATGGTGTCCGGATATATCCGCCAGCTGGATGCGGTGATCATGCGTCTCGCGGATATTGTTCTGGCATTTCCCTCCATTGTGCTGGCCATGGTGGTGATGTACACCCTTGGGGCCACCACCAGCAACATCTTCATCGCCCTGTCCATGATCGGCTGGGCGGGGACAGCCAGGATCGTCCGCTCCCAGACCTTATCTCTCCGGGAGCAGGAGTTTGTGGAAGCGGCCAGAGGCATGGGGGTAAAAAAATGGACCATCATGTTCCGCCATATCCTCCCCAACTGCCTGCCATCCCTGATCGTCTTGTTTACCTTAAATATCCCTGACGCCATCCTGTCGGAGGCCAATCTGAGCTTCCTTGGGGTGGGCACTCAGCCCCCTGATTCCAGTTGGGGCCTGATGGTGTCCCAGTCCAGAACCTTTGCCATGTCCAGCCCGTGGATGCTGATCTTTCCCAGTCTGGCCATCCTGATCATGGTGCTGGCCCTGAATTTCCTGGGAGACGGCTTGCGGGACGCGGTGGACCCCCACATGAAGAAATAGGGCGCATAGGAAATGAGACAGCCGCGAGACGGTGAGACAGAAAGGAAGACCATGATGGAAGAGAGATTATTGCGGATCCGGGATCTGCGGACCACCTTCTATACCAGAGAGGGAGAGATACACGCGGTGGACGGAGTCAGCATAGACATAGACGCCGGGGAGAGCGTAGGGATTGTGGGAGAGTCGGGCTGCGGAAAAAGCATGACAGCCATGTCGGTTATGGGGCTTTTAAAGAAGCCGGGCAAAGTAGACGGCGGCCAGATCCTGTTTGACCAGCAGGAACTGACCAGCATGACGGCAAAGGACAGGCGGAAGATCTTAGGCAATCAGATCGCCATGATCTTCCAGGAACCCATGACCTCATTAAACCCGGTGACCACTGTGGGCAAGCAGGTGCGGGAGGCCCTTCTTCTCCACAATAAGGGTATGACCAGGGAAGAGGCCAAAAAAAGGGTTATTGAGGCCTTTGAGCTGGTGGGGATCCCCGATGCCCAAAAGCGCTACAGCGAATATCCCCACCAGTTGTCAGGAGGCCTGCGCCAGAGGGTGATGATCGCCATGGCCATGGCATGCGGCCCCAAGCTTCTTATAGCCGACGAGCCTACCACGGCTCTTGACGTGACCATTGAGGCCCAGATCCTTCATCTAATGAAACAGCTTCAGGAGGAAAAAGGGACAGCCGTGATGATGATCACCCACAACTTAGGGGTGGTGGCCCAGTTCTGCGCCAGGCTGTATGTCATGTATGCGGGGAAGGTGATGGAGAGCGGCACTGTGAAGGAGATCTTTAAAAATGTGTGCCACCCATATACGGACGGCCTGATGCGGTCCGTGCCGGATATGGAGTCCAAAGAGCGGCTTTACAACATCAGGGGGATGGTGCCGAACATGCTTCATCTTCCCAAAGGGTGCCGTTTCTGCCCCAGATGTCAGCACTCCATGCCAAAATGCTTTCAGCAGGAGCCGGATCTTTACGAACCGTCGCCAGGGCATTTTGTAAGGTGCTTTTTATTTGAAAGCGAGGGTGAGAGATGAGCGAGAAGGAAGTCCTTTTGCTGACCCGTGACCTGACAAAGGAATACAAGCTGAAAAACAGCTTCGGCATCAGCAAAAAGCAGGTGGTTCACGCGGTCAGCGGCGTGTCCATAGAGATCTATAAAGGAGAGACCCTGAGCCTGGTAGGAGAATCTGGATGCGGAAAGAGCACATTAGGCCGCATGATGATGAGGCTCATTGAGCCCACGGACGGCCAGATCCTCTTTGAGGGCAAGGATATTACCATCTATTCAGATAAGCAGATGAGTCAGGTCTACAAGAAGATCCAGATGATCTTCCAGGACCCTTACGCCAGCTTGGATCCCCGGATGAAGGTGAGGGATCTGATTGGTGAGCCTTTAGTGACCCACAAGGTATATGGGACAAAGGAGGAGACAGAGGCCCGGGTGAAGGAGCTGATGGGCATGGTGGGAATCCGGCCAGAGCTGATTGACCGCTATCCCCACCAGTTTTCCGGCGGCCAGAGGCAGAGGATCGGGATCGCCAGGGCCCTGGCCTTAAAGCCAAAGCTCATTGTCTGCGACGAGCCTGTGTCAGCCCTGGACGTGTCCATACAGTCCCAGATCCTCAATCTTTTAAAAGATCTGCAGCAGGAGTTTGACCTGACCTATCTTTTCATCTCCCATGACCTGGGAGTGGTTCACTATATTTCTGACAGGATCTGTGTCATGTTTCTGGGAAAGGTCTGTGAGATCGGGGAGACGGGCGAGATTTACAAAAAGCCTATGCACCCCTACACCCGGTTCCTCCTTCAGGCAGTGCCCAGCATGGACCCGGAGAAGGCGCAGAAGAGGGAACAGATCCTGGCCGGGGAGATTCCCAGCGCGGTGAATCCGCCTTCCGGGTGCCGGTTCAGGACCCGGTGTCCATACGCGGAAGAGATCTGCGGGGAAAAGGAACCAGAGCTTAAGGAATACGGCAAAAGGAAGGTGGCGTGTCATTTTCCGCTGGAAGGGTGACACAGAGATTAACTTACATGACCAGAAAAGAGAGGAGGCACGGGTACATGTTATGCCAATTTTCATTTCAAAATTTTAAGTCCCACAAGAGAGAAACAACTTTAGATTTTCGGGCAGCAATGCTTCCGGAATTTTTCAGCAGAAGATTGACGCGGTCCCGTTTCTATTTGATGAGACATCTTCACTAGTGTAATGACATATTGATATATAGTTAAATTGTACTGGTAAATACAGCCGTTTTGATATATACTAAGAAAAAACGGCGGTGATTCCTATGGCAAGACCCAGAAAATATGTAATCAAGCTTACGGAAGATGAATACAAGGAGCTTAAATCCATAATCCGTAAGAAAGCAACTTCAAAAACAATACGCCGCAGATGCCAGATAATTCTTGACCTGGACGAGTCGCATGGAAAAGTTCTTACCCATGAGCAGAGTGCTAAATCCAACGGCGTCTGTCTGGCAACAGTCACAAATACTGTTACAAAATACATAAACGGCGGTGTTAATGCTGTCACTGAATTTAAAAGAAGCATAAATTCAGATAATGCAAGGCGCAAGGTTGACGGGCGCGTGGAAGCCCGGCTTATCGAGCTTGCCTGCGGGCCGGTCCCGGAAGGCCACTCCCGTTGGACGATCCGCCTGCTTGAGGAGGAAGCCAAGGTCATTCTGGAAACACCTGTGAGCAGGGAGGCAATCCGGAACGCATTAAAAAAAACAAACTTCGACCTCACAAAAACGACTACTGGCGCATCCCGGCAAAAGAAGACCCGGAATTCATAGCCTGTATGGAGGATATCCTTGATGTATATGAGCTTCCTTATGACCCAAAGCGTCCGGTTGTCTGCATGGATGAAAAGCCTTACCAGCTTCTGGGCGAGGCCAGGGAGCCCCTGCCGATGGTACCTGGGAGTGACCGCAAAACGGATTCCGAATACATCCGAAATGGAACAGTCAGCATATTTGCTTTTGTGGAGCCGCTTGGCGGGACGCACCATGTAAGCGTGCGGGAGCACCGTACAGCCGTCGACTGGGCGGAGGAGATCAAATATCTCGTGGATGTCATGTACCCGGATGCTGAGAAAATCATCCTTGTAATGGACAACCTCAATACCCATAAGCCGGCTTCCCTCTATAAGAAGTATCCTCCGGAGGAAGCGAGACGCATCATCAAAAAACTGGAAATACATTATACCCCAAAGCACGGCAGTTGGCTGGATATCGCCGAAATAGAGCTGAATGTAATGACCCGACAGTGCCTATCCCGCCGTATAGCTGACATTGAGCTGCTGCGCAGCGAGCTGTCTGTATGGGAAACCGAGCGTAATACAATAGCAGCAAAGGTTGACTGGCATTTTAGGACAGGTGATGCCAGAATAAAGCTTAAGTCCCTATACCCCAATTTTACTATCGCCTGTTAAAAGGCGGTAGTAAGGCTAAATATCATCATGTCAGTACACGAGTGTCGTTCAGAATATTTCAATCCACGCTCCCACGCAGGGAGCGACGAGAAGGGCCGGCGAGCAGGGGGATCTAAAAGGGATTTCAATCCACGCTCCCACGCAGGGAGCGACCGAAAATGTTCTTGAAAGACAGACAAGTGCCGGAATTTCAATCCACGCTCCCACGCAGGGAGCGACCGACTCCAGCAGATACAGACTTTGCTCAGCAGGAGATTTCAATCCACGCTCCCACGCAGGGAGCGACTCAAATACAGCGCCGATCTGATTCAACATAAACTATTTCAATCCACGCTCCCACGCAGGGAGCGACTTCCAGCCCGAGAAGACTATTCTTTGGATTGGTGAATTTCAATCCACGCTCCCACGCAGGGAGCGACTATCCAGGAGCTGGGCGTGAGAATTATCAGAAAGAATTTCAATCCACGCTCCCACGCAGGGAGCGACAGTATGGAACCGGGGAAACTGCCAAGAGAATCCAATTTCAATCCACGCTCCCACGCAGGGAGCGACCGCTTGCACTGGCCGCACCCGGTTTCTTGCTAAAATTTCAATCCACGCTCCCACGCAGGGAGCGACTCATATAAACAAGTAATATAACCACGTAATTTCAATTTCAATCCACGCTCCCACGCAGGGAGCGACCCGGAAATGTTCCTGAAAGACGGACAAGTGCCGAAATTTCAATCCACGCTCCCACGCAGGGAGCGACGATGTCCATAAAAAACTTGTTCAGCTCATTCAAAGATTTCAATCCACGCTCCCACGCAGGGAGCGACTTATTTATACCATATTTGCCGCCCTCGTGATCTGATTTCAATCCACGCTCCCACGCAGGGAGCGACATGCCGGGAAAGGAGATTAATCTTTGAAATACCAATTTCAATCCACGCTCCCACGCAGGGAGCGACTACTGCTTGCTCAATATTATTTAAAGAGGGATCGATTTCAATCCACGCTCCCACGCAGGGAGCGACAGAAGATAGTTGATCTTTCTTTGATTGGAGGTGATATTTCAATCCACGCTCCCACGCAGGGAGCGACAAGGAATAAAGATATAGGAGAAACAACTGTTATATTTCAATCCACGCTCCCACGCAGGGAGCGACCTCATGGCCAAAGCTATGCGGTAATCAAGCAGGCCATTTCAATCCACGCTCCCACGCAGGGAGCGACACATACAGCTTTTCATCAGTTCCAATATGCACCGATTTCAATCCACGCTCCCACGCAGGGAGCGACATTAGTAATTTTCATAAACGCCCCTATCTATACTTATTTCAATCCACGCTCCCACGCAGGGAGCGACGTCCAAGGATAACCCGCAGGACATGGTTGTTAAGGATTTCAATCCACGCTCCCACGCAGGGAGCGACTGATCCTGGTGTTGATAGCGGCTATGGTTAACGCCGGATTTCAATCCACGCTCCCACGCAGGGAGCGACTGTCGGAGCAAAGTATGTTCCGCACGGGTGGGAGATTTCAATCCACGCTCCCACGCAGGGAGCGACGTGGCTGAGCTTCAGAAGCAGATCGAACAGATCAAATTTCAATCCACGCTCCCACGCAGGGAGCGACTGCAGCTTGTGGAAGCCGACAGGCTTTCAAGCCCATTTCAATCCACGCTCCCACGCAGGGAGCGACTGCATTGTTGAGTTTGTGGAGGACACGACAGGAATTTCAATCCACGCTCCCACGCAGGGAGCGACAAGAACGTAAATAAAAGCAAGACTGGAAAAGGTAATTTCAATCCACGCTCCCACGCAGGGAGCGACGCTTCGGCTTCTGCCTTTTCAGCTTCGGTCTGGTAATTTCAATCCACGCTCCCACGCAGGGAGCGACTATGAAATGCTTGTCTATACAGATGACCAGATTAAATTTCAATCCACGCTCCCACGCAGGGAGCGACGGAGAGTCATGTACTTCTCAAACACCTCATCATAATTTCAATCCACGCTCCCACGCAGGGAGCGACAGCAAACATCTGCTCCAGGGCCTCTTTGACTACAAATTTCAATCCACGCTCCCACGCAGGGAGCGACGGTGCATACTTAAAAATGTCGCCTTATCCATATTATTTCAATCCACGCTCCCACGCAGGGAGCGACGTTCATCGTCAATAGCAATGATCCGTTTGGATACGATTTCAATCCACGCTCCCACGCAGGGAGCGACGGGCTTTGGCGGCCCGCATCGCTCGGTGTTCGGTATTTCAATCCACGCTCCCACGCAGGGAGCGACGGAGACCAGCGCTTTCATGCGGGCGTTTTCGACAATTTCAATCCACGCTCCCACGCAGGGAGCGACTACCAACACCTTGAGGACGGGCGATGTTCACCTGATTTCAATCCACGCTCCCACGCAGGGAGCGACTTCCCACGATTCAGCAGACAGCCTATCGGTCACATGATTTCAATCCACGCTCCCACGCAGGGAGCGACTGGCTTCTTTTCATATTCCGGTATCGTGATAAAACGATTTCAATCCACGCTCCCACGCAGGGAGCGACCTCACCGTATTCCAGGTATCCCTTTTTCAGGCGGATTTCAATCCACGCTCCCACGCAGGGAGCGACATGAGCTTTCCATATAAGTTAGCTGTCACGACGATTTCAATCCACGCTCCCACGCAGGGAGCGACTTCTCTTTTTTCTTTGGACCTGGCATAACCCCGTTATTTCAATCCACGCTCCCACGCAGGGAGCGACAGACGCACATCGCAAGTGGGAAAGCAAGCTGGTTATTTCAATCCACGCTCCCACGCAGGGAGCGACACGGCGGGCTTTCGCCGTGATACAGGCCCCTACTGATTTCAATCCACGCTCCCACGCAGGGAGCGACCATAAACTCGACAATGTTCTCCAACTCTCTCACATTTCAATCCACGCTCCCACGCAGGGAGCGACTGGCTTCTGTTTCCGCTGTTTCTCCGTATATAAAATTTCAATCCACGCTCCCACGCAGGGAGCGACGACAAAATCGTTGTCAGTATCGCCAGGTATTGAATTTCAATCCACGCTCCCACGCAGGGAGCGACGGCCGTTTTTTCCTTGGTACGGCATCTTCATTAAAATTTCAATCCACGCTCCCACGCAGGGAGCGACAATGTTGTAGCGGGCGTTAAGAGTTACTTCTGAGATTTCAATCCACGCTCCCACGCAGGGAGCGACAAACCTCACCGCCATCAAAACAACCGCCCTCGTCTTATTTCAATCCACGCTCCCACGCAGGGAGCGACTCTCATCTGTTGCTTTTATAAGTTTGTTGACCTCAATTTCAATCCACGCTCCCACGCAGGGAGCGACACAAATTCCAGTCTAAGTTATTCACCAGACTATTATTTCAATCCACGCTCCCACGCAGGGAGCGACTCGTAAGTGGGACGACATGAAGCAGAATGCGCTTATTTCAATCCACGCTCCCACGCAGGGAGCGACATAGGCTTTCGGTGATCTCCATCGTGTCGGCGTATTTCAATCCACGCTCCCACGCAGGGAGCGACAAAACATTGCTGGAATTGTGAGTATTTCAATGGAATTTCAATCCACGCTCCCACGCAGGGAGCGACATTCATCCATGTCGGTATCGTCCCCGGACAGACGGATTTCAATCCACGCTCCCACGCAGGGAGCGACAATTTTGCCATGATTAATTACCTCCTCTTAATATAATTTCAATCCACGCTCCCACGCAGGGAGCGACTGCAATGCCATCAATTTCACTTGCCATAACCTGGATTTCAATCCACGCTCCCACGCAGGGAGCGACATATTGCATAGAGGAATGTAATTTTACCCAGGAGATTTCAATCCACGCTCCCACGCAGGGAGCGACATTACGATAATGGCAATTCTTACCGCCGGGGCAATTTCAATCCACGCTCCCACGCAGGGAGCGACGATTCCGCACGGGTGCATTTGCGCTTGTGGTTATATTTCAATCCACGCTCCCACGCAGGGAGCGACGGAACCATCTTTTAAAACCGCCGCATTTGTAGCAATTTCAATCCACGCTCCCACGCAGGGAGCGACCACAGACCCGCCCGGAACCTTTTTAGGCTGATGGATTTCAATCCACGCTCCCACGCAGGGAGCGACTGAAAGAAGTGGCAAAAGTTGCTGGGTGTAGATATATTTCAATCCACGCTCCCACGCAGGGAGCGACTTTTTACCTCCGATTTTCTTTTATTGTTTATCTCATTTCAATCCACGCTCCCACGCAGGGAGCGACTCATTAAATCTTGTAAAACTTTCCGATTTGGCAGATTTCAATCCACGCTCCCACGCAGGGAGCGACTGAAATTTGCGTTCCCAGCTGACCCTGACGCAATAATTTCAATCCACGCTCCCACGCAGGGAGCGACGACCAAGCGAAATAGTACACTCCACTGTACACGTATTTCAATCCACGCTCCCACGCAGGGAGCGACGGTAAGACCAGGGATTCTCCCAGTACTTACTCTATTTCAATCCACGCTCCCACGCAGGGAGCGACGATCAAAACCCTTAGGAATGATCCCTATGAGCTTAATTTCAATCCACGCTCCCACGCAGGGAGCGACATTTTAACCGATTTTCCTGACGGCTATACCCCCGCATTTCAATCCACGCTCCCACGCAGGGAGCGACGTCTCCATTGATTATAATCAAAGGGGATTGGTCATTTCAATCCACGCTCCCACGCAGGGAGCGACCATAAGTGTCCGCCAAGCAAGGACAGGAGACAAAATTTCAATCCACGCTCCCACGCAGGGAGCGACTCAACTGGTCAGACGTAGTAGGAGGATTGCCAAGAATTTCAATCCACGCTCCCACGCAGGGAGCGACAAACCAGGATCACACCCACAAGAAAAATCACAATATTTCAATCCACGCTCCCACGCAGGGAGCGACCTACAGTATCAGCGTTAAGATAACCAGATTTGTATTTCAATCCACGCTCCCACGCAGGGAGCGACCGACTACGTGGAAAGCTATAAAAATAAAAACAGCTAATTTCAATCCACGCTCCCACGCAGGGAGCGACTAATTACTACCATTAATCCTGACAGTATAAGCAAATTTCAATCCACGCTCCCACGCAGGGAGCGACCAATAGCCACCTTGTGAGTCTCCACCCAGGTCGAGATTTCAATCCACGCTCCCACGCAGGGAGCGACATAAATATATCTATTGAGGAGTGTGTGTAAAATATTTCAATCCACGCTCCCACGCAGGGAGCGACAGAAAGCAGGCCGCCGAAGTAATCAGACAAAGCTTATTTCAATCCACGCTCCCACGCAGGGAGCGACACATGTGGTAGATATAGCCTCCATGGGGACGATAAATTTCAATCCACGCTCCCACGCAGGGAGCGACGATAAATACTGGTCATACTATCACTACGTATTATATTTCAATCCACGCTCCCACGCAGGGAGCGACTGGCTTTCGCGATTCCATTTATTGGTTTGATCGTATTTCAATCCACGCTCCCACGCAGGGAGCGACGTTTTCAATATTATCAAAAAAATTATATCATGAAAGATTTCAATCCACGCTCCCACGCAGGGAGCGACGCCCATAGCTTTGTCATAAGCATCTTGACCGCTATTTCAATCCACGCTCCCACGCAGGGAGCGACCGTATCAAGGAGATCCCTCCCGACGTAATGCCGGATTTCAATCCACGCTCCCACGCAGGGAGCGACAGCAAATCTCCCTCAAAATATAGCAGGTGCTCTTATTTCAATCCACGCTCCCACGCAGGGAGCGACAATTGTGCTGGATAAGTATGAAAACAAATGGAGGATTTCAATCCACGCTCCCACGCAGGGAGCGACAGGTTTTAGGGTGGAGATTTCCGAGCGTAGCGAGATTTCAATCCACGCTCCCACGCAGGGAGCGACAGCAAAACCATTAAGCCAATTATAAAGGGTCGATATTTCAATCCACGCTCCCACGCAGGGAGCGACGTTCAGCTCCTGGATATGTTTAGTGATATTTTGATTTCAATCCACGCTCCCACGCAGGGAGCGACGTATAAATATATCTATTAAGGAGTGTTTGTGAAATATTTCAATCCACGCTCCCACGCAGGGAGCGACGATATTATTAATGTAACCGTTAATAAAGCACCTTATTTCAATCCACGCTCCCACGCAGGGAGCGACATCGCTATGGGGATCCTGGTGTCGGTAAAACAAGATTTCAATCCACGCTCCCACGCAGGGAGCGACTACTGTAGACTCCTATATTACGGAGCTCAAGTATATTTCAATCCACGCTCCCACGCAGGGAGCGACAGGTTTTAGGGTGGAGATTTCCGAGCGTAGCGAGATTTCAATCCACGCTCCCACGCAGGGAGCGACCTGTGTTATTGTGAACGCAATCATCTTGATGTAATTTCAATCCACGCTCCCACGCAGGGAGCGACGACTATAATCAACGGGGATTAGTAGAGGATGTGATTTCAATCCACGCTCCCACGCAGGGAGCGACATGTTCGGCTCCTGGATATGTTTGATGATATTTTGATTTCAATCCACGCTCCCACGCAGGGAGCGACGAATTAGTGTTGAGTGACAGAGTATTTTCTAAGAATTTCAATCCACGCTCCCACGCAGGGAGCGACAACAGAATTAATAAGTTCATCTTCAGCGTTATCAATTTCAATCCACGCTCCCACGCAGGGAGCGACAAAGCTGAATGTTCATATTGATCAGGATTAAAATCAATTTCAATCCACGCTCCCACGCAGGGAGCGACAGCTATTCGCTACCCGCTACGCTTTTCCTGACCATATTTCAATCCACGCTCCCACGCAGGGAGCGACTTATCACTATACATGTTTATCGCCTCCAATCAAAATTTCAATCCACGCTCCCACGCAGGGAGCGACGGCATAGGCAGAAATAAGGAGTAAAAACATAGGAATTTCAATCCACGCTCCCACGCAGGGAGCGACTATGCCCTGGCATCTACTGGTAGTTCGCGTAACATATTTCAATCCACGCTCCCACGCAGGGAGCGACCTTATCACTATACATGTTTATCGCCTCCAATCAAAATTTCAATCCACGCTCCCACGCAGGGAGCGACTGTAAATTCTGTATTACAGACATATTAATTTTCATATTTCAATCCACGCTCCCACGCAGGGAGCGACAAACAACCCGATTTTTGTCATTTGACTAAACTGAGATTTCAATCCACGCTCCCACGCAGGGAGCGACATTATAAAGAGTAGTACTGGTCTGGCCGTAAACTATTTCAATCCACGCTCCCACGCAGGGAGC
>Ga0137310_101547_pt1 | contig 14226 bp, 8 predicted proteins | sample NAcewiD2O_June_2_FD_97183 | JGI IMG/M metagenome (GOLD analysis project Ga0137310, IMG submission 97183) | Mouse cecal microbial communities from Vienna, Austria - N-Acetylglucosamine amended D2O_June | ecosystem: Host-associated > Mammals > Digestive system > Large intestine > Cecum | place...
AGGCCGCCATGGACGCCGCCGAGGCGGCGGGCGGACAGGACCAGGCGCTCACCGCCGCCGTTTTCACCCAGTTTAACAGCGCGTACAGCGTGCTGCTGCTCATCGCGTTCTGCTACGAGGCGCTGAGCCAGCTGGCCGCCGGAGGCTCCACGCTGGGCAAGCTGGCCATGGGGCTGCGGGTGGTTCCCCAGAATCCCGCCCGGGGACGCCTGCTCCACAGCCTTCTGCTGTGCGTCAGAAGCGCACTGAAAATGCTGGCGCTGTATCTGTTCCAGGGCTTTCCGTTTTTGATCTGCTGCCTGACCATCTTCACCAACGGGGAGTGCCGCACCGGATTTGATATGGCGGTAAAGTCAGTGACCGTACCCCGGGCGGGGGGCCCTTCCCAGCGCTGAGCCGGAGGCCGCCGACACATTGAGCAGAAAGAGGAGATGGGTATGCGCCATTCCGAAAAGACCATGCGGAAGATGCTGCTGGCATTGCTGGAGGGAAACGGTTTCGTCACCCTCAGCAGCTTGTCCCAGGGGCTGGACATCTCGAAGCGCTCTGTGCAGAATTATCTGAACAAGGCGGACGGATGGCTGACGGAGCACGAGCTGCCCAATGTCCGCATTGTAAAAAAGCAGGGCTACGGCATCCGGCTGGACATGGACGCTGCGGACCGTCAAACCCTCGCTACGCTGCTCAACAACCAGTACTTCACCATGGCCGACGGCAGCGCGAACCGAAGGGTGGAGCTCCTGCGCAGCCTGATCTTCTCCCGGGAGGAGCTGACCATCCAGTTTTTGGCGGACAGCTTCTATGTCAGCCGCTTTGTCATCCTGTCCGACCTGGACTGGGCGGAAAACTGGCTGGGCCAGTATCAGCTGCGCCTGTTCAAAACCCAGGGCCGGGGCATCGGCATCGCCGGGGACGAGGTGGCCCGGCGCTCGGCCATCGCGGGCTTTTTCGACCTTTGCGAGCGGCGGGGACCCGCCGCCGTGGGCCAGGCCGACCCCGTCCGCCTGGCCAAAGAGCGGCTGGAAAAGATGGAACAGGTCTACACCGAGGAGGATATCAAAAAGGTTTGCAGCATCATTGAGGAGGCGGAGCGGGAATTTGACTTCTTCATGGGCAGCGAATACTTCACCTCCCTGGCCACCCACATCACCATCAGCGTTTTCCGGCTGCGCCACGGCCATCAGATCAGCAAGGAATTTCTCCCGCCGGACGGGGAATTCCCCCGGCAGGAGATGAACACGGCCCGCTTTATCGCCGGGCGGCTGGCGGAGACCTTCCAGATCCGGCTGCCCGAATCGGAGTGCACCTATATCTGCATCCATCTGATGAGCTATAACGCCTTCCAATCCCAGATTGAGAAGGAGCGGAAGGTGCCGGAAAATGTGGAGCTGCTGGCCCTTCAGCTGATTGAGGCGGTGGACGGGGAAATCGGCGGGCGGTTTGCCTCGGACAAGGTGCTGTTTTTTGGCTTGCTGGCCCATCTCCAAGGGGCCATCTACCAGCAGAAGGAAAACCCCGGCGCCAGGACAAGGCACAGCATCCAGCTGCCGGAGTCCTGCCGGGAGCTGTATGACAGCGTGAAAAAGCAGGCGCCCCTCTATCAGCGCCTGGGCGGGGTGTTCCCCGACCAGCAGGAGCTGACCTCCCTCACGCTGCACTTCGCCCTGGCCCAGGACCGCACCACCAGCAAATGGAGGGCCCTGCTGGTGTCCAACGCCGGAGTGATCATCCAGCAGAGCCAGCGTAAGTTTTTGCAGGAGTGCCTGCCGCAGATCAAGATCGTGGACATATGCTCCCCCTACCAGTTTTCCGTGTACCCGGACAGCAGCTACGATTTCATTATTTCCATGACGCCCCTGAGCGGAGCGGTAAAGCCGGTGGCGGACGTATCCCACATGACCAAAGCCCAGCGGGTTCAGATGATCGAAGAGTTCCTGTTTGAAAAGATGGACAACAGAGGCAGCCTGTGAGGGCTGCGGTCCAAGCGGATCAAAAGCATGGTTGGAAATGGCCGCAACTGCATACAAGGAGGGATTTGCGAATGACGGCAAGGCTGAAAAAAGTGTTTTCTGCGGCAACCGCTGTTTGTCTGGGGGTATCGCTCCTGACGCCCGCTTCCTTTGCCGCAAAGACGGAGACCTTTGACACCACGAAAGTTCCCACGCCGGTTTTTGATGAAAACCCCGGCTACGTCGAATTATATTGGAAGGCTTGGGAGCTGGCATACGATCATGTTGTGGAGGATCCCGGCGTACCCCACAGCCCGTATATGGACGAGGTGTGCTATGACAACGTGATCTGGATTTGGGATTCCTGCTTCATGACCCTGTTCAACCGATATGCGGCGGACGATTATTTCCCGGGCGTTGCCAATCTGAATAACATCTATATGCCGCTGTATGATAATGCGGATACCACCCAATCCATTTGGTTTGCGGATAATCCCAATCTGCTGGCCTGGGTGGAGTGGGAAAATTATATGATGAGCGGCGATGTGGATCATGTCAAATGGCTGATCAATGAGAAGCAGTATTTACAGCAGCACTATCAGATGATGGAAACGTCAAAGCCCGGCGATACGATTCCCCACAGCTCCCACAGGATCGCACACGAGCGCACCCCCTATGGGTATACCGGGTCAAACCAGATTGTCGGCATGGATAACAGCCCCCGCGGGCGGACGTTTGGAGAAAGCGGCATCCTGTGGATTGATACGATATCCCAGCAGGCCCTGTCCGCCTATTATATCGCAAAGCTGGCGGAGGCTGCCGGAAATGAACAGGTCAAAACAACCTATCTGGGCTATTACGATGAGCTGAAGTCGCTGATCAACCAATACTATTGGGACGAGGCGGACGGCATCTATTACGACATCAACAAGACCAATCCGCTGCTAAAGGACAAGGTGAAAACCGTGGCCTCGTTTTGGCCGATGCTGGCGCTGGTTCCTGACGCGGCCCAGGCCGAGGCGCTGCTGGCCCATGTGAACTCCCCCGCCTCCTTCGGCGGCTTTGTGGACTTTCCCTCCGTTGCCCGGGATGACCCGGATTTTGACAATGAGACAGGGGCCTACTGGCGCGGCGGGCTGTGGCTTCCGACCGCCTACATGGGCATCAAGGGGCTGGAGAACTATGGCTACGTGGCCCGCGCGGACGAGGCGGCAGAAAAAATCCTGGAGCAGCAATATCAAACCTATAAAAATGTTGTCCCGCACACGATCTGGGAGACGTATGCCCCCAGCGCCAATGCCCCCTCCACGGAATATGGGAATATCGTTCGCCAGGATTTTTGCGGCTGGTCCGCATTGGGCCCGATTTCCCTGTTTATTGAGAACGTGCTGGGGTTCCATCAGGTTAACGCAGTGGATCGGGTTATCGAGTGGCGGCTCCACCAGGAGGGGCGTCATGGCATCACAAATTTCACCTTTGGAAATATTACCACAGATATTGTTGCCAATGACGGTATTGTAACCATCCGAAGCAATGGAAGCTACACGCTGAAGGTGAACGGGGTGGATATGCCTGTCAGCCCGGGCATTCAAAGCTATAGCTTGTCCGGCCAGGCGGTGGAACCGCCGGATGAGCTTCCTTTTGATCCCACCCCCATTCCGGTGGTTCCGGTGAACATCGCGTTGAATAAAGCGGCATCTGCCGCCAGCTATCAGGATGCCGCGCACACGCCGGATAAGGGAAACGATGGGGATGGATCAACCATGTGGATTGCGGCCAACGGCGATCCGGGAAACTGGTGGATGGTGGATCTGGGCGAGGCCTATCAGATAACGGGCGGGTCGATCTCGTTTGAGGTGGAAGCGCTCTGGAAATACCAGATCCAAGCGTCGATGGACGGGGAGAGCTGGACCACCGTGGCTGACCGTTCGCAAAACAGCTTCACCTCGCCCGTGCAGGAGTTTGCGGGTGATGTTACCGCCAGATATGTGAAGGTTACCGTGACCGAATGCCCTGACGGCTGCTGGACCGCGTTTAGGGAGCTTGAACTTTACGGCGCGCCGCTGGCCGTCAATGTCGCGCTGAATAAGGCCGCCGCTGCTTCCAGCTTTGAAAACTCCGGCCGGAGGCCCTCCTGCGGCAACGATGGGAACCTTTCTTCCATGTGGATTGCTGGAGATGGCAGCCTGGATCAATGGTGGATGGTTGATTTGGGGGAAAGCCACAGGCTGAGCGGCTCCAAAATTATATTTGAGACAGAGGGTGGTCTATGGGGATATTATATCGAGGGGTCAGAGGACGGTGTCGCATGGACGGTGCTTGCCGATTGCTCGGATAATGGGAGCACGGCTGAAGTCCAGGCACACGCCTACACTGCGGCGGCCCGGTATGTCAGAGTTACGTTCACAGCGCTCCCCGACGATTGCTGGGCGGCATTCCGGGAGTTTGAAGTGTTTGGGGTAACAGAAGGTCAATGACAGCACAGCTGAAACATAGCGGAAGGGAGTATGCTTTATGCTAAAAAAAGGTTGCTGGACGAAATCCCTTGCAGTTTTCCTCAGCGTCATTTTAATGCTGTCCGCGATCACGACGGCGGTTGCGGCACAGGGGGACGCCCCCCAGCAGGATGTCTATATCGCAAATGTGGCCTTGGGGAAGGCCGCTTCGGCAAATTGTTATCAGAACGAGGAAAGGGCGCCGTCCCGGGCTGTTGACGGCAATGCCTCAACCATGTGGGTGGCGAACAACGGGGATTCCGGCAATTGGTGGATGGTCGATTTGGGGCAGACCACCAATTTGCTGGGCGGGGAGATCCTGTTTGAAAAGGAAGGCGATATCTGGCAGTATGTGGTTGAGGGCTCCGCTGACGGCCTCTCGTGGGAACCCTTGGTGGACAATTCCGGCAATACGTCCGGGGCGAAGCTCCAGGTGCTGGACTTTACCGCCGCAGCCCGCTATGTCAGGGTGACGGTGACCGGGGTTCCGGCGTCCAGATGGACTGCCATCTGTGAGGTCCGGCTCTGGGGGGAGGACACCTTTGAAATCACCGGCTCCAATGTTGCGCTGCATAAAAGCGCGGCCGCCGTCAGCGAGGAAAACATGGATCGAAGCGCCGCAAAGGCTGTGGACGGGGATTTGTCCACGCTATGGATCGCTGGAAACGGCGACGCGGGCAATTGGCTTGAGGTGGATCTTGGTGGGCGCTACAGCGTCAACGCGCTGCGCTTGACCTTTGAAAACGGGGAGAGGGTCTGGAAATATAAGGTGCAGGTTTCCGTTAACCACGCCGATTGGATTACCGTGGTTGACAAAACCGCCGGCAATTTCGCCCGGAAGTCCCAGGCGTATCCATTGACCTCCATGGCGGCCCGCTATGTACGCGTCATTTTTGATGCCGCGCCCGGCAGCGCTTGGACGGCCCTTGGTGAGCTGGAGCTGTTTGGCGTGGAGGCGCCCCCCGCGGGTGAGCCTGAAAAGCTGCTGGTTCTGGTTCCCCATGAGGATGACGAGGCGCTTATCGCCGCGGGAATCATCCACAACGCCATCTTGGAGGGTGACACGGTTAAAGTCGCCATTGTGACAAACGGAGACTGCAATGGCTGGAACCAGTCGCTGGGCATCAAGCGTATCAATGAGAGCATTGCCGCGATGGAGGTTCTTGGCCTGTCCCGTGAGAATATCACGGTGTTCGGCTACTCGGACACCGGCGGGTTTGAACCGTGGACGCGCTATGCCGACAGCTTTCTGTATAAGCTGTACCATGCCTCTTCTGACACGCAGGTCCTTTCCAGCAATTTTGGAAATACGCAGACCTATGGTGTGCCCGAGGTGCTGGATGACTACCACTACCAGAAAACAGGAGAGCATGGGAGCTATACGCGCCAGAATTTCGTCTGGGACCTGACCTCGTACATAGAAGAATACATGCCGGATCGAATCTATACTACCTCCGCCTACGACCGGCACGGGGACCATGGATACCTGAACGTGTTTGCCACTGACATTGTGCGCGGCATAGTGGACAGGAACCCCGCCTATGCGCCGGTTATGTATGAGATGATCGTGCATTCCACCGACGGCGATGTGCTCTGGCCCGTTTTGGACAGGGACCCCTCTCCGCTGCAATACTACACGGCCCCGGCCAATATGGACGAAATTCCTTTGCGCTGGGAGGACCGCATATCTGTGCCGATGCCCATGGATATGCAGACCATCCCCAGAAGCGGGAATATGAAAAATGTTTGTCTGGCCACCTATACCTCCCAGTACAGCAGCTGGATTGGGTCCTTTACCAAGGCCGACGAATTTTTCTGGGCAAAGGATTTTTCAAATCTCGCCTTTAGGGCGTCCATAACAGCCTCCAGCAGCACAGGACAAGCCCCCGCCGCCTATATTGCTGACGGAATGGTGGGGGGATACCTCCAGCTGCCGGACCGGGACTGGGTGGCTGAGAACGAAACAGCCGGCGCGTGGGTGCAGCTGGACTGGGCTGAGGGTCAGAGCATCACCAGGATTGTTCTGCATGACATTCCTGACAGGGAAATCAATGTCACTGAAGGGGTGCTGACGTTCAGCGATGGCAGCAGCATTTCCGTATCCCAGCTTCCCGTTGACGGAAAGCCGCTCACGGTCCCCGTTAGCAAGGACGGCATCACCTGGGTGCGCTTTACCATCAATGATGTGTCTGGCACAGCTGCCGGACTGTCTGAGCTGGAGGTGTTTTGAGCTTCCCAGGCGTTCGCCATGATATAGCGCGGAAATGGTTTTTTAGGGCGGGCCGCGATCCTTATGGTGTATAGAAGGGCGCTGTTCGTTTGCCGCGAAAATCTGTAAAGACAGGGCGCCCCTCCCGATTTTGCGTTCGGGAGGGGCGCCTTGAAACCTATAAAATGATGCAGATCAGCCCGCCGGACCCCTCGTTGATGATCCGCTGAAGGGTCTCCCGCAGCTTTTCCCTGGCCTCCTCCGGCATCCGCTTCAGCTTGCCGTTCAAGTCCTCCCCCACCAGCTCATGGAAGGAGCGGCCAAAGATATTGGAATCCCAGATCTTACCCGTGTCCCCCTCAAACTGCCGCAGCAGGTAGTCTACCATCTCCTCCGACTGCTTTTCGGTGCCCATGATGGGGGACACCTCCGCCCGGATATCCGCGCGCATCATGTGGATGGACGGCGCGGACGCCTTGAGCCGCACGCCATACCTGCCGCCCTGCTTGACAATCTCCGGCTCCTCAAGGGTCATCTCCTCCGGGTCGGGCATGACGATGCCGTAGCCGGTGGCCTCCACCTGCCGGAGGGCGCCCTCCACCTTCTCATAGCTGCGCTTCATGGCGGCCATCTGGGTGAGCTGGTCGATGAGGTCGCCGTCGTCCCGGATCTCCAGCCCGCACCGCTCGGAGACGGTGGAGTAAAACAGTCCCCGGGGCAGCTCCAAGGTGGCGGTGACCACTCCGCTGCCCATGTCCATCCGATTGAGGGCGGCCGAGCTCACCTCCTCCCGGTCCCCCATGGCCAGCACCGCGCCCTCTGCGTCCCGCAGGCGCATCAGGCCCGCCGTCTCCTCCCGAATCATGGCGTACAGGCCGCTCTTGATGGGGTGGTCGAAGGGCAGCACGTCCACCCAGGGGGGCAGGAACAGGTCCATCTGCTTCAGCGGGAATTCATGGAGCACCGCCCGGATGATCTCGCTCACCGCCCCCTCGTCCAGGGTAAGGCAGTTGGCGGCCAGACAGGTCACGTCATAGCGCTCGGCGATATCCGCCTGAAGGGTTTGCGCCCGTTCGCCGTAGGGCTGGGCGGAGTTGAGCAGCACCATGAAGGGCTTCCCCAGCCCCTTGAGCTCGCTGATGACCCGCTCCTCCGCCTCCAGGTAGTCCTCCCGGGGGATGTCGGTGACCGAGCCGTCGGTGGTGACCACGATGCCGATGGTGGAGTGGTCGGTGATGACCTTCTGCGTGCCGTACTCCGCCGCCTGGGTCATGGGAATCTCGTGGTCGAACCAGGGGGTGGTGACCATTCTGGGCTGCTCCCCGTCCATCTGCCCCAGGGCGCTGGGCACCATGTAGCCCACGCAGTCAATGAGCCGCACGGAGAATACCCCGCCATCGTCCATAGCCATCTCCACCGCGTCCTCAGGGACAAATTTGGGCTCGGCGGTCATCACCACCCGGCCCGACCCGCTCTGGGGCAGCTCGTCCCGGGCCCGGTCCCGAATGAAGCTGTTCTCGATCTTGGGCAGCACCAGTGTCTCCATAAACCGTTTGATGAAGGTGGATTTCCCGGTGCGCACGGGGCCCACCACGCCGATATAGATGTCGCCCTGGGTACGCTGGGCGATATCCTCATACAGTTTGTTTTCCAAAGCAGAACCCTCCTCACGCATACTCAATCCCATATGTATGGGGATAAGCCGTGGAATATGCCTCCCCGCTGCCAGGCCGCAGGCCCAGAAACTGTAAGAAGGAGGCCGAAGCAAAATGGTTTTTCAATTCCGCTTGATTTTCTCCTGCGCACCATTTAAAATAGACCCGATGGGTTGGGAAGGCCCGATTAAAAACAGGGGGGAAAACTGTGATGCAGAAACGCATTTTAGTGGTTGACGACGATGACATGAATTTGATGAGGACCAAGCGGATATTGGGATTTGATTATGATGTGTTTTTTGCCAGCTCGGGGATTGAGGCGCTGGATACCCTGAAGCGGGAGGATATGGATCTGGTCCTTTTGGATATTGAGATGCCCAAGATGAACGGGTTTGAAACCTTTGAGCGTATGAAGGAATTTGCCGCCGATATCCCCGTGATCTTCTTAACGGCGTCGGGCCAGGAAGACGACGTTGTAAGCGCGATACGTCTGGGCGCGGTGAACTACCTGAAAAAGCCGTTCCCGCCCCAGGAGCTGCTAATGCGGGTTACGCAGGAGCTTGAAAAGCGATGAGAGCCGAGGAACAGACAAGCAAGCACCTGCTGCTGGCTGTTATCACGACAGTATTCAGCACAATGCTGGGTCTGGTCACGGTTGTTATGGCGTGGGAATTCTGGACGATCCCGCTGATGGTATCCGGCTGCTTGAGCATATGGCTGTTGCATATTGCCAAGATTGGTTCGGACGCGTTTTATGAAAACCTCTGCGCGGGGTTGATTCTCCTGCAATTCTTTTTCTTTGGCGTACATGAGGCCAGCCTTTACGACATACCCGCCATGGCCTGCATTACCATCCTCGCGCTGTTCATGCTCAACAAAAAGTGGATGGTGTATGCGGTGGAGGCCCTGTATGTGCTGGAGCTTGCGTACCATGCCCTGATACTTCATACGATTTCTTATGATATCGAGTTCCAGGATGCCTTTCGCCTGGGACTTGGTGCTGTTGTGACCTTTGGCGGGGCTGTGCTTGCGGAATACTGGATCAAGCGGCGCAGCGCCCAGCGGGAGTGGTATGACCGCGTATTTAACGAGCTGGAGACGGCGGGAAAGCAAAACGCCGTCTTCCTCTCCAACGTGTCCCACGAGCTGCGCACGCCGATCAATATGGTAATCGGGATTAGCGAGGTGGCGCTTGGCAAAAGCCTGTCCCCGGATATTCGCTCGGATATGACCTCTATAAAGCTGGCGGGAAAGCGCCTGTCCAACCAGATCAACAATATGCTCGACTATACGGAGATCGTGGAGGGCACGCTGACGCCGGCAAAGGAAGAGTACATGATCACCTCGGTGCTGAACGATGTGATCACCATGACCGCGCTGCAAAGCAACCGGCAGCACTTGGAGATCGTGTTCGATATCGACCCGAAGGTTCCGGCGGTTCTCATTGGAGATGCGGAGAAAATTTCTCATGTGCTCAAAATTCTGGTGGAGAACTCCATCAAGTTCACGGAAGAGGGCGGCGTGAACGTCCGCATCGGATACCGGATGGAGAGCTACGGCGTCAACCTGATTATAGATATCCGCGACACAGGCATTGGTATGACCAATTCCCAGATGCTTCAGATGTACGACGACTTCTACCAGGCGGATTCTGGAAGCAGCCGCTTCGTGGGCGGCCTTGGCCTGGGGCTTCCCATCGCCCGGGGGCTTCTCAACGCCATGGGCGGATTTATCCATTTTGAAAGCAAGGGGCAGCAGGGCCTGCACGCCCATATCGTGATCCCCCAGGGCGTGGTGGACAAGGGGCCCTGCATTGTGCTCAACCACCCGGAGCAGCTGTGTATTGCCTGCTATTTCAGGCCGGAGCGGTACAGCTGCGATGAGGTGCGGGGGTATTATGACGGGCTGATCCTGAATCTGGTGAATGGCCTGGGCGTTAACGGGCATCAGACGCATAATTTTGAGGGGCTGCTCAAATTGCAGCGCAGCCACAAGCTGACCCACGTGTTCATCGCCCAGTCGGAGTATGAGGAAAACCGGCCGTATTACGAAGAGCTGGCGGGTACGCTCTGGGTTATCGTGATTGCGGAGAAGGAGTTTTCCCTGGACAGCGAAAGCCGTCTGCTTCTGATCCACAAGCCCTTTTCTGCGCTTTCCGTGGCAAACCTGCTGAACGGGGAGCTGGGGGCGCGCGGCTTTGCCGAGGCCCAGGCCGCAGGCCGGAAGCCATTCACCTGCCCGGGTGTGCGGGCGCTGGCGGTGGATGACGAAGAGATGAACCTGGTGGTGGCCAAGGGCGTTCTCGGGAGCTATGGGATTGAGGTGGATACCTGCCTGAGCGGACGGGAGGCGGTGGCGCAGTGCGACAGCGTTTCCTATGATATCATCTTCTTAGACCACATGATGCCGGGATTTGACGGCGTACAGACCCTGAAAAAGATCCGCGAGCTCCAGAACGGCCTCTATCAGGACCTGCCGGTGATCGCGCTGACCGCCAATACCGTCAGCGGGGCCCGGGAGATGTTCCGCGGCGAGGGCTTTACGGAGTTTGTGCCCAAGCCCATTGAGCGCACCGTCTTAGAGCGCGTGCTGCGCAGGGTGCTGCCCAAGCGCTTTATCCAGTACAGCGAAGGCCCGGGGGAGGAGAACCCGCCCATGGAAGAGCAGGCGCAGGCCGTTCCGGTCCAGGCGCCTGAAGCGGGGAGCGAACCGGCGGGAGGGACGCAGGCCCCGGCGGACGGGCCGGCCGCCCCCTATGACCGGCTGGCCCAGGCCGGCGTCGATGTGGAGATGGGGCTGAATTACTGCTGTGGAGACGAGGACTTCTTCAAGGATATGCTGCGCATGTTCCGGGATCAGAGCGGGGACAAAAAGGCGGAGATCATATCGCTGTATGAGGAGGCCAATTGGGCGGATTACGCGGTAAAGGTTCACGCGCTAAAGAGTACGTCGCTGACCATCGGCGCGCAGGCGCTTTCCTCGCAGGCCAAGGAGCTGGAGTTGGCGGGAAAGAGAGGGGACGCAGACTTTATCCGGGAACACCACGCCGCGCTGATGCGCGCGTATGATGAGCTGTGCGGGCAGCTCGCCGGGATATAGGGCGTCCCGGCCTTTTCCTGAAACGCCGTATCAAAAGGAGTGGGAGACTGCGTGATTAAAAAATGGTTTGAGATCCTCTCTAATCACAGGATCAGTATGCGTGAGCGCATATTCCGCATTGTGACCGTGATCTGTATGGTTGCGCTGGTATTCACCCTGCCTATGGGCAGGAGTATTTTGAATCTCGTGATCCTCGTGATAAGCCTGGCGGCCATAGCGGTGATCGTGAAGCTCAGCATCCGAAAGGAGCGCATCCAGACGGGGGCCACGGCCATCGTGGTATTGCTGCTGGTGCTCTTCCCCTTCACATTCTTTTCCGCGGGCGGGTTCTACAGCGGGGTGCCGGAGTGGTTTGTGCTCTGCTTCATCTATGTCTGCATCACCCTGCGGGGGAAACGCATGGCCGTGTTTTTCGGGCTGTGCATGGCGGAGACGATGCTGTGCTACGGCATCGCCTACTACTTCCCGGAAATCGCCGCCGTGAATTCCCAGCAGCGCTCCTTCTTTGACTCCGCGTTTTCCATGATTATGGTAGGCCTGCTCACCAGTGTGCTGCTCATGTTCCTGAATCGGATGTATGAGGAGGAAAACGCCCTCACCCAGCAGCAGAAAAAGGAGATCGAGGAGCTCAACCAGGCGGAGAACAATTTCTTCTCCAGTATGAGCCATGAGATCCGCACCCCCATCAACACGATCATCGGATTAAACGAGATCACGCTGCGGGGTGATATCCCGGACGAGGTGGCGGAGAACGCCAGGAATATCCAGGGCGCCAGCAAGCTGCTGCTCACGCTGATCAACGATATCTTGGATATCTCCAAGATCAAGTCCGGCAAGATGGAGATTGTCAACGCCTCCTATGAGACGGGGACGCTCTTTTCAGAGATCGTCAACATGATCTGGATCAAGGCCAAGGAAAAGGGGCTGGAATTCAAGCTTTACGTGGATCCGTCCATTCCGAGTATGCTCTGCGGGGACGAGGTGCGCATCAAGCAGGTTTTGATCAACCTTCTGAATAACGCGGTGAAATACACCAGCGAGGGCTCTGTCACCCTCTCCGTGCGCTGTGAGCGCCAGGGGGTGAACCGGGTGCGCGTCTGGTATTCCGTGGAGGATACTGGGCAGGGGGTGAAAAAAGAGAACCTCCCGTATATTTTCAACGCGTTCCGGCGGGTGGACGAGGAAAAGAACCGCCATATCGAGGGGACCGGGCTGGGGCTGAGCATTGTGCAGCAGCTGGTGGAATTGATGGGCGGCGAGATCAGCGTGAACAGCGTCTATACCAAGGGGTCAAAGTTTATCGTCACGCTGGAGCAGGACATTGTGGACGATAAGGATTTGGGGACGTTTACGCTGGCCTCCTGGGCAAAGCTCCATGACAGCGGGCCGTACCGGCAGAGCTTTGAGGCGCCCGAGGCCCACATCCTGGTGGTGGACGACAACGACATGAACCTGATGGTGGTGACCAAGCTGCTTGCGGAGACAAAAATTCAGATTGACACCGCATCCAGCGGGGCGGAATGCCTGAAGCTGACCCAAAACCACCATTACGACTGTATTTTGATGGACCACATGATGCCGGAAATGGACGGGATCGAGTGCCTCCACGCCCTGCGGGTGCAGCCGGGGGGACTGTGCCAGGATGTGCCCGTGATTGCCCTGACTGCCAACGCAGGCAGCGACAACCAGCTTCTCTACCGAAAGGAAGGGTTCAGCGGCTACCTGGCCAAGCCGGTGGGCGGCGCGCTGCTGGAGGCGGCGGTTCTCAGCATTCTGCCCAAGGAGCTGGTGCGGCTGTATGAGGATGCGGGGCAATCGGAGCTGGGGAAGGACATCCTGATTTTCGAGCAGGCAAAAAGGCGTTCCGTCCTGGTGACAACGGACAGCGTATGCGACCTGCCGGAATCCCTCATCAAGGAGCTTGGCATTTCCGTGTGCCCCTACTATGTCTGCACGGATGAGGGGCGCTTCCTGGACGGCCAGGAGCTGAAGCCGGACGAGCTGCTGGCCCATATTGCCCAGGGACGGAAGGGGTACTCCCAGTCGCCGGAGGTGGAGGACTATGAGCGGTTTTTCGCCGAAAAGCTGACAGAGGCCCAAAACGTAATCCATATTGCCATGGCAAAGCACGTCAGCGTGGGATACCAAAACGCCCTTGAGGCCGCGAAATCCTTTGATAACGTTACGGTGATAAACTCCGGGCACCTGTCCAGCAGCATGGGCCTGGCGGTGCTGTGGGCCGCCCATATGGCGGAAAACCATGTGCCGAAGGCGGAGATCGTGGCGTCGGTCAAGCGGATGGAGCGCTTTATCTCCTCCGCCTTTATCATCAACAGCACCCATATGATGTGCCAGGCCGGACGGATATCGAAACGGATACAGATTTTGTGCGACGCGCTGCTGCTCCACCCGGTTCTTGTTCTGCGAAAGAGCAGGATGGTAGTGGGCAGCATGGAGATGGGCAGCTTTACGCATGTGGCGAAGAAATACGTCAGAAAAGTGCTCCAAGAGACCAGAAGCATCGACCGCCGCATCTTGTTTATCACATATTCCGGCCTGGATGAGAAAAAACTCAAATACATTCAGAATTTGGTGCAGCAGCACTGCCCGTTTGAACAGGTTTATATACAAAAAGCGTCGGCCGCCATCGCGAGCAACTGCGGCCCGGACTCATTTGGGCTGCTGTTTATGAGAAAGGACGAGGGGGCCGTCCCGACGGCCCCGGCGCCAGGGCAGGGCGGGGCCGCATAGGCTGCCGCAGCCCCGTGGCGCCACGCTTGGACGGGGCCTGGTGCGCGGAACGTATAAAAGAACATCCC
>Ga0137310_101556_pt1 | contig 14172 bp, 8 predicted proteins | sample NAcewiD2O_June_2_FD_97183 | JGI IMG/M metagenome (GOLD analysis project Ga0137310, IMG submission 97183) | Mouse cecal microbial communities from Vienna, Austria - N-Acetylglucosamine amended D2O_June | ecosystem: Host-associated > Mammals > Digestive system > Large intestine > Cecum | place...
CAGTTTTCCTGTCACCGGATCCATGTAATAAGTCTTCTGATCCTGAGGATCCTTATACCATCCGCTCATCATACCTGTGTCAGCGGAGGTCAGATACCAGCTGTCTAACTGATAATCATACACCCATCCGGATTTCACATACCCGTCAGCGCCGAAGGCGTACCAGGAACCATTGACCATTTCCCAAAGTACCTGCTCAACGCTTTCTCCGTTTTCCCGCTGAACCATGGTTCCCTTCGCGGCAGTTCCGTCTGTGTAGATCAGCTGCCAGCCGGAGTCATTCTGCTGCCAGCGGCAATAGCCGGATCCCTCTCCGGTGATAATACCTCTCTCCGGATCTACCTGGCCTTTTCTGGCTGCCTCGTTGACCGCGGGGGTTGTGGACGAACTGCCACTTCCACTACTTCCGCCACTGCTTCCGTTCCCTCCACCGATGCTGCCGCCGGGGGGATTCCCGCCTGGGTTGTCACCACCAGGATTATTCCCACCTGGGTTGTCGCCGCCTGGATGATTCCCTCCTGGATTATTTCCACCCGGATTGGTCTCCTTCTCCGTAACCTCATAGTTCTGGGCGGCTCTCTTCAAGTTATCGTCCTCATCCCGGAACTCGGCTCCGAGGGTGTGGGTTCCTGTTGACTTGGAACCTTTCAGTGTCTGGTTCTTTACCGTGATCCTGGTACTTCCGGATTCCGCGGTGTAGTCCTCGTCTTTTTTCAGCTTCACGCCGTCTAAGTACAGATCCACGAACTGGCCGAACTCGCCAGCTGAAACCATGACCTGGTCTTTGTCAGAAGTCAGGGCCACGTCCATGACCCGGCTGGTCAGCTCATATCCCTGGTCTGTGGCAGCGTCAACGTTCTCATTGGTGTTGTCGATGACTGTCAGGGTCAGGGTCTTTTCGCTGTCAGCGAACTTCTCAAAGCTGTTGTCCATAAATACGGTAAAAGAAAATTCACCGATCTCTGTGGGAACGCCGTAAAGCTCGCCGTTGGGCTTGATCTCCATGCCCGCGGGCAGGGTTCCGTCCGTAAGTTCATAACTTACTTCATTCCAATCATACTTGTTGCTGTTCTGGATCATGGTGCCGTATGGAACGTACTTAACCGCCTCCGGCACCTCTGTGGTGGTGATGCTGGGGTCACCTACGGTACCGGTGAGGGTCAGCACCATCAGGGTCTTCTCCCCGGACTTGATGGTGAGGGTACCGGTGATCTCTCTTCCGTCAGCCATGTTTTCCTTGGGAACCACACGAAGCTTGGCCATGTTGGCCAGTTCCCCGTAAATGACATAGTCGCCGTTAATGTCTTGTCTGTTAAGCGTATCAAAACCAGACAGCGGGTACTGGCCGTTTAAGGTCCAGTAGGGATCCAGCTCTACTTCCGCTGAGTCGATCTCAGCCTTTAAGTTGGCCAGCTCACCGGTGTTTTGGTTAATCAGCAGGATGTCGTGATAATAGTCGTAACGTCCGTCAAGGATCATCTCCCTGGTAGATGTCACCACCCCGTTGCTGTCAGTCTCTGTCTCCGCGTCAGGGTCAGCCAGGCTGTTTATGTAGAGCTGCCCCGCTCCCTCTGTCTTTTTCACCACCTGGAGCCAATAGTTTCTCTGAACCTCTTTGTTCTCAGAAGAGGCGGTGTAGTGGACAGGGCCTTTTGAAAAGTCATGGACACTTTTCCCGCTGACCTGGAGAACGGATTCCGAATTCCCCTCAGAGGCATATAGGTTGATGCCGTCGTCACTGACACTGAATGTAGGTGCCAGGCAGGTCAGATCCACGTCACTGTCCACCAAGATGGTCCTGTAAGAATAATCTCCATAGGAATCTTCATCTCTGTCCACGGCAAGACATCTGACATAACGTCCGTTGCCATCATAAAGTCCATAAAAGCTTACGTTGGTGCTGTCGCTGAGAACAAACTCTTCTGGATCTCCTTCTTCTGTCTTAATACAGCAGTGGTACACTTCCTGGTTTTCTGAGCCGTCTTCTCCCACAAAGAAGGTAAAATACACGCCCTGGCTGAAATCCGCTTCATAAAACTCTTCGGCTGAGTAGGCGCTGTCCAAAAACAGAACCCCTTTCTTATCCTCCGCTCCCGCTTCCGCAGCCTCTTTGATGGTAGAGAAGGTTCCTACATAGGCGGCTGTTACCAATTCACTGCAATCTTCGGCCAGCCTGGTATATTCGAAGTCTGGAAAATATTTACCATCAGCCGGATAGCCATATCTCAGTTTAATTGTAATGACTCTACAGTCATTCTCTGTTTTTGTGCTGCTGGATTTGGTCACATAAACCGTATTTCCCTTATCGTCTTTTGCGTATAAACTATAACAGGAAACATTATCCGCATATCGATACAGACTCAACTCAAAGGGAAGGCAACCAGTTACGTTTCCCGCCTGATCATAACTGATCATGGTAACCCATAAATCTTTGGGATAGCGAATGCCTGCCTCCGCTACTGTCATATCCGGGGCAAACAGCTGGTCTGTAATATCGGTTCCCTCTGTCTGGGCTTTCGCCGGGTCACTGAACTGGCCTTCATAGACCTTGAAATGGTCAAATCCAGGGGTTTCGAAGACAGCGGTATTCATCTCCAGCCCCACATAAGCCGTCTCCAGCTCCTCCCGGCTTATTTCCTTGGACGTTGCCCGGATAAACAGCCTGTTTCCATTGGAATAGGAATCGTAATCAGCAGCCACGGTATTGACCTTGGTCCGGTTTCCCTCACTGTCCTGCTTATAGACCGTGGGAACCAGCCACTCTTCAGCGTCGGTTGTGGTGGTACTAATAATATACCGGATATTCTCCGCCGCCAGCTGGTCATCGTCACCTACGATCATCTGCCAGGAGCCATATCGATAACTCATATCTATAGTCTCTTCCTGGGCGCTGACCGTATACTTGTCGTCTCCATTATTATAAGTCCAGATCACCTTATCCGTATCCTTCAGCTGATCCTCCCCCGTAAAGATGGAACTAATCTTTACCATGGTCAGTTCCACAGGGGTAAAGCCAGTGAGGTCCACGGTCAGCTGTTTTTCTACCAGCGGCAGAAGGGAAGCCTCCTGTGCCCCGTCCCCGTCAGTAAACTCCTTTTTCTCCGGGTACACCACCACGGTCTTTCCCGCCACGTCAAGGCTCATCTGGGTCACGGCCTGGCCGTCAAAGTACGCGGACACATAAAACCTATGCCCGTCTATTACCACGCTGTCGTCAGGAGTCTCAAACCACTTGCTGGCAGTTCCCTCACTGCCGGTGAACTGTACCTCGTAGGGGAAATATGGGTTGCTCTCCGGGATGTGGATGGTGTAGCTTCCATCCTCCTCAAAGAACCCGTCCCCTTCTCCCCTGTCAAAGGCTTCCTGGTCAACTATGGTGACCTGGTAATTTCCTGTGTTGAACTTTACTTCATCTTTTGAGGACTTTTCAGAATTGCTGGCAGTCCCTGTGTAAAGGTTGACTGTTGAGGGAAAATCTCCTTCAAAATCAACTTCCCAGAAATCTCCATCCAGGGACTTCTGCCCTTCCGTAGCGCCAATAGGCTTGGCGTAAGCCGCTGTGGCTGGCTGGGTTGGTACTGTAAGCAGTGCCGCCAGTAAGACTGCTGTTCCCCGTTTGATGAATTTCATTTCTCTTCATCTCTCCCTTCGTCTTTTTGTAGATATGTCTCTCCAAGAGATACCAGCTCCTGGAGGGAATACAAGCGGCATTGCCGCAGATTCCCGCTTCCATAGTCGAATACCAGCTGATCTTTGGCAATGTCGCAGAGATCCGGGAGATAGGCCAGGGTTTCCAGCCGGTCATTTAACAGAAGGCCGTACCTCTGTCCTGCCCCGCTGATGTACTCGGTTACAATGTATTCTCCCAGCTGGGTTACATAGGTGAGATAAGAGTCTCTCTCCAGTTCCGCCACTTTCTTTCCTGTCTTTAGGTCGTAGACCTCAGGAGTTCCGTGGAGGGGGGATGCGATCCTGTAGTGATCGGTAAAAAATTCTTCATAAAGGTCTTTTTCAGGTGGTTCTCCACTGGTCTCAGACAACAGCTGGCCGTCAGAGGCACTGTAACACCGGACAGTGCCGTCGTACCAGATCACCTCTAAAAAGGATCCGTCCTCTTCCTTTCGGAACTGCTGGTCATAGATGGTTTCCGGATCCGGAAGTTCTGTCTGGGCCAGATTGTTTCCCTCTTTATCGTAGATGGAAAAGCCCTCATAGTCAAAAAGCATAACCGTCTTCTGATCCTGGCTGACCCGGGCCTCGTCGTGGAAATACCAGGGGTCATAGGACATGATTTCCCTGTCCTTGTGTCCCTCCAGCTTCATAAGGCGGATAGAGGGCTCGTCGCGGTTGGCGACGAGCGCGTATTCTCCCTTTATATCTGTAAAATCACAGGGCTCCTGGCAGCTCTCCGAGGACATCAGGTTGGCGGCCTGGTCGAAAAACGAGAATCCGTTGTCGTCTGTGGCCACTATGACGTGGGAATCGCCTACAGAAAAGCCGGTGATGTTCTTGTCATTGGTAAAGGCCAGCTCCGTCTCCTCCAGGGTATCTGGGTCAAAACGGACCAGCACGTTCTGGTTGGCCAGAAAGATTCCCTCTTCCCCGGCCTTAATAAGGAATTTGTCCTGAGAGTCCATGGCCCCTATGTAGGCACCCTCCGCGGCGTCAATGAGCCCGAACAGGGATTCATCGCTTTTGGTTGCCGTGAAGGCGAAATAGTCTCCCAGGAACCCGCCTCCAAAATCCTGGTACTGGCTGTCTTCCTCGTATACGATCAGGTTGTTGTCAGGGTCTGCCAGGTCAAAGATCAGCAGCTCTCCCTCTGAAAAGCTGACTGCCAGCAGGGTTCCGTCCTTGTTCAGGGCAAAAATCCGGTTTGCCGGATTGGCGAAAATATCGTTGGCAGCCACTTTCATGTGATGTCCCTCAAAGGAACACCGGGTTATTTCTTTTCCATCTTCCATCTGGTAGATGATCCCGTAATCCGCGTCCCGGTTTACGGCAGCCACTGTGGTCTTATCAAAGGACACAGACAATGTGGTGGCTTCTTCCCCTGTCCAGAGAATTGCCTGTTTTTCCAGGTCATAGGCAGTGACTCCCTGTTCTCCCCCACAGACCAGCCTGGAATTGTCCACAAATATCACGTCCGCAAGCGCGGAGTTCACGGCAGGGATGGCGGCGATCTTGGTCCCGGTCTCTGTGTCAAACACAGCTACCTCCCACTGGTACACCACAGCCACCCGGGAACCGTCCGGGGAAAGGCTGGTGGTAAAGGGGGCTGACGGGAGGGTCACACTGTCTAAGGACTTAAAGCCATCGGACAGGTCATAGACCCCAAGAGCGTCTGTGAGGGCTTTCTGGGCCTGGGCCGTGGGGGGAGCTTCCAGGATAGACTCTTTTTGAGGAATAGCCTCAAGGGCCAGATGGATGGCCGCGGATACATCCCCGTCAGACAGGCTGTTGGCGGAGTACTCTGCCAGAGTCAGGGCCTCCTGGGTCTGTTCCATCCGCTTCATGCCAACAAATGTACTGGCCCCGCCGCACAAGAACAGGACAGACAGCATGGCCGCTGACATGGCTTCCCGTTTTTTGTGCCTCCGGACGCGGATATCGTTTTTGTGGAGGTTCCGGAAGGCGGCCAGCATTTCCCCGGCTGTCTGGTATCTCATATCCGGGTTGGAGGCCATGGCCTTTTGGAGAATCTGGGATACCTGGGGGCTGCACACCTCCGGCCCCAAAGGCTCCACCTGGAGGGCATCCTGGGCCGGACGCTTCCCTGATACCAGGTGGTAGAGGGTGGCCCCCAGACTGTAGATATCGGAGCGGACATCCAGAAGGACCCCGCCTCCGCTTCTTGTGCTTCCGGTACTGCCCGGGGTTCCCGTACTCCCTGTATTTTCACCAGAGGAACTTTTAGACAGGCTGTCCGCTCTCTCGGTTACATCGCTGTCCCCTTCCACCTCTGTCACGTCATCCCTGGTGCCGGACAGTCCTTTTGTTGTGACGGAAGTTGGCCTTCCCTTGTCCGCGTATTCAATGCCATAGTGCTCCGGGGAAGCGTAACCCCGACTGAAGCCTGTCTTTACGGCTCCGTTTTCCCCCAGGGCAAGGGCGATGTTGTAGTCGATCAGACAGATATCCCCGTTGGGCTTTCGCATAATGTTGGCAGGTTTTATGTCTCCGTGGAGGATTCCGTAGGGCGGCTGCCCGTGAAGATAGACCAGGGCCTCCAGAATCTGGCAGGCCCAATGGATGACCTGTGGCTGTGTGGGCACCTCTTCTCGTTTTAATACCCGGTCCAGACTCTCCCCGTCAATAAAGTCCATAACCGTGTACACAACTCCGTCCTCCTGGACAAAGTCGTATACCTGGGGGATATAGGTGTGGCTTAAATCCTTGAGCATGTCCACTTCCCGCCGGAGAATTTCCGGTTTTGTCCCCAGCTTTCTCTTGTCTGCCTTGAGAACGATCTTTTTATCCAGACGCACATGGCGTCCCATATATACGATTCCGCCGCCTCCGGCACCTATCTGTTCCTGGATCTCGTAGATCCCGGCGATCACAGAAGCCATCTTTTATTCCCCCCTTGTTTTCTAGTAAGTTTATCTTAACGGCTTTCCATATTCTTCTTCCAGCTTCTTTTTAATCTTCTGTCCTGTGAAAATAAACACACCCAGACAGATCACGGCCAGAACAGCCGCCCCGGCCATGACGGCGATACCTCCCCAGAACAGCATCTGGGTTTCCGATACATACCCCATATGATTCCCTCCATTTTTTTCCTTGACATTTTAAAAAACAGTCTCTAAGATATATACCCATAAGCCAAATGATCTGGCAAATATTGGTTTGACAGGAGGATCTCCATGACAATCTCACCTTTTTGGATACTCTTTCTCTGCTCCATGGCTTTCGGCGGCATTATCGGCGCTTATTTTGGAACCGCGGATTACCGGGTCCGCCGCGATGAGCCTCTGATCACCAGCAGATGCTACTGCCCTCTCTGCGGTCACCCTCTCTCCCCGTTCCAGCAGATCCCTGTGGTCAGCTGGTTTCTCCTGGGAGGCCGGTGTTATTACTGTCATGAGCCCGTGCCAGTCCGGTATCCCCTTATAGAAGGCGGGTTCCTTGCGTACTACGGGGTCTCCTTCTGTGTGCTGTGGGGACATCCTCTTCTCGCGGTGGTCAGCTGGTTTCTGTTTGTCTGCGCCCTCCTTCTGTGGCGCTGCGACAGACATTACCGTTCCATAGCAAAAGCCCTGGCTGTCTTTGCCGGGTACCATGGCGTCTACGGACTGGTGTTTTTCTGCGTATACGCGGCCACGCGGACTATTTGACTAACACATAAATGAGGACACAGGAAACATTGTCCCTCTCCCCTCTCTCAAGAACCAGGTCCAGAAAATACCCGCAGGCTTTCTGAGCCTTGGAATCGTTTTTGATCTGTCCGATCCACTGGACCATGTCCTGGGATGTGAGCTGTTTAAAAAGCCCGTCTGAGCCCAGGAGAAACATCTCCTGACCCTCCACTCTGCTTGTGAAACGGTTCATCCACAGCTTCGGGGCTTTCCCAACAAAATTAGCCAGAAGAGATTTTATGCGGCCCCCTGACTCCACCATAACTACCTCGTCCTTGGTGATCTGAAAGGCAGTCTCACCTACCTGGTAGATCCTGCTGTCTCCCACATGAAACACATAAAAATTCTGACCCACAAGGACCATAAGGGACATGGTGCATCCGATATCCACGCCCTTTCGCTCATGAAAATCATAGACAAGTTCATTGAGCTCATTGAGGGTCATTTCCAGATCTTCTATAAGCATGTCTTCATCCATGGATTCAGGAAAAAGCTCCTTCACCCCCTCAAACCACCGGCTGATTCCGTCTGTGACCATCTGGGAAGCGATCTCGCTGTTTGAAAAGCTTCCGATTCCGTCACACACACAGCCCACGGCCAGGGGGGTGGTCTTATGTTTTTTTACACGGCACACTGCCCGGTCCTGATTTTTCGCCCTGAAGTTCCCTCTGTCAGTGACACAGCCTGTAAAAATCTTCATTGTCCTGTCACCTCATGTCAGCAGACCCGGTACACCAGACGGCGGCGGTTGCAGTTGATCATGATCACGTCGTTGTGGTTTAAAGGGCAGGGCATGTTGGGAACCAGTTTGTTCTGGTTCACATAGGTGCCGTTGCCGGACTCTAAGTCAATGAGCTGCCAGTGATCCCCGCTTGTCTCCACCCGGAAATGGCGGCGGCTTACAAAGGACACAGCGGCGTCAAAGTTAAAGTCAGCCTGGGGCATCCCGTTTTTGTCCATCCTTCCCACAGTGGCAAAGCCCTTTGACAGGTCGATCTCCACAAATTCCGGGCAGCCGCATCCGGAACAGTCCTCCAGCCGAAGCTTTAAGACAGAGTTGTCGCTGACCTCCTCACCGTATTCCACAATGGTGGTAGAGTCATCCATCTGCTGGGAAATTGGCTGGTACTGCTGATATGGGTACTGGGGAGCTTGCGGCGGCTGCTGAGGTTGGGCTTGAGGGGCTGGCTGCTGCTGGGGCATGGGTCTTACCGGAGGCTGGACAGGTCCCCTGGCTTTATTGCCGCTTTTGCCTTTATCCCCGAAAAGTCCTTTTTTCTCAGGCTTTTTCTCTTCTTTTTCTTCTTTGGCCTTTCCCTTCCTCCATCCAAAAAGTCCCTGGCCCTTTGCCCCTTTGTCCTTTTCCGGCTCATCGGAATCGCCGAACAGGTTGTTCATGAGACGTCCCTGCTCATCGTTTTTGCCGAACGCGGCTGTGTTGTGTTCCGGCGCTGGCACCGGGGCGGCGGGTTTGGGCGGCTCCGGCTTTTTCTCAGGCATGATGGCCTTAAAGGGATTTGGCACAGGGGAAACCGGGGGAACATGGGGCTGTGCCTGGGGCCCAGGTACAGGCGCTCCCACGGATTGGGGAGCCGGCCTTGAGGGCGCCGGAGGGGTTTGAGGAGCTGCCGGGGCTTTTTTCGGTTCCTCGGAAACAGAGGACTGTTTTTGAAAATATTCCAGCAGCGTGATCAGGTTGGAATCCTGGTTTTTGATGATTCTTAAGGCATTGACCAGATATCCCGGGTCATCGCTGATGTCGGTCTTCAAGATCATTGTTGTAAAAAAGTCTTTGATCTTGTCGTCAGTGTTGGCGTACTCGGGAGACGGAATATACACATATTTGATGGACTGGCCGTTTTTTCCCACCAGGATATAATTTTCCTCCAGAAGAAAGTTGTGGTAGTCCAGAAACCAGTCATTGCAGACCTTAAAGGGCATCAGCATGTTGACGATCATTGTCACAAAGTCCTTTTTGCTCATCTGCCTGGACATGTAGGACAGGCGGATTCCCTCCTGAAGCTCATAGCGGATCTCCATCTCCCCGTCGATCTCCATGGTTTTCATGGGAAGAAGAAAATCAGGGCAGTCCTGTCTCACAACTTTCAGGGCAATATTGTCCACCGGACAGTCTTCTGAAAGATTCAGTTTTGTGTAACTTTTGTTTGCTATCACCACATCTGTTAACATTGTCTGTGTCCTCTCTTCTATATCAGTTAAACAACTTATAGTGTTTCAGGCTCAGGATCCGGTAATTTCCCAGGCTGTCTGTCACAAGGCTGTTGCCTTCATAAAAGGGATAAGCCATATCAAACTCCGGTTCAATGGCCCATGCGCCGGACTGGTTTAAATACCCCCACTCTCCCACGTATTTCACAGGTGCCAGATGATTGGAAAAGGAGTACACATCCTCGTACTGGCAGTCAATGACCACCTGTCCCTTTTCGTCGGCAAAGCCCCATCTCCCTGAACCGTCAGACACAGCGTAATATCCGCCTTCCATGCCCCTGGCATTTGAAAATCTCTGCCCATAGCAGGGCTTCCCTTTCTCATCAATGAGAAAATATCCGCTTTCGTCCGCCGCCACGGCGTAGCCCTTTCCAAAAACCTGTCCCCGGCAGTTTACCGCCATATCGGTAAAGATATAGTCCGTCACTGGCTTCATCTCCGAATCCAGTATGGCCCACCGGCCCTCTTTTTCCACCGCGATCAGCCCATTGTCATTGAGGCAGACCTGGTCAAAGGCCTCCTCGCTTACAGGGACAAAGGTGTTGGTATAGACCCTGGCCTTTCCATCCTTGACGCCCACCATTCTTTTTCCCACCAAGGCTGTCACCTGGTCCAGGCCGTTTTTGTCCACAGCGTTCCAGTATCCCTGTTTGTCAATAAGGGTGAAAACCCCGCCTGTCTTTACCACCGCGTAGTTTCCGGAAAATCTGGTGGCCTCTTCATAGGTGAACTCCAGTATGGTCCGTCCGTTTTTTCCGATGTATCCCCAGGCCTCCCCGTTGTATGTGGGAATGTACCAGTCCGAGGCCGGCATAAGGGCCTGGCTGTAGGCCGTGGTCACGGGAGAGTATTCGAAGCAGACGGATTCATACATGGTATTCAGTTCCGGGTCCTGGAAAAGAGACATTCCGGTCTTCAGCACACCCATGGCCTTGGCCGATGACTCCTGGTCTATATAGTACTGGGCCAGCTGCTTGTACTCGCCTATCTGGGCTGTTCCTTTTGATATGCGCTGTTCTATAAAAGCATAATACTCCTCCCACATGGAGGCTTCCCGGTAAATGGCCAGAAGTTCTTCTTCATAGGCCAGGTTGTTGTCGGTATTGTAAGTTTTAAGAGCCTCCTTGAACCCGGCCACCGCGCGGATATACAGTTTGTCCTCCGTCAAAGCCCTGGCGGAACTGATCATCGCCTCCTGCTTTCTCGCGTCCGTATTCAGAAAAACCGTATAGGCTGCCATGGCCCACCCGGCGGCCATCATGAGAACCAGAAGTGCTCCCGTTGTTCCTTTCGCGCTTTTTACCACATTTTTTTTCTTTGCCATAATCCCACCTACCCTGCCAAATATCTGATTATCAGTCCCATGTACAAAAATGGTACAAAGGGTATCTTATCCTTCCGCGTTAATTTTTTCCTTGCCAGCTGAACCAATGAAAATGCCGCTGCCGCCACACAGCCGTACATGACAGCCGCGACCACATAATTTCCTGTAAGATACAGGCCCATGACCAGGGCCAGCTTTACATCTCCCGCCCCCATGTTTTTGCGGCTGAGAAAATACCCAAGGCCAAAGCACAGAAAGCAGAAGGTAAATCCCAGCAAAACAGAGGGCAGCGCCGCCAGAACCCTGTCCCTGTCCCACAGGCCCCAAAGCCCCATAATAACCACAAACATCATAAGCAGCACAGCAAGAAGCCGGTTCGGGACCAGCCGCTGCCAGTAATCGGTTACGCAAAAAACGGTCATGGCTGCCAGCATCACATAGAGGAGGCACAGGATCAGAGGGGATATGGAACCTTCCCGCCACGTATGCCATATGGCCCCGAAAGCGATCTCTGACAGAGCCATGGCCAGAAGCTCCGGAAGGGAACGAAGGGGTTTAGGCTTCTCTTCCCCATCCTCACAGAGCGCGGGAACGCAGAGCCATAAAAAAACATAGTAAAGAAGGGGCAGACCTGCCATGCCGCCTGCCAGTATGATGTATTGTTCCATGGCATCCTCCTGTTACTTGGAATATGTGACCCCATCCCCGTCAAGCCAGGCGGGAATGGTACAGCGCTGCACCACATGGATGGTGGGATCCTTTAAAAACAACTTAAAGAAATGGATCTCTAAGTCATACTCCACGACAATGTCAATGAGACGGTAATCGTCATCGCTGAAAAGCTTGCTGCTGTCGAAACTGAGATTGGAGATTCCGTAATGCTCCAAATATTCATCAGCTGTCATGGCTTTTCCCTCTGAGATATGGCCCTGCAAATAGCTTTCATCCAGGTAGACCTTCATGAGCCCGCTGGACATGATCTCCAGAAGCCAGGTCTTCAGCCTTTCCTCCCCCTTTTCTACCAGGGCATAGACAACACCCCGCAGGAGAGCCTTGGGATCGCTGATCAGATCTCTGCCGGAGGAAAACGCCTGGCCTCCTTTGTCCACCAGGTCCTTTCCCTGTTCCACCAGCTCTCCCCCTTTTCCGTAATCTCCTCCCGCCACATCGCTAAAGGTGTCCTGTACCTGCCCTACCTGATCAAGGAAGCTGGTCAGGTCGTCCTTGGCGCTGTCCAGCTTGGCTGTGTGGAGATCAATGTCCGCTTTCAGGCCAAGGTCCGCGCTCCTTATGCCAAGGGCCTGATAAAAATATGTATAGCAGGACAATTCATTGCTCATCTGGTACAGCGCGTACTGAATCTTGTTGTGTACCGCGAAAATATTAATAAAGGATATGATTCCGAGAATCACCAAAATAAACGGGACAAGGCTTAACACCGCCTCCACCGTAAGCATTCCTTCCTGTCTCTCTTTCCCTGACCACATATTGTCCTCCTTAATATCCTCGTATTACGGAATACCCGAAATAGCGGTCTTCCAAAGCCTCTATTATGGACTCGGTTTTAGTGTTGGAATAATAGAGGTGGGCAATGTTCTCAGGAACAATGACAAAATCCGCTTTCACCTTGCAGGTGCTTTTTATGGCCGTGACCGTGTCAGCCATCTTAAAGTCCAGGTTCGTCAGGGTATCACCGTCATTGACCGCCTGGTTTACATTCAGGGTGATCAGATTGGCGGTTCTGGAAAGCAGGGTGTTGTCGTCCACCAGAAGGCACAGCAGGATATACATGTAGTCCTCATAGGACATCTTGAATTTTAGTTTTCCAGACTCACTGGCTGTTGTTTTAAACTTGTCTCCCAGCAGCCCTTTTAACGCGTCTATGGACTGAAGATCTTTGACATCCATCTTGATCAGGATCACGTCCTCCCTGTTTTTCAGGGCAGTCCAGTCCGCGGCGGTCTCTATGGCTGACACCGCCATGCGCAAAGCGCCGCTGACCGCCACTTTCACTAAGGGAGCCGCCGGTCCCGCCGCCGCTGCCGCCCCTGTGGCGATCGCGTTGATGGCGTTGTTGACCTCCGTTATGGTATAGGTGGACGCGAAATTAAAGGTAAGCCGCACGCCGCAGATAATATTCCTGGTCTCGTTTAAGTTGGACACGGATTTATTGTGCCCGCCAAAAAGATACTCCAGCTCAGCCCCGTAGAGATAATTGACATCCGGCGACATCTCGATTTTTGTCAGGCTGTACTCTGTGTAGCTGCCGCCGGAGCCGCCGGGCTTCGAATCGCCTCCCTCTGAATCATCCTTAGAAGTTTCTGGTTTATCCAAACTCACGCCTTTGGCACCTGGTTTGTCCGGGCTTGCGCCGGGACTTGGAATAGGACTTGTTTCTTTTGGCTCAATTCCAGTCACCCGGCTGGAGAACATCCCGAAGTCATAACTGGTCAGGAGAAATTTATCCAGAATATGGCTTCCCGCCGACGCCAGCGCCTTGAAGGATAAGCCTCCGGCAAAATAATCCGTAAGGCTTGGCGTTTTTCCAGCCGCTCCTCCCCCGGAACCAAGCTGGGAGGCCAGGGTTGACGAGATATCCCTGGCATTTGTTTTTTCGTCTCCTTCCAGTTCCTTCTCCGCTTTTTCCTGGGCATCATTGGCTTTTTTGGTCTCCTCATCTCCCGCTTTCTTATCCGAACCGTCAGAACCGCAGAGCTGGCCTAATCCATTGTAGAACTCCTTCATCTCCCTGTCGTCTCGGAAATCCGCCCACGATACAGGAATCTCATCACCCCAGGAACATTTATCTCTCTCCTTTTCCGGGGCCTGATCGCCGGAAAGGATATCATCCTTAATTTTGTCAAGCTTCTCGGCCCCTTGTTCCATTAGCTCTTTATTGCCGCTGTTCAGGCCCGGGCAGTCTTTGGTCACGGCGATCCACTGGCTGGTCTTTTTAAACATGGCCCTGAAGTCCAGGAGAGTCTTAAGATCCTTGATATCCTCCTCAATGCCCGTCCTCACCTCTTCGGAACACTGGGCCAGCTTTTCCTCAAGGCGGGCCACCTGCTCCTCTATGGTCTCCATGACAGAGTCTACTTCCTCCGCCTTTTTGACAAGCGTCTGGATAATATCGTCGGCATTGTCAAAATCAATGGGGTCGCTGTCATGGTTTCTCACGGCCTTGGAAAGGTCAGAAAGTTTTTTTTGCAGATCTTTTTTGTACTCGTCCGCGTCATAATCGCTGTACTTGTCGTACAGGTC
>Ga0137310_101558_pt1 | contig 14159 bp, 16 predicted proteins | sample NAcewiD2O_June_2_FD_97183 | JGI IMG/M metagenome (GOLD analysis project Ga0137310, IMG submission 97183) | Mouse cecal microbial communities from Vienna, Austria - N-Acetylglucosamine amended D2O_June | ecosystem: Host-associated > Mammals > Digestive system > Large intestine > Cecum | place...
TAAACCCCATTGTCCGAAAACACCAGGTTATCCGCGTAATCAAAATCCGCGGTAGTGTGGATAACCCGCCTGATTACAGGAAACTGCTCAGGGGGAAAGGTCCGGTCCCCAAGCTCCCGGGCAATGATCTCAAAGCTCCTCTTCTCGATATCTTCCGGCAGGATCTGTTCCAGCTCCATCATCTCTCCACCCCCATGATCTCATATATCCTGGACATGTCCAGGTGTTTTCTCAGTTCATCCGCCAGTTGATCGTACTGCTGTTCTTTGTAAGCCTGGTAATCCACAGAAATTCCCGGCCCTTTTTCGATTCCTTTTGCCTTCATCAATGCCTCCACCGTCAGGGAAGCCACCCCCTCCCCGTCAAAGAAGCCGTGGAGATAGGTTCCATAGCAGCACCCCCGGCTCATGCCGTCAGACCTTAAGGCCCCCCCAGGCCCTTCCAGATCCACCAGGCCATTTCCCTCTCCCCTCGGCCGGGTGACTCCCATGTGGATCTCGTAGCCTTCCACTCTTTTCCCTGACAGAGGTGACAGAATTCCATCCACAGCCCCAAACCTTCCTTTGACCTGGAGCTTTGTTTTCTCCTCCTCAAACCAGGTATCCGCTGGAAGTAGCTCCATTCCTCTCAGAGAACCCCCTCTTCCTTCTATTCCGCCTGGGTCCTGAAGGGTCATGCCCATCATCTGATAACCGCCGCAGATGCCCAACACAGGGACTCCCCTGGCCCCGAGTTTGATCACAGCGGCCTCCAGCCCCTGACGGCGCATCCACAAAAGGTCGTCCATGGTGTTCTTTGTCCCCGGCAGGATCACCATGTCCGGGTTCCCCAGCTCCCTTAAGCCTGCCACATACCGAAGGCTCACCTCCGGCATGGCGAGGAAGACCTGAAAGTCCGTAAAGTTGGAGATCCTGGGAAACCGGATCACCGCTATGTCCACCAGACCTCCGGGCCTGCTGCCCTCCAGGTGGACCCCTAAGCTGTCCTCATCCTCCAAATCCACATTGAGGAAAGGGGTGACGCCCACTACCGGGATTTGGCACAGGTCTTCGATCATGGCCACTCCCGGGTCCAGGATGGTCTTGTCCCCCCGGAATTTGTTAATGATCAGCCCCTTGATCCGCTTTCTCTCCTGCTCCTCCAAAAGCATCACCGTGCCGTAAAGCTGAGCGAATACCCCGCCCCGGTCAATGTCTCCCACCAGCAGCACCGGGGCATCCACCATGGCCGCGAGGCCCATATTGACAATGTCATCTTGTTTTAGATTGATCTCCGCCGGGCTGCCCGCCCCCTCTATGACGATGATGTCGTACTGTTCTTCCAGCCTGCCAAAGGACTTAAGGATCTCCGGGATCAAGGCCTTTTTGCGGGCAAAATATTCCCTGGCCCCCATGTTGCCTTGGTGGACCCCATGGACAATGACCTGGGAACCCACATCTGTGGTGGGCTTTAATAAAATAGGGTTCATATCCACCGTGGGCCTGACCCCTGCCGCCTCAGCCTGGACCACCTGGGCCCTTCCCATCTCCAGCCCCTCTTCCGTGATATAGGAATTGAGGGCCATGTTTTGGGATTTAAAGGGGGCGGCCCGAAAACCGTCCTGCTTCATGATCCGCAGGATTCCGGCTGCCACCAGGCTCTTTCCCGCGTTGGACATGGTGCCCTGGATCATAAGAGTCTTTGCCATACCGATGCTCCTTTCCTAAAACCAGACCCACAAGATCCCCCAGCACAGAGCCGCCATAAGCCCTGCCGAGGCATACATAAGACGGTTGGCTCTTGGGATATCCTGATTTTCCACAGGCCTTATACGGTCTCCGATGGTGGGTTTGCGACAGATTTTTCCAAAATAACTGGCATTGCCCGCCAGCTCTACTCCCAGCGCCCCCGCGCAGGCCGCTTCTGTCTGGGCGGAGTTGGGACTCTTATGGGCATACCGGTCTCTCCGGAAAATCCGCCACGCTCCTTTTGAATCCAGTCCCACCCCTTTGGCGCAGACCACCATCAAAAGCCCCGCTATTCTCGAGGGAATCAGGTTGGCTAAATCATCCAGTTTAGCCGCGGCCCGGCCAAAGTACAGATACGTCTCATTTTGATACCCCACCATGGAATCCATGGTGTTCACTGCCTTGTAGAGGAACATAAGGGGCGCACCTCCCAGAGCCATATAAAAAAGAGGGGCAATGACCCCGTCAGAAGCGTTTTCCGCCACTGTTTCCACCGCTGCCTTGATGATCCCCTCCTCTGACAGGTTTTCCACATCCCTCCCCACGATCATGGACAGAGCCTCCTTTGCCTTCCCTGTATCTCCGGCCGCCAGAGCCTCATACACCTTCATGCTCTCGTCCACAAGAGACCTTGCCGCCAGCATCTGGTAGCACATGACCGTCTCCAGCATCAGCCCCAGGGACCCGCTGACACTCCCAGCCAGCTTTAAAACTCCCAAAGCTCCTGCCAATGTCACTGCCAGCGTCTCCGCGGCCAGTATAACTCCTGCCGCCAGTTCCTTACTTTTGGTTTTGGGATACCTCCCCCTCAGACTCTTCTCTCTCCTGGAAATAAAAGTTCCCAGCCACCGGACAGGGTGGGGAAAGCTGTGGGGATCTCCCAGAACCATATCCAGAAAAAAACCAGCTGCCAGCACCAGGGCCCTGCGCCTCATCATTTGATCCTCACGCCGATGCCGCAGACCACCCTGTAAACCTCCCTGGCCTCCTTTGCGAGAAGCTGCCCCGCGAGGCCTATGGTCTCCCGGTATTCCCTGTCCGACCGCTCCACAGGCACCACACCCGCTCCCACCTCATCCATGACAATAACAACATTGGGTGTTTTCTCCAGAAGGTTCTGGATATAATCCCGCACATCCTCACCGTCTTCCAAAAGCTTTTGGATCTGATGATGAAAATAATTTACCACCTGGAGTTTTTTTTCAGCCGCGAGTTCCCTGGCAAACTCCTTTTTTCCCTGAAACGCTCCGCCTACAACTAAAATCATCTCCCAGCCTCCTATCCTATCCATCCCGCGGCCACAGCCGCGGCCATAAGTCCCAATTCTCCATTCTGCAGAAACCACCCGGCCAGATCCCCCGTGATCCCGCCGAACTCCTTTATCGCCGCGCGGTAATAATGCCAGAACATGCCCCCGGCCGCAAGTCCGACCAAAAGTCCTGTGAGCCAGCCCTCATGGCATACAAGAAATACAAGGCTGCCGCCTATATATCCTGCCATGGAAAAGATCACGGTTCCCCTTCTCGCCCCGCCGGAAAAAGAAGCGGCCAGACCGTTTTTCTTTGCCTTGGGAAAGGTCACCAGGGCCAGAGCGCTCATGGCCCTGGTCATCACATAGACAGCCCCCATGACCCCGATCCTGGTTCTCGGCAGCTCCGAGAACACGCCGAGATACAAAAGCAGGTAAATCCCCCCGCGGATGACCGCGAAGGCCCCTATATGGGGATCCTTTAAGATCTCCAGCTTTTTCTCTGGTTCTCCCAGGGAACACCTGGCATCTGACACATCCAGAAAGCCATCCATGTGGATCCCTCCTGTGATCAGAAGGGGCAGTACCGTGCCCCCCGCGCAATAAGCGGTCATCCCTATTTCCAGGGCCCCTGCCGCCTTTTCAAAGCCGTACAGAGCCAGCCCCATAACCGCCCCGATAAGGGGAAAGAAGCACATGACATACTTCATCCGCTCCGGGGTCCAGGAGATCCGGGGCATGGGGATCCGGGAATACATGGAAAAGGCGATGACCAGGCTACCCATAATGTCCATCTGTCTCCACCTATTTGATGTTTACGGGGATTCCGTAGACCACCTCGATAACATGGTCCGCCGCCCTGGCCAGGTTTTTGTTCACCTGTCCCAGGACTGCCCGGTAAGCTTCCGTCTCCACCCCGTAAAACAATCCGTCTGAAAAAATATCGTTTGTTACAATCATAAGGGTTCTTGTCCTGTTTTGCAAGTCCAGGATATCATCCGTGATCATCTGGGCCATGTCGGTCCCATTGCTGTTCTGGTCAAAAAACACATTGGTCAGAAGATTTCCCACACATTCCAGGAGCACAGAACTCCCTCTGGGGATAGGGAGATCTCTCGGCCTTCCATAGCACTCTACCGTGAGAAATCCCTTCCCTTCCCTCATCTGCCGGTGCCTGCGGATCTTCTCCCCGCACTCTTCATCCCATGGCCTCATGGTGGCTAAGTAGATCCGGCTGCCATCCGGCTCCTCCATCATCCGTTTTTCCGCGTAGGCGGATTTTCCGCTTCCGCTTCCTCCGATTACCAGGTACATCATAAGCTTTCCCACCCCAATCTTCCTGTTCCTCTGTCTTTTCCGCGCCCCAATCAGGAAAGAGGAACATATTCTTTAATGTCAATATCCTGAAACGTGCCCATGTTCTGATAGATATCCGCGGCCATGGAGATCATGGGCATGAAGGCCATGGCTCCCGTTCCCTCTCCCAGGCACAGCCCGCCGTCAATGGGGGCCTTAAGCCCCAGCCTTTCCAGCACCAGCCGCCCTGCCGGTTCCGCGGACACATGGGAGGCCAAAAGGCAGCCGGATACGCCCCTGTGCAGACCACAGGCGGCCAGAGCGGCCACGGATGTGATGAAGCCGTCCAAAACCACAGGCATGTGGAAAATAGCGCCGCCCAGACAGATTCCCGCAAGCCCCGCCAGGTCAAGGCCTCCTACTTTGGACAGCACATCCACCGGATCATGGGGATCTGGCCTGTGGAAGGCCAAGGCCTGACGGATCACCTTCTTTTTCCGCTCCAGACCTTCATCGGACAGGCCCGCGCCTCTCCCTGTCATAAGCTTTGGGTCCTCTCCCAGAAGGACCGAGGCCGTCGCGGCGCTGGTGGTGGTGTTGCCGATCCCCATCTCCCCTACTGCCAGCATGTCATATCCCTGCCTCTTTAAATCTTCCGCGATCTGGATCCCGGTCTCTATGGCCTTTAGTGTCTCCTCCCTGGTCATGGCTGGCTCTCTCATAAAATTTTTGGTTCCCCAGGCAATTTTCCGTTCCACAAGGGGATAGAGGCTGCCCCGGTTCTTCAACTCTCCCGCCACCCCTATATCCACCGGCACTACCTGGACTCCCGCCCGTCTGGCCATGATGCAGACACAGGACCGGCCCTTTGTAAAATTCTCCGTAACCACCCCGGTTACCTCCTGCCCGGTCTGGGTCACCCCCTCTTCCACTATGCCATTGTCCGCGCACATGATCACCAGGGCCTTTTTGCTGATCCTGATCTTTTCCTGCCCCTGGATTCCCGCTATTTTCACCACAGCGTCCTCCAAAAGCCCAAGGCTCCCCAAAGGCTTTGCCACATGGCTCCACCTCTCTCTGGCCCGCTCCATGGCCTCCTCTGATATGGGATGGATCTGCTCGATCCTGTTTTCCAGCTTCATGTCGTCTCCCCTCCCATGGATATCACATACACCGGGTTCTGCCCCTTCATCAGATGGCAGTTTCCTGCCCTCTCCGCCTTTGCCACCTGCACAGACACCACCTCTGCCGGAATATCCATGTTTTTTACCAGTTCCAGGATCCCGGACAGGCTTTCCAGGGCAATGATGTTCGCCACGATCCGCATGGCATGGTTTTGTTTGAAAAGGACAGCCAGAATCTCCTCCATCTTCCCTCCTGTTCCTCCCAGAAAGCTGTGGGTGGCCGGGGGAAGGCCCAAAAGCGCCTCCGGGGCGTGGCCATGAACCACTGTCACATTGTCAGCCCTGAACTTTTCCCTGTTCTGGCGGATCAGCTCCACCGCGTCGTCCTTGTGTTCAATGGCAAAGACCTGCCCCGCCGGCATCCCCAGAGCCGCCTCCACCGACAGGGAACCGGTTCCAGCGCCAATGTCATAGAGGACGCTGTCAGGCTTCAGCTCCAGTTTGGAAATGGACACGGCCCGGACCTCGCTTTTTGTCATGGGAACCTTTCCCCGGATAAACCATTCATCTCTCATAACATTTCCTTTCTCCCGCGGCAAGGTCACAAGGTGTCTTCCAGAAGAACAGCGCAGAGCCCATGAAATTCCTGGTTCTCCATTTCTTCTGCCGTCTTCACAACGATTCTCTCCTCCGGATAGGAGAGGGACTCTCCCACTGACACCTGAATATGGCCCCGCCCCCGGCTCACAAGCCACCCGCACAGTTCACTTACGGAATTCTTTCCACCCATAAGCAAAAAAATCTTTTTATGGTCCTTCAGCCGTTTTTCCAGGTCCGGCTGCCGTCCGTGAAGGCTTTCAAGACATATGTCTTCCCAGCTCATCCCCAGCCTGGCGCAGAAAAAAGCCACTGAGGAAACTCCCGGCAGGATCACGGTCTCGTAGTTCTCTGGGTGCTTTCTCAGCAATTCCGCCATGGCTCCGGCCCCGCTGTAAAATCCCGGGTCGCCGGAGTAAAGCACCGCCACCTGTTCCAGCTCCGGGTTCTCCTCCAACCACCGCAAGATCTCGTCTGGCTTGTAGGCGGTTTTGATTTCCTTCCCCTGGCACAGCTCTGCCGCGCTTTCCACCATCCGTCTGGCACCGGCAACTCCATCCGCTCCGGCAATACAGGAGATCACCTCCTGGGTCAGCTGCCCCGGTCCTCCCATGCCGATACCTGCCAGGAACACTTTTCGCCTGCCGCTGCCCCCAAAACCTTTGAGAAGCTTCATGGCCTGCTTTAAAGTGACGCCGTCCTCCTTTTTCGGTCTTCCGATGACCACGGTCCGGACGCCCGCGGCCCTGGCGGCCTCCAGCTTTTCCGCAAATCCTCCCGCCGCGCCGGATTCCTTTGTCACCAGGTAGCTGGCTTTTGTCATGTTTAGGATGGCCAGGTTCAGCTCAAAGGAAAAGGGACCCTGCATGGCTATGATCTGTCCCCCTTTCAGTCCTAAGCTTCTGCACAGGGACAGGGCCTTCTCGTCAGGCAGGACCCGCGCGTAAGCCCGCCGGGCGAAGCCAGCCATGTGAGAGAAGCAGGGCAGATCTTTGGTGCCTGTGGTAAACAGGACCCGGCCCGGCCTCTCTGACAGATAGTCCGCGGCCTCACCGGCATTTTCCACCCACACGGTCTCCCCCCGCTCCTTCTCCTCTTGGCTGTCCCTGGTTATCCGAATCCGGGGGATCTCCACCGCCCCGCAGGCCTGCCGGATATTCTCTGTCACCGCGGCAGCGTAAGGGTGGGTGCTGTCTATGACCAGTTCCGGTTTTTCCCTGCAAAACAGCTCCTCCATGTCCTGCTCCTCCATGGCTCCTGGACGGACTTTGACATACAGATTTTCCTTTACCAGCTCTGCCCCATAGTCCGACGCCACGCAGACCAGGGCGCTGATCTGATGCCGGTCACAATAATCCGCGAGCTTCCTTCCCTCGGTGGTGCCGCCGAACAAGATGACTTTATACATACCGGTATCCTCTGGGAGTAATCATCCTTCCGTGATCCGCCCCGGTCTGGGAGTTTCCTATGTAAACCGTGGTGAACATGTCCGCCTGGATCAGGGCCAGCTCCTTAAGACTGGTGATCCTCGCCTCCTGCCCCTGCCTCGCGATGTTCCTCACCAGGCCGCAGACGGTCTCTGGTTTCCGGTATCTCCCCACCACCTCACAAGCCCAGCTTAAATAATCCTTTCGGCTCCTGCTGGACGGATTGTACAGGCAGATCACCATGTCCGACATGGCGGCGCAGGAAAGCCTTTTTTCGATCAGCTCCCTTGAGGTCAGCCGGTCGCTTAAGCTGATCACCGCGAAATCATGGCATATGGGGGCTCCCAGCACCGCGGCCCCGGCACTTGCCGCGGTGACCCCGGGGATGATCTCCACCGAAACCTGAGGGTACCTGGGCGCGAGCTCCAGGACCAGCCCCGCCATCCCGTAGATTCCCGGATCTCCGCCGCACACCAAGGACACCCGGCGGCCCTCCCCGGCCTTCTCAAAAGCCAGGCAACACCGGTCCACCTCCTTTGTCATGGGTGTGGACAGATATTCCTTGTCCGGAAAATGTTCCCGCACCAGGTCCGTGTACACCGTGTAGCCCACAATGATCTGGCTCCCGCTCAGGGCTGCCGCCGCCTTCATGGTCAGCTGCCCGTACTCTCCGGGCCCGATCCCCACCACATACAAAACCTTCCCGGACTCCTTGGGGTCAAGGTCCTGGCTTTTTTCTATGTATTCTCTCATCTGCTATAATGTTCCTTTCCATGTCTCTTCCGCCAGGGCAATGGTCACACCGGAAATCACCTGTTTTCCACAGATCCGCTTTCCCCTGGCCCCGTTTTCCCCCGCGCTCTTTAACGCCGCCCTCTCACACACATTTCCGATTCCCGTGACCTGGGCCACAAAAGAGGATTCCTGAAATTCACCTTCCACCTCTGCCAGCTCTCTGGCCTTATAAGTTCGAAAACAGGTTCCCAGCCCTCTGGCCAGCCCTAAAAGCCCTGGTTCCTGTTTCTTTAAGTCAATGGTGGCGATGGCTGCCACTGATTCCAAAACACAGTCCCACCGCTCAAGAGCCTGAAAGAGAGCTTCCTCCAAGACCCCTTCCGGCGTATCCTTCCGGCACCCTATGCCCACATGAACCACCTTTGGAACCAGCTTTAAAACTCCTTCCCCCGGCCCCTTCCACGGGCAGCTTCCCCTCCGTCTCGTGACCCAGAAATTCCTTTTCTGCCTCTTTTCCCAGGTCAGCTCACCGGGCCGGGGCCCCTCCAGGGGATAGTCGCTGAACACTCCCACTTTTCCTCCTGACAGAACCTCCCCGGAAATTTCCCGGGCCAGGGCCTTGTCCGTAACCCAAAGAGCGTTTTTCACCGCGAACACATCCACCGCGAACAGCTGGTTGATGTCCGTGGCCGTGGTGATCACCGGGACCGCCCCTAAAATCCCGGCCGCCTCTGCCGCAAGGTCATTGCCTCCCCCGGCATGTCCTGACAACACGGAGATCACAAACCTCCCCGCCTCGTCGATCACCGCCACCGAAGGGTCTGTCCACTTATCCCCTATCCACGGGGCAATGGATCTTACCGCGATTCCCATGGCGCCTACGAAAACGATATGGTCCGCATCCATAAAACGGCGTCCTGCCCACTGGCTGACGGATTCCTCCACCGCCAAAAGCCCCTGACCCATGTCCGGCCTGTCCTTTTGGCGGCTCCGTTTTTCATAGCCCGCGCACACATAGCCCTTCCTTTCCAGCTCTTTGGCCAGACGCTGGTTCAGCCTTCCTCCTCTGTCGGTAAAGCTGACCAGCGCCACTTTAAGTTTCTTGTCCTCCACCCTGCCTCACTTTCCCAGCCTGTTTTCTGGCGCGAAATCTTATTTTGTGTCTGTTCCTTCCCGGTACCCGGTTGTAAAATCCGGGTGGTAAAGCCTGGAGCGGTCATAGCTTTTCTGGCTTACCCCCTGGCCTACAAGGATCAGCGCGGTCTTTGTGATCCCGTTCTCCCGCGCCCTCTCAGCCAGGGTGTCCACCGTACAGACCACGGTCTTCTCCTCCGGCCAGCTGGCCTTGTAGACAATGGCGGCGGGGGTATCTGGCTCATAGCCGCCTTTTATCAGCTCTCTGGACAGATTATGGAGCATCCCGGCGCTTAAAAAAATAACCATTGTTGCCTTGTGGGCGGCAAAGGCGGCGATGGACTCCCGGTCCGGCACCGGCGTCCTGCCTGCCATCCGGGTGATCACCACGCTTTGGGACACCCCGGGAAGGGTGTACTCCATATCCAGGGCAGCGGCAGCGGCGCAAAAGGAACTGACTCCCGGACACACCTCATAGGCAATGTTCTCCTGATCCAGGATATCCATCTGCTCCCGGATGGCCCCGTAGAGACAGGGGTCTCCGGTGTGAAGCCTGACCGTGGTCTTTCCCTTGTGCTCCGCCTCAAGGATCACCTCCGCCACCTGCTCTAAGGTCATCCTGGCGCTGTCATAGACCTGACAGCCTTCCTTCGTCTCTCTGAGCAATTCCGGGTTCACCAGGGAACCAGCGTAGATCACCACATCCGCCTGACGGATCCATTTTTGTCCCCTGACCGTAATCAGGTCAGGCGCTCCCGGTCCGGCTCCTACAAAATAAACCATCTATGGTTCCCTCCCTGTCTTCCTGTCCCTGACGATCATCAGGGAGTAATATCCCGCCTTTGGTGGCATCTCCTCTAAAGAACCGTAAACCTTCTCCCCGGCCATGCCGCAGTTTTCCGCCATCTTCACCTCATACTCTCCTGCTTTTAAAAGCTCCTTCACTTTCTCATAGGACCTTCCTGTCTTCATCAAAATCTTCACTCCGGGAAGCCTCAGTCCTTCCTCCACCTGGTAGGATCCCGGCAGGATATGGATCTGCTCCTCCCTCTCTCCAAGAGAGATCTTGAGCCTCGCGGCAGCGGCGCAGAAAGACGGAACCCCGTTTACCATCTCCACCTCATAGCCCATGGCTTTCACCAGCCTGATCAGATACATGTCGCTGGCGTAGATCGTGGAGTCTCCTATGGTGAGGAGAGCCACATCCTGCCCCTTGGAAAGCCGGTCCACGATCTGCCTGGCCCCCTCCTCATAGGGGCGTTCCCTCTGATCTCTGTCCTTTGTCATGGGCACATCAACGCACACCAGTTCTTTATGTACCAGTTCGGGCACCGCCTTTATGGCTGTGTCATAGGAAACGCACAGGTCCGGCGTCTTTTTAGGGATCGCGATCACCGGACACTGCCTTAGAATCCTCACCGCCTTTAAGGTCATGTCCTCCGGATCTCCCGGCCCCACTCCCACCCCGTATAATGTTCCTCTCATAACCGTCTCTCTCTCCATTCTTTGATGGCTGGCCCGCAAAGGCCGCTCATGCCCAGTATACCGTAAATGGTGGAAAATGTCAGCACCTGAATGTCAGCTCTTCCTCCGACCCACCGCTTCATCTGCCGCCAGATCCTCATGGTAATGTCTTTCATCACAATGTCCCGTATCCCCTGGCTGGTGAGATACTCTAAAGCCTCCTCCGTTGTGACGCACTCCAGAATCTTTTTCTTCATCTCTGCCTGCCATACGCCGCCGGCCCCTGTCCGCTCCAGACTCTCGGCCAGGATCTCCATCCGCCTGTCCCCGTACCGGGAGTGGGTGTTTTCGGCTCCTCCCGCCACCTTCACCAGCTTCCCCACATGGCCTATGAACAGGATTCTCTTCATGCCCTCCTCCGCTGCCCCGCGGATAGCGTCTGCCACAAAATTAGAGCACCGCACCGCCTGCTCCGGGGAGATCCCCAGGGTGTCCTTTAAAAAACGTTCCCCGTAATTGCCGGGGATCAGGATCAGGGAATCCCGGTTCTCCGCCGCTCTCATATGGATCTCCAGGCGGATGGTATCCTTCAGGGCCTGCTCACTCATAGGCCTGACGATCCCGCTGGTACCCAGCACCGAGATCCCGCCCTGGATTCCAAGCCTGGGATTAAAGGTTTTGTCCGCCAGCTCCTCCCCCTGGGGGATCTTAACGCGGATCAAATATTCCCCCTCCATATCCAGTTCCTGGTACAGCTGCCCCACCTGTTTAAAAATCATCTCCCTGGGTGTGGGGTTGATGGCATAGTATCCCACCGGACAGGCAAGGCCCTTTCTGGTGACCACCCCGATACCCGGGCCTCCTGTGAGAAATAAAAAAGGGTATTCTTCGGAAGAATACCAGGGAGGACCAGACTCTTTTCCGCCGTCCGGCACAGGCTTTCCTCCCTGAGCCCCAAGCCTCTCCACTGCCCCGTAGACCAGAACCCCGTCTGTCACATCCGGGTCGTCTCCAGCGTCCTTTTTAACAGAGAACCAGGCCGGGCCGTCAGCGGACCAGGCCCTGACCGCCCTCAGCCGCGCCTGGCCCCCTCCCGGAAGCTCTGCCAGGATCTTTCCCCTCTCCTGACCGGTAAAGGCGTACCAGGCAGCGGCTGTCGCCGCCGCCGCCGCGCATGTCCCTGTGGTGTAGCCGTTTCTCAGCTGCCTCATCAGCCCATCACCCCCTTGCTATCATCTATTATATTTCATCTTCCCTCATCCCGCAACGTATCTTTCAGGGTCAGGTTCACAGTTTTTCCTATAATGTGTCTTTTAAGGCTTCCTGCTTCAGCTCCCTTTTCCTCTTAGTCATAAGGCCGCCGATCCTGCCGCTCTCCTTGGCTGTCAGGCTCCGCCATCCCTGCTCCATGACTTTATCACTGAGCCCCAGCTCCGTGGCAATCTCAAATTTCAGCAGATCCTCCGGCGTTTTCAGGCTTGCCGGATCAAAAGGTTTTTCATTCTTCTTTTTAGGCATAATAAACGGGTACACTCCTTTCTTCAATTCCCTAAGAGTATACCCGTTTCTTTCATGTCTATTCGCGGCTGTCAAACCATTTGAAATCCCAGGGGATTCTTTCCTTCTATACCATGGTCTCTGAAGGAATAATGATGGCAGCTATAAAGTATGCCAGGATTCCGCCTCCAGTGCAGGCAAAGATGGCCCACACAAGCCTTATGAGGGTGGGATCCACGTTTAAAAACTCCCCAATCCCTCCACAGACGCCGCAGAGCATGCGGCTGGTGCCTGATCTGTACAGTTTCTTTCCAAAATCCATATTCATTCCCCTTTCATGGTTGGTAAAAATCCATATCAATGGCCCCGGCCTCGCAATCCAGCTCCGCCCGTTTGGTGGCTCCCGGATTGTTAATAACCGTCTCTTTTATCAGATCTTTGATCTCAGTGCCGCCGATCGCGATCCTCCCAACAGCAGTGTCGATCTCGTAGTTAAAATCTTCTTCCCTGCCTTCTATAAAATACCGGATAGCCCCGGCCTGACATTCACCGTCAACCTTCCACCAGGCCTGCCCCTCATAGATCAGTTCACCGGCCTGACATTCACCGCTAAGGTCTCCAACACTGCCTGAGAGTACCTCCAGCTTGCCTCCCTGAACCTCCAAAGACAGTTTATTCGCGTTGATCCAGTCAGCGGTAAGGACCCCTCCAGCGATTTCAAGCTCCACTTCGTCAAACAGCACATCTGCCGGGATTATGATCTGTGCCGCGGTTTCCTCCCACGTTTCAAAAAGGGACTGATCAATGTTTTTCCTCATACGGATATGGAGCTTGAGAGTGTCCTCGTCGGTCTCCTGAATACAGCGGTAGTTCTCATCGTCACAAAATACCTGTATCTTGTCAGAAGACGGGTCCGCGGTCAGTTCCACCTTTGCCCCTTCCACGTTGATCTCCAGCTCCGATATCAGCCTTCCCTCATATTCCGCCTTCCCGCTGCCGGAAACCGCCTCCGCGGTGCCGCTCTCCTGCTGATATAGAGTCTCCGCGGCAGTCTCCGGCGTTTGATTCTCCCCGGTCCCTGCCCGGAGCCCATTTTCACTTTCTGTCCTTCTGGTCTCCGGCTCTTTTTTCTCGGACACCGGTACTTCAACGGTGTTGTCCCTGGTGCCATGAACCGGTTTTCGCTCGTAAAAATAAGAAAGCCTTCCTCCCATGGCCCAGGCCGCGCCTCCCAGCACAGCCCCTGTCATGACGCATATGGCTGATACGATCAGCATTCCCTTTATCCAACCCTTCATGAATTATCCTCCTTCCCTCTCTATCATGCTACAGGTTTGCCTTCTTTCTCCTATGGATAGGTCGGCTGATCAGGTCTATGAGGCCTCGGATCAGCCATGGCAGAAACCTTCCGTAAAATAAGATGGAAAGCAGCAGGCCAATGATCCCCAGCCCGATCCCCGCGACTCCCACTCCCAGCACCAGAAGCCCTCCCGGGATCCAGCCTGTCATGGAGACAATGCCCAGAACGCACAGGGCCAGTCCGCCCAGGAGAAACGTCAGGGTCAGCACTCCCACCAGAGCGATGACTCCCACCAGAAGACACAGGACCGCGATGGCTATGCCCATGGCCACACCTCCGGCTCCCAGCAGCATGGGCGCTGCCACAATAATCAGAATAATCCACAGTACCGCTTTCAGCAGACCGCTGGTATAGGGCGGCTTCCCCACACCGCTGCTGGTCTTCCCCGACCCTTGGGACCCCCCCTGGTCTTCCCGGGTCTCCGGCAGGTCCAGACGCTTGCTCACCTGATAGTTAGGATCCCGAAAACGCTCGTCATCATACCCCCTGTCTGTGAACTGGCCTCCTTCCTCCAGATTCCCCGCCAGGTCGGACCGGATAATGGAAGCG
>Ga0137310_101559_pt1 | contig 14155 bp, 17 predicted proteins | sample NAcewiD2O_June_2_FD_97183 | JGI IMG/M metagenome (GOLD analysis project Ga0137310, IMG submission 97183) | Mouse cecal microbial communities from Vienna, Austria - N-Acetylglucosamine amended D2O_June | ecosystem: Host-associated > Mammals > Digestive system > Large intestine > Cecum | place...
GTGGCGGCAATCAGAAAAATATTACGACCAAATCAGAAAAAGAGCCGCCCAAATGCTTCACTTACAGTTGTGGCGTATCCTCCCTTTTGGATAAGGTATGTGCAGATATCGGGCTCGGCCATATACTGAAAAGATCCTTTCCCAATGACTGGGATGCCATCCTGACATGCGCCTATTACCTTGTCAGCGAAGGGCAGGCGCTGTCCAGAGCTGAAAAATGGTCCCGGCAGGCAGTCACGCCTTATGGGACGGTGCTTGCCGACCAGCGGATCAGTGAACTGCTGATACGGATCACGCCGGAACTCGTCCAGGGCTTCTTTTCAGCATGGCTGGAACATAATAGCTGTGACAGGTATTACTGCATGGACATCACAAGCGTTTCCTCCTATAGTGAGATGAACGAATTTGTATCCTATGGGTACAACAGAGACAAAGAAAAACTTCCGCAGGTCAATCTCCTGATGGTCAGCGGACATACAAGCCGTCTTCCTTTGTTCTTCAGGGCCATGCCTGGGAGCATCCATGATGTCAGCACGATGGGGGAAAGCCTTAAAAGGTTTGACCTCGTTGACGCGAAACGGTTGCATATGGTCATGGATAAGGGGTTTTACAGCGAGGATAACGTGGATGCCATGTACAGAAGGCATATGCGGTTTCTGGTTGGCGTTCCGTTTACGACATCCCTTTCTTTGGATGCGGCAGAGCGCCACCGCAATGATGAAATGGTCTCTTACCGCCATTACTGTAATGTCCTTGGGGAAGAACTCTATGCGGACACGGAACTCATAAAGTGGAAAGGGCACCGCTGCTACCTTCATGTTTATTTTGACAGTATCAAAGCGGCGCTGGATGAGAAAAAGTTCAGCCACCGGATCCTGATGGAATATGAGGAACTCTGCTCAGGGAGTACGGTAAAAGAGCATCAGAAAGACTACGAAAGATTTTTTACCGTCAAGGAGACTCCTAAGCGGGGCAGGAAGGTTGAATACAATCAGGAAGCAATAGATGCCTGCAGAAAGAACAGTGTCGGCTGGCTTGTGCTTGCGACAAATGATGTCAAAGACCCGGTGGAGGCACTTGAAATATACCGGATGAAGGATACAATAGAAAAGCATTTCGATGACCTGAAAAATGACCTTGATATGAAAAGGTTACGTATCCATTCCTCAGTGGCAATGGACGGGCGTCTGTTTATCCAGTATATCGCCCTGATACTTTCTTCCCAGATTAAAAACATCATGAATGAGGCCGGATGGTTCAAGAGCCATAATATGCAGGAAGTGATAGATGAGATGAAATCCCTGCGGGTAGTTTCTGTTGAAGGGAAGCGTAAGCCGATCTACACAACGACAACAGCTTTTCAGAGAGAGATTATTGAACTCTTTGGGCTAAACATCGGCTGACCTATGTATAATTGATACGGGATTTTAGGTAAGATCGCATAATGGAAGGAAAGGAGAGTAAAAGAATGGCTGTAAGGAAAAACGGTGAAGGAAGATCATGGATTATAAAAGTGGAGAGTAATCCTGATTATTGCGGTGTGGGGGCAGGAGGAACCCAGTTTGCGAACGGAAAGGCGGTGACAACCTCGGAGAGAATGGCGGATTGGTTCCGGGAACACAAAGGATATGTGGTGGAACAGGTAAAAGAGGGCGGTGATCCTGGTGATAATAAGAGCTGAAGAACTGCTGAAAAGGGATAAGCTTAATGGAGAGGAACGATTCAGAGGGATGAATCCGGACATTTTATCAATGAAACTGGAAGCACTTGAGAACCTGATACGGTCATACACGAATAATAATTTTCAAAACCGTGCCATGAGGATCGAGGCTCCCGTGGTTAATGGACTTTTGACCGGATACTCGCCTTATTTCAGGCCGGGAGACACAATCCAGATATCGCAGTCCGGGGTGAATGACGGGCTCTATGTGATCAAGGAGATTCAGGATGACCAGATCCATGTAGACAAGGAGTTGTATGACAATCCGGTGAATACGGTTACCAAGGTTATATATCCGCCGGATATACAGAAGGGGGTTATTGATCTGATGGTTTGGGAAAAGGATAATCGTAAAAAGGTCGGGATTAAGTCGGAATCCTTGTCAAGGCATTCCGTGACTTATTTTGACCAGGATTCAAATAATCAGGTGATGGGGTATCCGGTTTCCCTTCTTGGTTTTTTGAAGCCGTATATGAGGCCGAGATTCTGATGGGGAAGATTGGAGGCAATCGGTCAGCGATTATACAGGTCATGGGGGCAGCACAGAATGAGATCGGGGAAGACACTGGAAATTATATAGATGCGCTTCCCCCGATTACCGGATGGCTGGATCTTTTGGAAGGTGATTCGCAATACGCAAGCTATAGTGCGAAGATACAGGAATCAACCCATGTTTTCTTGTGTGACTACGCAGAACTGCGGTACAAGCCGGGGGAAGGAACGGACATAGAGCTTACGCCTGAAAACAGCAGAATGGTAATTGACGGCAGAATCTATGAAGTAAAGCTTTATGACAACCCTATGGAGATGAATGAACATCTGGAAATCTTTCTGAAATATGTAGGAGGGTAAGCGGATGGGGGTTGAATTTATTGACAACAGGGCGAAGGTAAAAAGCAGTGTGGAAAATGCGGGTATCTCCTGGCTGTATGAAGCCTGCGGGGAGATAGAGGCTCAGACAAAAAGGAATTCAAAGGTGGTTTCGGGCAAAACCAAGGGAAGCTATTTCTACATGGTGGATGAGAATGCCGGAGAAGGATATGTGGGATCCAGTGATGAAAATGCGGTATGGGAGGAACTTGGCACGGGAGAGTACGCTTTGGGCGGCGATGGGAGAAAAAACGGCTGGTGGATCAAAGTAGGGTATGGGAGAGGCGAGATCTCGCCGGAAACGGCGAGAAAATACCGATGGGAAAAAGTGAGAAGGGATAAGAACGGCAGCCTGGCCTTTGTATTTACCAGAGGGAAGAAAGCCCGGAGGCCTCTTTTTAAAGCCTTTACGTCAACCAAGAACCTTTTGAAACGCCTGTTGGAAGAAATGTTCGGGAGTATGGAATGAAAACGATATTAAAGTTCATTAATTCAGAAATGAAAAAAGCGGGGATAGACTATCATTTCCAGGTCAACAGGAGCCGGAAGACAGCCTATCCTTATTTTGTGGGTGAATTAATTCCCGTTACGTCACTGGAGGAAGACGGCATCAAAGAATTCGCACTTGTGCTGGAGGGTTTTACGAGACAGACAGTTTCCAGCAAAGGGACACTGCTGGAACTCATAGAAGAGGGAGAAAAGATTGAGGAACATTTCCCGCAGGTGGGAGGATTGACGGCCCTTCTGGGGAATCAGGCAATTGCCGTATTTTTTAACAGCGTCCAGCCGGTGGATTCCGGGGAAGAGCAGTTGAAAAAAATACAGGTAAATTTAGACGTGAAATCATGGAAAGGTAGGTGTTAGTCGGATGAACGTGTTCGACAAGTTCAAAAAATCAGGAATCACAAACCAGACGCCAAGAAGCCTGCTGCTCAATGCGGCGGTGCTGTACAAGGGTTTGAAATATAATAAGGAAACGAAAAAATGGAGCGGCACGCTGCTGGGGGCCACGTCCGGGGGGACGAAGATAAGCATCAGCAGCGACTACCAGGAGATCGAGATCGACGGGGCCATTGTCAAAGTGAAGGGGCTGACCCAGAAGCAGGGGGAAACCGGCTCCATAGAGGCGAACCTGGTGGAGGTGACGCCGGATAACTTAAAAATGGCAATCGTGGGCAGGGACGGAGAGACGGACGTGGAAGGCTACAGCCTGATCGAGACGAAGTCCCTCCTGGAAGACGGGGATTATATCGAGAACATCGGTGCTGTGGGATTCCTCTCTTCCGGCCTGCCCGTGATCGTGATCATGGAGAACATGCTCTGTACCAGCGGCCTCGAGATGGAGACCAAGAACAAGGACAACGTGGTCATGAAGGTAAAGTTTGAATGCCATGCGGGATTTGAGGACGACCACGACACGTTGCCGATCAAGATCTATTACCCGAAACAGAAGACGGAAGGGACGGGAGAGACGGCCATCTACACCCAGCCCGACCTGGAGGCCATGACCGTCACGGAGATCGAGAGCCTGGCGGCGCAGCGGGGCTACACGCTGGCAGGATCCAACAAGGAGGAGAAGATCGCCTCCTTCCTGGCCCAGCAGAGCGGAGGTGAAAAATGATGGACGAACAGATGGTTAAAGAGCAGGAAAACCCAAAGACGCATGAGGACGCCGTGACAGGGCCTCCGGAACGGGAGAAGGCCTATTCGCTGAGGCGTCTGAACGCCACGGACGTTTTTCTCATGGTGAGGATACTTGGCAAGATCCGGATCAACGAATGGATCCCCTGTCTCCAGTCACCAAGGGTGATGGAACTGATCAGGAAGATAATGGAAACGGAAGAGCAGGACGGAGAGAAAGCCGTGCAGGCTGAGGAAAGCGGGGAGACGGCAGAAGAGAAACTGAGCAACGAGGAATTCATTGCGGGAATCGGCGTGGCGATGGAAGTCGTGAACATCCTCCTGCAGCACCTGCCGGAGTGCAGGGCGGAGATCTTCCAGCTCCTTTCCGGCGTGTCCGGGATCGGCGTCAAAGAGATTGAGGCGCTGGATGCGGAAATCTTTATCAACATGCTGGTGGATTTTGTCAGGAAGGAAGAGTTCCTGGGTTTTATACGGGCTGCTGCAAGATTAGTGCATTAGGAGAGACGCGTTTTATGGATCTGCTGTACCACAGGTACGCAGATCCTGTTTCCTTGTTAAACACGGTCGTCGGCTTCGGTGATCTGGACGGGTTCCTGGATACTATGTTGAAACAGATTGATGAGGACTGGCTATGGGAACTGTACCTGCATCAGCTTTTCCATGAGCGGAGCTTTACGGACTGGAAGGCTTCCCTGGAAACGGGGAGTACCGGAGGCAGCAGCCCGGCGCAGGCGTCCCCGGTGACCAGGGAGGAGATTTCGGAAACGGTGAAAAGGTCGAGGGACATTTTGGACGCCTTTGTCCCGGAGTGAACGGTGGTGTGAGTAATTGACGGAACTATTTACGATATTAGGGAAAATAGCAATCGAGAACGGCGGGGCCAACAGTGCCATGGACGAGACGGCGGACAAGGCGAAGTCCTTTTCCGAAAAGCTGTCAGGCGGGTTTCAGACGGTGGGGAAAAACGCTTCCAGCCTGGGAACCAAGATGAGCATAGGTCTGACCGCCCCCCTTACCCTGATCGGGAAAAAGGCCATAGGCACGGCGGCCGATTTTGAGCACAGCATGTCCGAGGTGGCGGCCATATCGGGGGCAACGGGTGATGACTTCGCCGCACTGAGGGCCAAAGCGGAGGAAATGGGCAAGACCACGAAGTTCTCCGCGTCCGAATCGGCGGAGGCGTTGAAATACATGGCGATGGCCGGGTGGAAGACCTCGGACATGCTCGACGGCCTGGAAGGGATTATGAATCTGGCGGCGGCCTCCGGGGAGGATCTGGGAACCACCTCGGATATCGTCACGGACGCCCTCAGCGCATTCGGCCTGACGGCTTCGGACAGCGGGCATTTTGCGGACGTGTTGGCAAAGGCGTCCAGCAATGCCAACACCAACGTCGGCATGATGGGGGAAACGTTTAAGTACATCGCCCCCGTTGCGGGAGCTTTGGGATTTTCGGCGGAGGACACGGCCTTGGCCATAGGCCTGATGGCCAACAGCGGAATAAAGGCGTCCCAGGCGGGAACCTCCCTGCGGGGGGCGCTGACGAACCTGGCGAACCCGACGGACACGATGGCGGGGATGATGGTGAGGCTCGGCCTTGCGACGGAGGACACGACAAACGTGATCGACAGCGGGAAGCTCCAGAAGGCGCAGGCCAAGGTTGAAAACAAAACCATTGACATGGAAAAGGCGCAGATTAAGTATAACGATGCCATTGCAAAGTACGGGGTGAATTCCTCGCAGGCCCAGACCGCCGCCTTGAACCTGGAAAAGGCGCAGAACAACCTGGAGGCCGCGGTGAATGACCTGAATGCGGCGCAGAAGGGCTCCGTGGAGGTGACGGGCATTAACAACAACCTGCTCGTAGACAGCGAGGGAAAGACCAAATCCCTCCGGGAGGTCATGGTGACACTGCGGTCGGCGTTTTCCGGTCTGACGGAAGAGGAACAGGCCCAGGCGGCGGCAACCTTGTTCGGAAAAGAGGCCATGTCCGGTATGCTTGCGATCATCAACGCCAGCGACGGCGATTTTAACAAACTGGTGTCCTCCATTGATTCCGCGGACGGTGCGGCAAAAGAGATGGCCGACACGATGAATGACAACCTTTCCGGCCAGATCACGTTATTAAAATCCCAGCTGGAAGGGCTGGCAATCCAGTTTGTCACGCTTATCATGCCTCATCTGAAACAGGGGGTGGAATGGCTCTCGAAAGTCTGTGACTGGATAGCGGGCCTGGATGATGGGACGAAAATGATGATTATGACGATTGGAGGTTTCCTTGCGGCAGCAGGTCCCGTACTGATATTTTTAGGAAAGGTATCAACCGGGATCGGTTCTGTCATCAAGGTAGGCGGGTCATTAATCGGCGGGATCGGAAAGCTGGGGCCCGCAGTGTCCGGCGTTATCTCCATGGGAGGCAAGCTGGCGGGCGGGATTGGGAGCCTGGTGGGGAAGGTCACGGGCGGGGGCGGCCTGCTTTCCGCCCTGGCCGCAATCCCAGGCCCCGTCTGGATCGTCATAGGAATATTCGCCGCCCTGGTGACGGCGGGCGTCCTGATTTACAAGAACTGGGACGAGATCAAGGAATGGGCGGGGAAGACGTGGGACTCCATCCAGGACATCGTGGGCAAGGCGGTGGACGGGATCCGGAACTTCTTTTCCGGCATCATTGATTTTGTGAAGGACAACTGGCAGGGCCTGGCGCTTCTTTTGGTAAATCCGTTTGCGGGCGGCTTCAAGCTGCTCTATGACAACTGTGATTCTTTCCGTGAGTTTGTTGACAACTTCCTCGGCAAACTAAAGGACGGATTTCATAACTTCGCGGAGGGCGTGTCCCAAAAAGCGGGGGAATTAAAAGACAAGGTGGTCACGAAGGCGAAGGAGCTCAAGGACGGGGCCGTGGAAAAATTCCATGAGCTGAAGGAGAAGGGAACGGAAAAATTCGAGGAGCTGAAAGAAAAGGCGTCCGGAAAGCTGGAAGAGCTGAAGGGAAAAGCTTCCTCTAAGATCAGCGCCATCAAGGAGGACGCCGTGGCGAAATTCCACGATCTGAAAGAGAAGGCCTCCGGAAAGATCGCAGGTTTGAAGGAGGACGCCGTCTCGAAGTTCGCACAGCTGAAAGAGAACGCTTCCGCCAAGATCGGCGAGCTGAAGGAAAGCGCCGTCTCAAAGTTCGAGGAGCTCCGGGGAAGCGCATCCGAGAAAATGCGCTCCCTGCAGGAAAAGGGGATTGCGGGATTTGAGGCCCTCCGGTCCGGGGCCGTCGAGAAGTTCGAAAACCTGAAATCCGGGGTAACAGAAAAGCTGGAGGCGGTGAAAAACTTTGTCTCCAACACGGTACAGAAATTAAAAGACTTCTTCCATTTTGACTGGAGCCTGCCGAAAATCAAGCTCCCGCATTTCAGCCTGGAGGGGAAGTTTTCCCTGGACCCGCCCTCCATCCCCCATATCGGGGTGGAGTGGTACAAAAAGGCAATGGACCGCCCGGTCCTCATGGAAAAACCGACGGCCTTCGGCATTAACGGGGCCGGGCAGCTCATGGCGGGCGGGGAAGCCGGGAGCGAGGTGGTCAGCGGCACGGAGACGCTCATGGGAATGATCTCCGCCGCCGTGGCCGGGAACAACGGGCAGATATGCGACGCACTGGAAAGGCTGCACGACCTTCTGGCGCAGTACCTTCCGGCGCTTGCACGGCGCCAGCTGGTGCTGGATTCGGGGGCCCTGGTCGGGGAGCTGGCCGGGCCGATGAACGAGGAGCTGGGAAGGATCATCCATATGAGAGGGAGGCGGAACTGATGATGCATGGCACGGCGTTCGGGGAAAAACGCTCCGGGGATTACGGGGCGGTCATGAATTACGCAAGGATAACGCCGCCCGCGGTGAAGGAAAATTACGTGGATATCGCGGGCGGGGATTCGGCCATCGACCTCACCGAGGCGGTGGGAGGCGTGGCCTATGAGGACGGACAGATTGACTTCAAGTTCACGCTGTTTGACCGGCGGCAGGCGGAGCGCATGAAGAACGACCTGCACGGCAGGCGGCTGCGGATCGTGCTGGAGCGGGAGCCGGATTTTTATTATGACGGCCGGTTGAAATGCACGAAGTGCGGCCAGGAAGGAACCCTTCACGAGCTGCTGCTGGAAGCGAGGATCAAGCCCTACAAACAGGAGAAACGCACCACCGTGCAGGTGGAAGAGGCTTCCGGCACCTGGAAGGACGTCATCCTGGTCAATTCCCGGATGCCGGTGATGCCAAGGATCACCGTGGAGGGGAAGGCGGTCCTGTCGTACGAAGGGGGAAAATACGCCATGGAATCCGGCGTTTACCAGGCGCCGGAGCTCACGCTTTACGAGGGCCGCAACCATCTGCGCCTGCAGGGCTCCGGCACGGTAAAATTCGAATACAGAAAGGGGGAACTGGCATGATCCGGATCCGGAACGGCACGAACGTGATCTATGACCCGAGAAACCCGGCGCTTTCCCTTGTCAGCCCCAGGCTGGTGCTGGAGGACAATGCGGCCGGATCGCTGACCTTCCGGATCTATGACGCGAACCGGAATTACGGGACGGTCCGCAAGCTCTATCCGCTGCTTTCCGTGGAGCGGGACGGGAAGACCCTCTTCCGGGGCAGGGTGGTTTCGGACAAGAAGGATTTTTACAACGGGAAGAGCGTGGAGGCGGAGGGAAAGCTCGCCTTCCTGAATGATTCCTATCTGGAGCCTTTCGAGTTTTCCGGAAGCCCGGAGGAACTGTTCCGCATGATTATTGAGAACCACAATTCCCAGGTGGCGCAGTGGCAGCGGTTTTGTGTAGGCCGGGTCACGGTCACGGATCCCAACGACTATATCGTAAGGAGCAGCGAGGGCATCCTGAATTCCTGGGAGGCCTTAAAGAGCCGGTGCTTCCAGTCCTCCCTGGGAGGGCACGTCCGGATCCGTTACGAGGCGGACGGGGATTACCTGGACTGGCTGGCGGATTACGACCGGGTATCCGGGCAGAAGATCGCCTTCGCAAAAAACCTGGTCGACCTGTCCCTGGAGACGGACGCAACCGAGACCTACACGGCCATCCGGCCCGTGGGGGCGGAGGTGGAGGGAAGGAAAGTGGATATTTCCTCCGTGAACGGCGGCAGGAATTACATCGTGGACGAGGAAAAGGCGGCGCAGTACGGGATCCTCTTCGCCCCGGAGAGCGAATCCACCTGGGAGGACGTGACGCTCCCGGAGAACCTGCTGCGGAAAGCGCGGGAAAAGCTGTCCGGCTCCCTGCGGGCCATGAGGGAGACCTACGAGATCCGGGCGGTGGACCTCTCCCTGACGGACGCGGAGGTGGAAGCGCTGGATGTCTGCGAGTACGTGCCGGTGGAGAGCGGACCCCACGGGATTTGCGGCAATTACCTGCTCTACAAGGCGGAAATCGCCATCACGGAGCCCCAGAGCTCGGTCTTCTGGCTGGGTGCGAGCAGGCGGGTGCTCGGCGACAGGAGCCTCGGGGGAGGGGAGGGCGCAAAGATCCCCCGGAACGTGAGCTCCTTCCGAAATGATGCGGGCTACATATCCGGGAAAGAGACCGAGGCACTGCTGGAGGGGTACACCAAAACGGAAGACGTGGAAACCATGGTGGACGAGGCCGTGTCCGGCATCCCCGCGGGAAGGTCGGCCTACGAGGAGGCCGTTTCCAAAGGGTTTGAAGGGACGGAGGAGGACTGGCTTTTGTCCCTGAAAGGGGAGGCGGGACCCGTCCCGGAAATAGGGGAAAACGGGAACTGGCTGGTCGGAGGTCAGGACACGGGCAGGCCCAGCAGGGGCCTTCCGGGGACGGCGGCCACGGTGAAGGTGGGGACGGTCACCACCGGAAAACCCGGAACGATGGCGGAGGTGAAAAACTCCGGGACGGAGACAAGCGCCGTGCTGGATTTTGTCATTCCGCAGGGACAGCCCGGAAGCGGGGGAGGATCCTCTTCCGGGATGATCGCCGGTTTTGAGATCCGCGAGGACGGGTGCCTCTGGGTGATCGCGGAGGACCAGGCGACGGCGGACCGGTTTCGGATCAATGAAAAAGGCGAACTGGTGTACAGGATAGGAGACTGAAATGGCGGTGGAAGTGAACATGGGAAAGGTAAGGCTGACGGAAGAGGAAATGCGGGTCCTGGTGGAGAATCATACGGGAGGGGTCCGGCTGGGGAAGGACGAAGAGGGGAATTACGGCTATTACAAATATGACGAAGAGGCGGGGGCTGATACACTCGTCCCTTTTAAGGCGGGCGGAGCCGGATCCGTGAAACTGAGGCAGTACGGGGCGGCGACCCAGACGGGTGCGTCGTTTGCTTCCGCCGGCGCTCGGATCCTGCTTCATATCCAGAACCCGGAAAAGGTAAAAAGGATCGTGGCGAACGGGAGCATCAGCGCCGGTAACACGTCAAGCACGGAAGGGGTAAAAAACATACAGCTGGTGCTAGGAGGGACGCAGAACACGGGAGGATCGAAAAGAGTCACCCTGGCCAGCGTGCAGACTTACAACAAGAACATTTCAACGGCGAGCACCGCGCTGGAGAACGAGGAAATAGACCTGAGCGCGTTTGACCTTTCCAAAACGATATATTTTGAATGTATAACCGCAAGTAACGTCAGGATAACGGTAGACATGGAATACGAGGTCTTTTTTTAAGACACGTCCCGGAAGCAATAGGAAGGAGAAGACACAGTGGCGCAGATAGAAATAGAGGTCAGGAAGCAGTTGCTGACCATACAAAACAGGGAGCTGATCGCCTCCGGCGACAGCGATTTTGACACCTGCAGATTCACGTTTGATAAGACCTGGGACGGTTTTGTAAAGACAGCCGTGTTTTACCAGGACAAGTCCAGGGTCCACTACGCCGTGCTGGGAGGGGACGACACCTGCGTGATCCCGGCGGCGGCCATGGCGCAGGCCGGGAGGATGCGGATCGGGGTGTTCGGCGTCCGGAACACGGTGGTGGTCACCTCCGCGCTTGACTACATCGATATCGAGGAGGGGGCCATATCCGGGGGCAACGTCTCCACGGAGCCCACGGACGACGTGTTCCTGGCGATCATAGCGCAGTACCAGCGTATCGTCTCAATGATGGCCGAATACGAGGACACGGCGGCGGGATTTACCGCCGCCATGAAGGAACAGAACGCCCTGCTGGAGACGCTGAACGCATTCGAGGTGACGGAGATCATGGAGAGGCTGGGGCAGATCGAAGACCGGATTGTGAATTACACGAACCTGGCGAAACAGGTCATGGAACGGGAAATCATAATAAGGGGCGTCCCCGTGAAGTTCACGGACCGGCTGTGCCGTGTTGAGAACGAGGCCATAAGGGAGGATTCCCTTTGTGACGTGTATTTTGACGAGTACTCTTACGAGACCGCGTCAAAGGCCCTGATCCTCCCGGTGTCCCATGACGGGTACCTGGAGATCAGCAGCTCCGTGGACATCAATGAGGAACTGACGGCGGACATATTGGTTAGGAGGAATTGAAAATGCTGGGAAAGACAAACACGACGGCCCTGCGGGAGGGGGCGGTCATAACGGAGATCGAGGATTACCGGTGGGTCCGGATGCCGTCCGGTATCAACGGGGACTTTGCAAGGGCGGTATACAAAAACGGGCTGCTGGCGGCGGTCACGGCGGACGGAAAAGTGGCGCACACGGCGGACGGCGAGGTGTGGGAGGTTTCGGATCCGGAGTTTGCGGGATGCCGGTTCCGCGATATTGAATGGGACGGAAACCGGTTTATCCTGGTCGGGAGCTGCGAGAGCGGGGATACAACCGAAAGAACGGGACTGATACTCACCACGGCGGACTTTGTCTCATACGAAAAAAAAGAACTGGCCAATGACGGTAAACCCGAGGAATATCTGGCCGTGCTCGTGCGCAACGGCCGCTATATCCTGGCGACCTCCAAGCCTTCCGTGGTTTCCACGGATTTTGAACAGACCACGTACAAGAACATGGCCAAAAACTATAATATAACGATAGGTGTTTCCGCCGTAAAAAACGAAAATGCGATGCTGGTCTACGTTCACGAGCGCGGAGAATCTGGGGTTGCCAGCCATACCCATTCCCTGTACATGGTGGACGAGAATTCCGTGCGTAGCCTGAAGACTTATGACTATAATCCGTCTTATGCCATGCTGACGCTGCTGGAGTGCAAGGGAGCCCTGTACACGATGGGACGGATAACGGAACTTAACTACAATCTGGATAAGATAACGGAGGCCGGCGAGATCATGACAGTGACCACGGGCCAGAATTTTATGTTTGTGGACGGCGTTTATTTTGACGGGTGCCAGATTTTTATCAACAGCCACGACATGCTTGTCGCAAAGAAAGGGGAAAGCCTTGCGGAAAAAACCACGGAGGATTTAAAGGAGATCGTGCCGGAATCCACGCTCCGATGTGTCACAAAGGCGTTCGGGCAGCTGTATCTTTTTGGAAACCAGGGGCTCGTGCTGCGGTCAAGCGTGGAGGCCGGGAACGAGGGCCCGGTCACGGTCCAGGCGCTGTCCGCAAAGAGGGCGCTGGCGGAAGCAAAAGCTTATGCGGACGGGAAGTATACGGAGCTGGAGACAAGGATTGCGGAACTGGAAAAAAGACTGTCCGGAACCACCGCTTAAAAAAACGGTCCGTCTGGATGCCATGGAATCCGGACAGCAGACGCAGGACGAGGCGATCGGCGATCTGGGACAGGCGGTCAGTGACATGATGGAAGGAGGTGTGTAAGATGGGCGCTTTTTATGGTAATAAGATCAAGGATGGGGAAGTGAATCCTAAGACCGGGGAAGTCTGGAAGCTGGAAGATGTGCCGTCGTTCTGGAGATCAAAGACGAAACAGTGGTTAGGTAGTAACTAAAGAAAGGATGAGAATATGAAAATGAAACTTTTAACTGTGATTGGCGTAATTGGAAGCTGGATTGCTTCTCTGTTTGGCGGCTGGGATGCAGCGCTGGTGACTTTGCTGATATTTATGGGGATCGACTATGTGACCGGTCTGATTGTAGCCGGTGTTTTCCATAAATCCGAAAAGACGAAAAATGGCACATTAGAAAGCAGAGCTGGATGGAAAGGGCTTTGCAGAAAAGGCGTAACTTTACTCGTTGTTCTGGTGGCCTGCCGGCTGGATTTGGTCATGGGTTCCAATTTTATCAGGGATGCCGTGGTGATCGCCTTTATTGCAAACGAAACCATATCCATAATTGAAAATGCCGGCCTTATGGGGATTCCTATTCCTGCAGTAATCACAAAAGCTATCGAAGTATTGAAGAACAAGACCGAGAGCGAAAATGCAGGAAATGAAAGAAAGTCGGAATTCTTATCAGGGAGAGTGAAGAAATGACAATAGGAATTAACTGTGGTCACACAGCCAGCGGCGCCGGTTATGGCGCCGTTGGAATCATCAAAGAGAGCGAGCATACAAGGCTGGTAGGACGGGCACTTATGAGCCTGCTGCAGTCAGCCGGTGTCACGGTGATCGACTGCACCATAGACAAGGCAAATACCAGGAATGAGTATCTTGCCGCAGCGGTGGCGCTTGCCAACAGGCAGGATCTAGATTGGTTTATCAGCATCCATTTTAATGCGTCCGGTGCGCATACAGGGCACGGCACGGAAGTCTTTACCTATGAGGGTAGGCAGTATCAGGATGCGCTGGACGTATGCGCTAACTTGTCCGATCTGGGATTTACTAATCGGGGCGTGAAGGAAGGTACCGGCCTGTACGTGATCCGGAAGACCAAAGCTAAGTCCATGCTGATCGAGTGCTGCTTCTGTGACAATCAGCAGGATATAGACACGTATCAGGCAGCAGGCGGTGCGGAGGGGATCGCCAGGAGCATTTACAGAGGGATTTATAAAGAGGCCATCCTTCCGTCGGTGCAGATTCCGGCAAAAGAGAATC
>Ga0137310_101592_pt1 | contig 14016 bp, 9 predicted proteins | sample NAcewiD2O_June_2_FD_97183 | JGI IMG/M metagenome (GOLD analysis project Ga0137310, IMG submission 97183) | Mouse cecal microbial communities from Vienna, Austria - N-Acetylglucosamine amended D2O_June | ecosystem: Host-associated > Mammals > Digestive system > Large intestine > Cecum | place...
TACGGCGCAGATATGCAAGATACTCCGCATTGGCGTCATTGGAGCCTGATTTTCCTCTGGCGCCCGTAAATTTATTGAATACCATGCCGCCGCCCAGATACGCCACGTTTTTCTTATCAAAACTGGATGCGTAAGTGGGATCAAAAGCGGAACTTACATCGGAAGAAAGCATGCAGGAATTTGCAAGGCATCTTCTGTAGGCAAGATCGGAATACTGTCCCGCAAGCGTCATCACCTCCACCAGCGCATTCTCAAAGAACTTCGACTGCATGCCGGTAGCGCCCACAGAGCCGATCTCTTCCTTATCCACCAGAATACAACATGCTGTCCTCTCCGGCTCCTTTACTTCCAGAATCGCTTTCATGGAAGGATATGCGCAGACTCTGTCATCATGCCCGTAAGCAAGGATCATGCTTCTGTCAAAGCCTGCATCCCTTGCCTTTCCGGCAGGTACGATCTCCAGTTCGGCAGAAATAAAATCCTCTTCCTCCATGTCATACTGCTCCTTCAAAATCGCAAGGATTCCCTTTGTGACAGCATCCTTTGCGGCTTTTCCGGTATCCTCTTCCTTTTTCTCTTCTTCCTTTTCCTTCTCGATCACGATAGGGCGGTTTCCCACAATAATATCCAACGCTTCCCCTTCAATGACCTTTGCGGCCTTTTTCTCCATCTGCTCGGATGCAAGATGGATCAGCAGATCGGAAACGAAGAATACCGGATCGTCCTCATCCTCACCAATGCTCAGTTCTACCGTTGTGCCGTCCTTTTTTACCACCACGCCGTGTATTGCCAGAGGCAGCGTCACCCACTGATATTTCTTTACGCCGCCATAGTAGTGTGTATCCAGATAAGCAAAACCGCCGTCTTCGTAAAGCGGATTCTGCTTCACATCCAGTCTGGGGGAATCGATGTGTGCGCCCAGAATGTTCATGCCGGTTTCCATCGGCTGCTTTCCGATCTGGAACATAGCAATAGACTTGTTCATGTGCACATGATATACCTTGTCCCCGGCTTTTAAAGCTTTCTTAGCGGAAATTGCCTCTTCCAGTTCCGTATAGCCCGCTTTTTCGATTTCGTCCACGATCTCATCGATGCATTCGCGCTCGGTCTTGCCGCCGTCTAAAAATGCCTTGTAACCCTCGGCAAAAGCCTCCGCTTCCTTTATCTGATCTTCATCATACAGCAACCATGTGTTTTTGTGTTCCATTTTATTTTCCTCCTGTTGATCATTTGTCAGATGCCCTTTTTGATTCCTTCTGTACAAGGCTCTTTGGCATCTGCCTGCTATTTACATATTATATGGTATCTTTCCTATTATTTCCAACTTTTTTTCTCAATCCGGTATTAACAAACCATAACCAAAGCAATCTTTGTTCTCTGCCGGGCCTGATTTCAAAACAGACAATCTTCCGCCTTCTATCAATTCCGCCGTGACTGCACTACCTCTGCTTTCTGCCGATTCCGCCTGAACCGCACTATCCCTGCTTTCTGCCGATTCCGCCTGAACCGCACTACCCTTGCTTTCTGCCTGAACCGCATGATCCCATGCTTTTGCCGGTTCCGTTAATCTCAATCCGCAAACAATGCCGAATCGGGCGTATCTGACGTCTTGGAATACTGGAAACTGTATACTGTCCCAAAACCTTCCCAGCCCGGATCAAAGGTCACGGTCGCCTCGTCTCCATTTAATGTGATGATACCGCCTGTCTGCTTTCCGTCCGGCGCCGTAACGGTAAATTCCATCCCCTTCTCCGTCAGCACCCCATGTCCGTCATCAAAAACAGCGAGCCGGTAAATACCGATAAAGATCCGGTAGGAACCGTCCGCATTTTTTCTGATCGCCAGATTCGGTTCATTTACGTCCCGATCGTTATATTCCCCGGTCCAAAGATCCGCAGTTTCCGCATCCGTCTCCGGTTCTGCCGCGTTGTCTCCGGGCGCCCTATTTTCCGCGTCATCCGCCTTTTCCCCTTCCGCCGAAACCACTACATCAAGCGGCTCCGATTCCACGATCTGAATCCCTTCATCGCTTTCGCCGCCACCGGTTCCGCAGGCCGACAACATAAGCGCCGTAAAACACATGATAACAAGTTGAAACAATTTTTTCATCCCGAATCTTCCTTCCTGTTTTATTTCAGTCAGCAGCCTATGCGCCGTCCTTTCTTCCTTCCGCAACATGTCCGATCCACGCTGATCTCACAGTTCTATATAATAGGGACAAATATCCTCATACATCCCGTTTTTTAACCGGAATCCTCCCGGGATTACACCGAGCTGACGAAATCCGGCCCTTTCATACAAATGTCTTGCATGAACATTGGAAGCAACCACCGCATTAAACTGCAAAACTTTAAATCCAAGCTTTCCGGCTTCCGCCATACAATCCTTCACCAGCTTCTCACCGATATGCAGCCCTCTTTTCGCCGAAGCAACCGCATAGCTTGCATTACAGATATGCCCACATCTTCCGATATTATTCGGATGCAGAATATATAATCCGAAAATATTTCCCGTCTCCGTATCCTCCGCGACACCGCAGGTACTTTGCTGCGCAAAAAATGCTTTCCCCGTCTCCACTGTCAAACAGTCTTCCTGCGGAAAAGCAATCCCTTCCTCCACCACCTCATTCCAGATCTCTATCATAGCGGGAATATCCTCCGCCCCGTACTTCCTAATCATAATACCATTATCCATAAAACGCAGCCTCTATCTCCTTCCGTATCAACTATGTGCAGCAACCATGTCTCACGGAACGCGCAGTAAATGCGCATTCCTGACCCGTGAAAAGTGACAACAGCTCACCCCTCCCCGGCTGCGCACAAAGGCATCGGAACACGGGGCAGCGCCGTAAAGCCCTGCGCCCGATACTCCGATGCCGCAGTAAATATAACAGATCACTGCCGCAGTTCGATCCCCAGCGACTGCAGCCCGTTCAAAATCTTCTTCATCGCCCCTGCGATATCATTTTCCTCCAGCGTCCTGTCCTTCGCCCGGAACGTGATATTATAGGCAACCGACTTAAATCCCTCTTTGATCTGGCTCCCCTCATAAATATCAAACAGATGATAGGATTCCAGAATCTTTCCGCCTCTCTGCGCGAGCATAGTCTCGATCTGTCCCACCCGGACGTCCTTCGGCACTACCATACTGATATCACGCATCACGGCCGGGAACTTCGCGATCCCTTCATACTTCCTGTCAAAGGTCGCAAGCGGCACGATCTCGGGCATATCCAGCACCGCCACGTAAGCCCTTGTCTTCATATCATAATTTTCACAGACTTCCGGATGCACCTCTCCCAGATAGCCCAGCACCTTACTCTCATACCGTATGAGCGCCTGCCTGCCGGGATGCAGGAAACTGAGATTCCCTTCCGGATCATACTCCGGCTTTTTATTCAGCCCGATACTCTCCAGAAATTCCTCTATCACGCCTTTCATCGTAAAGAAATCGCCTTCGCCGTAAAAGCCCAGCGTAAACTGCATCCTCTCTTCCGGCAACTCGGTCAGCGGCAGACTCTTCGGCAGATAAATATTGCCCAGTTCATACAGGCGGCATTCCTTATTCCTTCTGTTGAAGTTGGTGGACAGGCTGGTCAGCATGCCGTTTAAGGAGATCGTCCGCATAATGGAGAAATCTTCCCCCAGCGGATTGGCGATGGTGATCGCGTTTCTGTGTGCATCCTCCTCCGGCATCAGCAGCTTGTCAAACACCTTCGGGCTTTCAAAAGAGTAACACATGCCCTGTGAAAAACCGCAGTATTCCGCGATATCCCTCGCCTTCTGCTCTATGCGCATCTTGAACTGCAGCTTTCCTGCCGTAGCGGAACCGCTGGGCAGTGTGGTCGGAATCTTATCGTATCCGTAAAACCTTGCGACCTCCTCCGCGATATCCGCAAAGGATAACAGATCCTGCCGGAAAGAGGGACAGATGATCTCGTTTGTGTCCGCATTGTATTCCAGTTCTATCGCCCTGAAATACTCCAGCATATCCTCTTTCGGAATATCCGTTCCAAGGAACTCATTGATCTTCTCCGGTTCAAAGGCAACCCGTACCGGCTCCTTCAGCGGCGCATGCACATCCACGGTTCCGGCAACAACCTGCCCGCAGCCCAGCTCCTCGATCAGCTGGCATGCCCTGTCGATGGCCTCTTTCGCATTATAAGGGTCCAGCCCCTTCTCGAACTTGCCGGAAGCATCCGTACGCAGTCCGATCCTTTTTGCGGATTTTCTGATATTGGCGCCGTTAAACGTAGCCGCCTCAAACAGAACCGTCTTCACCTGATCGGTGATCATGGAGTTTTCACCGCCCATGATGCCGGCAATGCCTACTTCCTTTTCTCCGTCGCAGATCATCAGCACTTCAGAGTCCAGTTTTCTCTCCTGGCCGTCCAGTGTGGTAAAGACATCCCCGTCCTTCGCCCGGCGCACAATGATCTGATTCCCCGCGATCGTGTCCAGATCGTAGGCATGCATGGGCTGTCCGTACTCTTCCATCACATAGTTTGTGATATCTACCAGATTGTTGATGGGCCTGATGCCGCTTGCCGCCAGCCTTCTCTGCATCCATTTCGGAGATGGCGCGATCCTGATATTCGTGCACACTCTTGCACAGTAACGGGTACACAGGTCTTTATCCTGAACTTCCACTTTGATATAATCGTTGACATCCCCTGTTTCCTTCTGAATCTTTACATCCGGTTTACAAAAAGGCTTGCGGAAGGTTGCCGCCGCCTCTCTGGCGATACCGATGATGCTGTAGCAGTCCACCCTGTTGGACGTGATCTCATACTCAAACACCGTGTCCCGGAGTCCCAGCGCCGCAATGGCATCTTCCCCGACCGTCACGGAATCATCAAAAATATAGATACCGTATTCCGGCGCTTCCGGATAAAAGTTCCGGTCAGAGCCCAGCTCCTCTATGGAACACATCATCCCCTCGGAAGGCACTCCGCGAAGTTTCCCTGCCTTGATCGCGATACCGTCCTCCGGCAGCGGGCCGCCGTCATGGCCGCCTGCCACCTTGCCGCCGTCCAGTACCACAGGCACCTTATCGCCCGCCTTCACATTCGGCGCGCCGGTCACGATCTGAATCGTCTTCTCCCCGATATTCACCTGGCAGACAATCAGTTTATCCGCGTCGGGATGCGCCGTGATCTCCGTGATCTCACCAACCACGATCTTCTCCAGATTTTTATCCGATCTCTCATATCCTTCACATTTTGTGCCGGACAAGGTCATCGCATCGCAGAATTCCTGATCCGTGCACTCCAGTTCCGGCACATATGCTTTAATCCATGATAATGCTGTATTCATCTTTTCTCTCCTATTCCAGTTCCGTATAACCCCTTCCGGTGTCATATACGGTTTAATTATTCCTGATTTTCCGGGCACCACCCGGGGTTATATTGTTTTACAGTTACACATATCTGTTTTTATGTCCGGTTCCTCTTTTCTGCCCATAAACATCAGAACTGTTTCAAAAACCTGACATCATTCTCATAAAGCAGTCTCATATCGTCAATCTCATATTTCAGAAGAGAAATACGCTCCAGTCCCATACCGAACGCAAAGCCCGAATATTCCTCCGGATCGATGCCGCTCATGCGCAGTACCTTCGGATGTACCATACCGCAGCCCAGGATCTCGATCCATCCTTCACCCTTACAGAACCGGCAGCCTTTTCCGCCGCACTTGAAGCAGCTTACATCCATTTCCGCGGAAGGCTCCGTGAACGGGAAATGATGGGGACGGAATTTTACTTTTGTCTCCGGCCCGTAGAGTTCCCTCGCAAACTCCTGCAGCGTTCCTTTTAAGTCCGCAAAAGTGATCCCCTTATCGATGACCATTCCCTCGATCTGATGGAAGGAAGGGGAATGGGTGGCATCCACTTCATCAGAACGGAATACTCTTCCCGGCGCCAGCATTCTGATGGGCGGCTTTTTCTGTTCCATCGTACGCACCTGTACAGGGGATGTCTGGGTTCTTAGCAGAATATCTCCGTTAATATAAAAAGTATCCTGTTCGTCCTTTGCAGGATGATCCGCCGGAATGTTCAGCGCTTCAAAGTTATAATAATCTTTCTCAATTTCAGGTCCTTCCACAACCTCATAGCCCATCCCCACGAAAATGCGTTCCACTTCTTCGAGCACGATAAAATTCGGATGTCTGTGTCCCACCTCATTCTTCTTTGCCGGCAATGTCACATCGATCACTTCCGCCTTCATCGCAGCTTCCCGCATGGCGCGTTCCATTTTCTTTTTCGCTTTTTCCAATGCCGCTTCGATCTCGGCTCTGGTATCATTCACCATCTGACCGACTTTCGGGCGATCCTCCGGCGCCACATCCTTCATGCCCTTTAAGACCGCTGTCAGTTCTCCCTTTTTACCGAGAATATTGACACGTATGTCATTTAACTTTTCCAGTGCCGCGGAAGCCTCGCCGCCTTCCATCTGTGAAAGTTCTTCCAGAGCCTTCGCCCTGATCTTTTCCAGTTTCTCTTTCATTTTACATTTCCTTTCCCTGTTTTTATACAGATCCTGTTTTCTTTTCCTGCTGTGGTATGCGGGGGCGTTCTTATCCCTGCCGGAGATCGTCTCTGTCCGATGAAATTCCCACCGCCAATCTCCCTGTCCGATGAAATTCCCACCGCCGGTCTCCCTGTCCGATGAAATTCTCCATCGGCGTTCTCTCCTGTCCGATGAAAACCTCCGCCGCAAATCATCTCTGCCCGCTGAAAGCCTCTGACATAGAAAAACCCCTGTATGAATATCCCGATTCCGGAATATTCATACAAGGGACGAATTCTCTCCGCGGTACCACCCTGTTTCCTGCCGTATATGCGGCAGACTCTCGACCGGCGTAACGTGCCTTCTTCCGTTTCCCGCTACTTTTTTATCAGACTGATCCCATACTTCCCACACATACCGCCCTCCTTACAGCCGGATCACCGGATCCTTTCCTGTATCGGAACTCAGGCATGCGTTTCCTGATCTGCCACTACTTTCCCGGGAACCGCTCAGGTGTGAAATTAAAACTCTGTCAGGACCCGAAAAGGCTTTCAGCCGATGACCCTTTCTCTCTGCCGGGGATAACAGGTTCTTTTGCACCGTCACAGCGTTTCTATAACTGTAGTTCCAATGATCTGCAGGACAAATTCTTCTTCCTGCATCAGACTATCCTACATTCTAGTGGCTTTTTCGCAGACTGTCAAGTACTTTATTAAAACTCCTGCCGCACTGAGCTAAACTGTTCCTGCACTACCTCCATATCCTCCGAATTTACCGCGTTATCCATAAAATCCCCCATCGCCTTTTCCGTAATTTCATCGGAAGTATCCGTACTCAGCCCGAGAAACCTCTGATTATAGCGGGAAAACACCATGGTCACCCATCTTCCGCTGCTTCCTTCCACTTTCACAGTGATGTCAGGATTGTTGCTGCTATATCCCTGACAACTATATTTTACATCTGCCACCGGGCCGTCCACCAGATTACAGCGCTCCGCCAGTTCCTTTGCGGCCTCCGCATAAATGCCGTAATTTGTTTCCAGAGAACTGTCATACCCCAGCGGTACATCCACATCCAGCGTCTCCGTACATCCGATCATAAAAAGTTCTCCTGTCACCGCGTCGACAAAAAAACTCCAGGTATCATCATCTGTCTTGACTTCCTTCCCAAAGCGCACATCCCCGCTCCAGAAAGCCCGCGGAAACGTGATTGTTCCGCTGCTATAACTCATATAGACATTCACGCCCTCCGCATCGAAGTCCATAATATCCTCCAGATACTTTATCCCCAGTGCCGCGGCCTGCTCCATTGTCAGGTCGATGGATGTCGGCTCTTCTGTCTTTAAACTGCTCATGCTGACCTGATAATTTGCTTTGCTGCCGGTACCGATGTCTGTTTTACCTTCAACATCCTCCTTTCCCTCTTTCGCTGCCATTACATTTACCTCCGGTATCTCCGGCACCGAGGACACCGCCGGCACATGATAACTGGTAGAAACCTTCTCCGTCCCCTTAAGTCCCGCCTGCGTGGTCAACTCCGCCGTAAAACTGAAAAGACCGGCGCTGATACCGCTGAACGCCAAAAGTGCCGCCGCGATCATCGGAAATCTCCTGCCCTTTCTGCCATTTGATCTTTTTCTGTTTTTCCTTGTCTCCATTCTTTTCTCTGTTTTCATTTTTTCCTCCATTCCTGAACGTGCTCTGCAAAGGCGATGGCAGTATCGCAGGCTCCTTGCTGCGATAAACACAATCCGCACTGCTTCCCGGCTGCAATACGATTTTATCTGCCGGCCGGCCCCGTTGTCATAACCCGGTCCGGCTGCCTTCTGTTCCTGTCTGTCTGTTACGGTTACAGAATAACGAAAAAATATTTCAGAACAATATACATCCTGTTATAGAGTTGTAAAAACTTATTTTCTGTCCGCGCTAACATCACAAGCTTTCCCTGTTTTCCATTCCGCAGGGCAGAAAAACACGTGCTGTGGTACCCTCTCCCGGCAGGGAAATAAATTCCAGTTTTCCCTGATGGAGCTGCACGATCCGCTCACAGATGGAGAGCCCAAGCCCTGCCCCGCCTGCCGCCCGGCTTCTGGACTTGTCCACACGATAAAAAGCTTCTTTAATATGAGCGATCTGTTCCTTTGTCATACCGATCCCCTGATCTGTCACTTCCAGAATCAGCGTATCCTCTTCCCCCGCCGCATCGAGCCGGATCACAGAACCGGCAGGGCTTGCTTTCAGCGCATTGTCAATCAGATTGCTTAACAGCGTAATCAAAAGTTCCATATTGCCGGAAATATATTCCGGACCGCAGGCAGAATCCAGGATAATTTCCTTTTTCTCCGCTTTCATCTGCATGATCCCGCAGACTCTCTGAAACAGTTCCTCCACTGCACAGTCTTTTGCCTCGATTTCCCGAAGCGCCGCAAGATCGAGAAGCTGATATGCCAGATTCTGAAGCCTTTCGCACTCGGAAAGAATAAACCGGGTACATTCAAAGCGCTCTTTTTCCGTCGCCGGCGCCCTCTGAAGATATTCCGCATAGCCGTAGATCGCCGTAAGCGGCGTTCTCAGTTCATGGGCAAAGTCATTGATAAACTGCTGCTTTTGGTCTGCCGTTTCCTGAAGCAGTTTTATATGGGATTCCACCTGCTGCGCCATCCGGTTAAAATGATCCGCCATGACTGCAATCTCATCCTTTCCCCTGACCCGCAGGCGGGTATGATAATCCCCCTCCGCGATCACACGGGATGCCGCGGAAATCTCTCTTAAGGGTTTGAACAGAATATCCAGAAATTTAACTAAAAAAAGGGCGAGAAGAAAAGTTACTGCCGTACTGACCGTAAAAAGCATATTTTTCATCCTCTGCCATGCCTCCAGTGTATCGGAAAGCCCGGAGCAGTACCAAAGCCCGTATTCCTGAAAAGGAGCGGGAAAACGTCCGTAGACACCGATCTGTGCCGTCGGTTTTTTCTGCATAAAGACCATGCGCTCTGCCTGATCTATCTGCGCAAAAAAACTGCCCGGATCATCCTCCGGCACCCTTTCCCCGGAATGCCAGATCCATTCCTTCCCGCAGGAGACCGCAAACCCGTTGTCCCTGCTCTGGGAATAACGGGAGTATGTCCTCATCAGCTCATCCATGGATGCTTTCACATCCCCCCCGCGGCTTTTTACAGCCTGCATATCCCCGATCAGTCCGGAGGAGATCACATAATGCTCTGCCAAAGCCTTCTCCCTCTCCGCAAAAATCTGCTCCCGCAGCGTGACCATGGATACAATCAGCATACTGGAATTGATAAAGATAATGAAAAGCATCCATATCACAATAAACGTCTTTTTTTTCATACGGGAGCCTCCAGCCGGTATCCCAGCTTATAGACCGTAACGATCTGTCTCTCCAGTCCCAGTTTGGCACGGAGCCTCTGAATATGGACGTCCACGGTCCGGGTGCCGCCCTCAAAATCATATCCCCAGACCAGATCCAAAAGCCGCTCCCTCGAAAGCGCTATATTGCGGTTTTTCACCAGCGTCTCAAACAGTTCGTATTCCTTCGGCGTACAGTCCGCCGGCGTGTCGTCCACAAAAATAAGCCGTTTTTCAAAATCCAGCTTCACATTGTCCAGTTCAAAACAGGTTTTCGCCTTTTTTGTCCGCCGGAGCACAGCCTCCACCCTTGCCGCCAGCTCCAGCATCTGAAAAGGCTTGGTAATATAATCGTCCGCACCCTTCGTCAATCCTTTCAGCTTATCGGACAACTCGCTTTTCGCCGTCAGAAAAATAACCGGAATCCCGTGTGTCTGATCGAACACCTCATAGCCGTCCGCCCCCGGCAGCATAATATCCAGTATGACCAGATCAAATGTTTTCTCCCCCAGCAGCTCTATTGCTTCTTCCCCGTCAAAAGCCTGCGTGCAGCGATGTCCCGCCAGCCCCAGATTCCTCCGGATCAGTTCGTTGATGGAAAGTTCATCCTCCACAATCAGTATATCAGCCATCTCCCTCTTCTCCTTATCTGTCTTATCACTTGTCTTTTCCGGAATATATCACACGAATGTTGCAAAATTGTAAACGTCCGCCTTCTGCTTATCCTCTCCACCTTACAAAAAACGCTCCGCCCTCTCCGTATCCCGGCGCTTTTGCACAGATAGCTTTTATTCTGTCCAAAACTTCCCCCGCCGGTCGGTTCTTATTTCACCGAAGCATTTTCCCGTGAGATTGAAAAAGTGTGCGGCTGCGACAGCAGTCATTTTCCTTATGCGCACAGTGCACATCCCACGGATTTTTTTGTCATATAGGACAAACTTTCCTTTATGACAAAAAAGCGCCCTCATGCCGGATACATATCCGGATACGCAGGACGCTCTCCCCATTCTATAATTTATATACCGCAGACACAACCCGGATATCACCCTCCGCAGCCTTCCGCCTCCGTTATATGTACACGATCTCAAAATTCTCCGTCTCCGGCATTCCTGCGAAGATCGAAATGATCTCCTCCTTCGTATATCGGGCGGGTATCGTCACATGGCAGCTGATCTGAAAGGAATCACTGTTCATTTTCTCCCATTTAAACTGCTGGATATGAATCTGATACTTTTCCAGTTTCTCAAGCACCTTCTCGTATTCCCCCGCGTCGTGCTCGATATGGAAGACCACCTGTGCCCGGATCGTCTGCTTCACGATCCAGAGATTCCTGTGGAGCAGATACTGCATTCCCAGCACCAGCACCGTCACCGCGAAACCGAGGATATACATTCCCGAGCCGAACGCCATACCGATGGCGATCGTCGCCATCAGCCCTGCCGCAGTAGTCGTCCCGCTGACATGCCCCTGTTTTCCGGTGATGATAATGCCGCCCAGAATACCGATGCCCGTGATGATACTTGCAGCGATCCTGGAAACGTCCCAGGAGACCCCGGCCGTCGATATCACATCCAGAAAACCGTACTTCGAGATGATCATCATCAGCGCCGCCGCCATTGAGATCATCATATGGGTCCTCGTTCCCGCCACCTTGATCCTCTGCTGTCTCTCGATCCCGATGATCCCCCCGCAGAGCATCGCCAGTATGATCCGCAGGAAAAAGATCAACTGCTGTCCTATATATCCCCCGTCTGCAACCACCTTCACACCAACTCCCATCTGCCCGCTTTGGCAGGCACACAAATCCCTCCCGGTACTTCGCTCCTCGGTAAGAGTCCTTCTCCATCAGCCTGACACTTCTGTCAGATTTGTAAGGCCGGCTATCTCCTTCTCCTTATCCTCTTTTCCCATATAAATTCATTCGCGGGCTTAAAATACCTGTTGATATGCGCTCCGATCATCACGATATAACTCATGCAGTAAAGCCACAGCAGCACGATAACTACCGTCGCCAGCGAACCGTACACGCCAAAATCCCCGAAATATTCAAGATAGGCAGAGAAAATAAGCGAGAATCCGTTCCATATGATCGCCGTAAAAAAAGCCCCCGGAAACTGCAGTAAAAATTTCTGCCTCTGCCCCGGCACATAACTGTAGATCAACATAAACAGCACCGTCAGCACGATCCAGATATAGACAAACCTGATCCGCGTAAACAGGGAATAAACAATACTCCCTCCCGGAATGATCTCCGCGAGCATATGCAGGATTAATTTTCCGAAACCGTTAAACAGCATGGATATGATGACCGCCGCGATCAGCAGAACCGTATAAAACGCCGCAATCAGCCTGACATACAGATAATTTTTGTCCTCTTTTACTTCATTGACCGCATTCAGCCCCCGCATCAGCGCCATCATCCCTTTGCCGGCAGACCACAGCATAACCAGCACCGCCAGGGAAACGCCGCCTGCGGACTGTCCGTATACATCGGAAATAATGGAGTTTAAAAACAATCCTATCACACCGGGCAATACGGCGTCCACAGACTGCCGCAGCGTCTCCTGCGTAATATTCACATAGGGCAGAATAGAGCAGACCAGATACAGGATCGGTATCAGTGATATAAACAGAAAAAAAGCTGTACTCGCCGCAAAGGAACTGATATTTTTAATGGTCATCTGCTTCCCGAACTCATAAATTATGCGATACAGTTTTCGATACCCCGATAAATTTTTCTGTCCCTTCAAACGCCGCTCCCCTGCACTGTAAATCCGAATATCGGAAAATACCTCATTCTCCATAATATGTTTTCAAGATCTCCTGATAATTATTCCCGGCAAGCGCCATATGCTTCGCCCCGTTCTGGGACAGCCCCACGCCGTGGCCGAAACCGCCCCCCACTATAATATATCCTACCATATTTCCCTTCTCGTTACAAATACTTTGCAAAGAAATAAATGCGCTCGGCAGCAGTTCCCCCGTCCTGAATTCCGTATCATCCTGCAATATCACCGCGCCGCCCTGCGCCAGTACATAGCGGATATTATACTCTCCCCACACATACAGGGTTCCATTCCGGCAGGAAATCTTCAGACAATCCGCCACACCTCCCTCCTGCCTTTCCGCAATACTCATATCCTCTATACTGCCGAGAGCCTTTTTAGTGATCTCCGGTTCGCTATCCCCCTCACTGCTTTTGGTCAGGACGAGTTTTTCATTCACCTTCCTGCGCGCTTCGCATCTCTGAAATATCTCCTGTGCATCCGCCTCACTGCACCGATATTCCCACCGGTAAAACGCCTCCTCCGCTTCCAGATGCCCGTCTCTCTTTTGACTGATATAGTCAAAAAACTCCTGGTTCATAAGATCCGTTTCCTCCTGTGTTTTCTGCAGGTCCGGCGGCTCTGTCTCTCCTCCGTGCCAGACGGATATCTGCGCGCTTCTTCCGCAGGAAGTGGAATAATAATAGCATTCCATATAACTGCCGTCCTCCCTGCGCAAAACCTCTCCCGCCGTCTCCTCCACTGCCAGATCCCCCTGGGCGGAAGTTTCCAGATTCCCGTAAACCTGACATGCCGTGCTGTCATCCACCGCCGCATCGTACTGCGGATACACCATATTTTCCTGTTTCATCCGGGCATAGGTACGGGCGCAGACAGCCTGCGCCTTCAGCGCCTCCAGCGGATAGGAAAGGGGCATCTCGCTTGGCAGCACTCCCTTTACATAATCCTCCAACCCTACCTCATTGATCAAAACAAGTCCTTTATCCTCCCGCCGGATTTCCAGAATCCCTTCATAGGAAGGATGTCCGCAGGATCTGTCCAGGCTCGCTACGCAAAGTCCTTTCCCATCTCCTTCCGCCTTGCGTATCCTGATAATGCCTGTCTTCGCAAAATAGGGACTTTGGGCTGTGATCTCCAGCGTCTCCCCGTCCGCTTCCAGCAGTATCTTTTCATGATAGATACCGCCTGTCCCCAGCAAAACCACACGGATCGTCCCGCCAACCTCCGCTTTTTCCGTATTTTCCTCTTTCGTATCCTCATCCTCTTTCATATCCTGCTCTTCCCGGTTCTGTTCGTCCACATCTTTCGTTTCATTTTCCGGTTTTTTTTCGGCTTCCGGCACTGCGTCCTCTTCACC
>Ga0137310_101607_pt1 | contig 13976 bp, 14 predicted proteins | sample NAcewiD2O_June_2_FD_97183 | JGI IMG/M metagenome (GOLD analysis project Ga0137310, IMG submission 97183) | Mouse cecal microbial communities from Vienna, Austria - N-Acetylglucosamine amended D2O_June | ecosystem: Host-associated > Mammals > Digestive system > Large intestine > Cecum | place...
TCATAAGGGCACTGGGGGTTCAGCCCCACGCCCTTTTTGACCGGAAACAGTCCCTGAGCTCCAGCCTCGGGCCAAGCCATCGTGAATTGAGACTTAAAGCCCATGGCCTCCGCTCCTTGGAACTCCCCTAAAAAGACGCTGTTGTGCCGGTGCATCATATCCCGCCGGGCGTGCAGGGGCAGCAAGCCCAGACCCTCTATGCGGGACCCGTCCTCGTTCTCGATATAGCTTCCAAAGACCTCCCCGGCATTGCCCGTAAGCAAAAAGGCCGCGCCGTTTTGGATCAGCTCCGCCAGCCTGTCCCGGCAGGGCCGCAGCTTTTCCAGAACCTTCTCCTGGCTGCGTTCGCTCATGGGGCCCAAGTAGACCAGCGCGGGCTCTTCTGTAAGAAACAGAGGCTGGCCGGTGAGAGGCGTGTGCACCCGCTGAACCTCAGGCAGGCACTTTTCCAGGTAGTTGATGTTGTACAAATCCCCGAACAGATTACAAATCTCCGGGAACAGAACCTCAATTTTCATGGCGCATTTCCTTTCTAACAAAATGGCAGCCGGCAGTCTCTGCCCTACGCGTTATCTATGCTGCTTTCCACCGCCCTGGTGAGGCGAAGCTTTGCCGCTCCCCGCGGACTCGCCAGCGGGGGCACCCCACGTACTTCCGGCAGTCTCTGCCCTACGCGTTATCTAAGCTCGTTCCCATCCCCCTGGTGAGGCGAAGCTTTGCCGCTCCCCGCGGACTCGCCAGCGGGGGCACCCCGCCCCTGCTGTATTTGGTTTTTTACTTTGTTGGCCAGGCCGATGGTGTAGACGTCATACAGAATGAACACAGCCTCTGCCTCCGGCCCAACCAGCTCTGCCGCTTGGCTGGTGTCCCGCAGGTGCCGCGCGCGCTCCGGCTTTACCCCGGCCATGAGCAGCCGCAGGTATACGTCCCAGTGGCGGGCTCCGGCGGCAATAATCTGCACCACCGAATCATCCGCCAAAAACTCAAAGTCCGCGTCATAATACCAGGAGATGTTTTCCACCGTGTGGGCCGCGTCAAAGTAATCGTCTAAAAAGAGAATGGCGGCTTTTTTGCCGGGGTAGTCCCGAATGTTTTGAAAGGCCCGGGAACAGGCCACCGGGTTCTGGCCCTTGGCCAAGTGCAAAATGACCTTGCGGCCATTGGCTTCCTCCTCCAAAAAGCGTGTGGCGCTGATGCCGGTTTGAGCCATAGCCTGGGCAATGGCTTCCGGCTCCAGGCCCAGCTCCCGCAGCAGGGCCACGGCGGCCAGGGAGTTGTATACATTTATCAGCCGCTGGTCCGGCAGGGGGAAGGGGTAGGCTTGCCCCCCCATTTCCACCCGCATCCGGCCCTCTTCCAGCAGGGCGGCGGTGTAGTCCCCGGCAGGGGAGGCAAAGCCGCAGGCGGGGCATTGGGCCCGGCCAATGTGGTGGTAGCGGCGAAGGTCCCAGTTGAGCACCGCGCCGCAGCGGGGGCAGGCCCGCACGTCCTGCACAATGTTCTCGCTGCCGGACTCCTCCCCCGGCTGGGGGGCGATGGAAAAATACACCCGGGGGTTTTCCGGCTTAAGGGAGGCGCACATCAGGTCGTCGGCGTTTAAAATAAGCTTTACCCCGTCGGGGATGTAGCGGTTGAGCACATCCACAATAAACTCCGGATGAGCGTTGCGCTTGTAGGAGTCCCGAAAAATATTGGTGCACAGCAGCAGGTCCGGCTTGATGTAGGGCATGGAAAGGTTAGAGCTGCGCTCGTCCAGTTCAAAAACCGCCAGTTCCTTTTTAGGGCGGCCCAGCCAGTCGGAGCTGGCAATGAGGGCGGAGGCCACGCCGGTGTCCACATTGGAGCCGCTGCGGTTGCAGCAGTAGGAGACGCCGCGGCGGTCCAGCACGTCCTCCACCAAATTGGCCACCGTGGTTTTGCCGTTGGTGCCGGTAATGCCGATGACGGTTTTCGGCCGGGGCATGCGGCCCAAAAAGTCCCTGCACAAAAAAATGGCGCAGCCGCCCGGGAGGTTGGTCCCCTTACGGCCCATGAGGCGCAGGGCCAGAATGGAGAGCTTGGAGACAAAGAGGGCAAAATAAAAGGGGAGATTGCGTTTCATAGGCAAAGGGCTCCAATCCATAACTGCGGCGGCAGTATTGTAATATGTTTTAAGAAAAGGAAGAGGCTTTGGCTTCATTATACCACGGGGCGGTGGGCGCGTCAACCTTTGGGGCGGTGCGGGGAGTTCCGTTTCGGAGAGCTTTTCGTGTTCCCCACGCCTGTAGGGCGGGGGGAACACAGGCTTATCTCTGCGGTTGGGACACTCCCGGCGGTGCGGCCCCCCAAGTCCTCAAGCACTTCGCTTGAGAGATTCCCCAAAAAGAAGAGATGCTGCCTGGATTTGACAAATTTTCGAAAACCCATTGCCAGCCCCCCCGCCCATATGGTATTATGGCCTTGACTGTGAAAAAAAGAGAAAAAACCGGCACATTTTCTTTAGGAGGAGTTTTATGGACATCTTTTCCCTCTTCACCCTGCTGGGAGGCTTGGCCTTCTTCCTGTACGGCATGCACGTGCTCTCCGCGGGACTGGAAAAAATGGTGGGCGGACGCTTGGAAAGCGTCCTGCGCTCCATCACCTCAAACCGCTTCAAGGGCCTGGCCCTGGGGGCGGTTATCACCATTGCCATCCAGTCCTCTTCCGCCATGACCGTTATGCTGGTGGGCCTGGTGAACTCCGGCATTATGGAGCTGAGCCAGACAGTGGGCGTGATTATGGGCTCCAACATCGGCACCACCCTTACGGCCTGGATTTTAAGCGCCGCCGGAATCCAGTCGGACAGCTTCTGGCTGCGGATGCTCAAGCCCGAGTCCTTTTCGCCCCTGCTGGCCCTGGCCGGAATCCTGCTGATCATGATGGGCAAGGAGGGCCGGCGCAAGGACGCGGGCCATGTGCTCATCGGCTTTTCCATTTTGATGACCGGCATGAGCTTTATGAGCCAGTCGGTCAGCCCCCTGGCGGACATGCCTGTGTTCCAGGATATCCTGGTCATGTTCCAAAACCCCATTGCGGGCATTTTGCTGGGCGCGGTGGTCACCGGCGTCATCCAGAGCTCCGCCGCCTCGGTGGGCATTCTGCAGTCCCTTTCCATGACGGGCAGCATCACCTTTGGCATGGCCATCCCCATTATTATGGGCCAAAACATCGGCACCTGCGTCACCTCCCTGCTCTCCAGCATTGGCACCAACAAAAACGCCAAGCGGGTTACCGCCGTGCACATCTATTTTAATGTGCTGGGCACGGTCATCTGCCTGCTGGGGTTCTATGCCCTCAACGCGGCGTTCCGCTTCGCCTTTGTGGATACCCCCATCAACGCTCTGGGCATCGCCATGGTCCACAGCCTGTTTAACCTGTTTACCACGGTGATTCTCCTCCCCTTTTCCAAGCTGCTGGAAAAGCTGGCCAAGGTTACCATTCGGGACAAGAACAACCAAGTGGCCCTGCTGGACGAGCGCCTGATGCTCTCGCCGGGCTTCGCCATTGCCGAGTGCCGGGCCCTGGCCGTAAAAATGGCCCGCACCGCCCGGGACTCCATGCTGGGGGCCATCCGCATCACCCGCGAGTATGACCCGAAGCTGGCCGCGGAGATTACCGCCCAAGAGGAGGAGATCGACCTCTATGAGGACACCCTGGGCACCTTTTTGGTGAAGCTGAGCAGCAAGGACCTGTCCCACGCGGACAGCAACGAGGCGGCGGAGCTGCTGCACGCCATTGGCGATTTTGAGCGCATCGGCGACCACGCGGTGAACATTCTCCGGGTGGCCCAGGAGATTCATGAAAAACAGCTCCGCTTTTCGGAAAAGGCCCAAACCGAGCTGCGGGTCATCACCCAGGCCATTGTGGACATTTTGAACCTGACCGTGGAGGCCTTTGAAACCGAAAACAGCGCCCTGGCCGAACGGGTGGAGCCCTTGGAGCAGGTGGTGGACAGCCTGAAAACCGAGCTCAAGTCCCGGCACATCCGCCGTTTGCAGGAGGGCCGCTGCACCATTGAGCTGGGCTTCGTCCTGACAGACCTGCTCACCAACTACGAGCGGGTCTCGGACCATTGCTCCAACGTGGCGGTCACGGTCATCCAGATTAAGGACTCGGCCCTGGAAGCCCACGGCTACCTGAACCAGGTGAAATCCGAGGGCGGCGGGACCTACACCCAGGCCTACAACGAGTATATGAGCCAGTATCAGCTGCCCCAGTCCGGCGCCGCGCCGGGCTGAGAGCCAGCCGCAGAAAAAGGAGTCAGCCTCCCCCAAGGGGAGCTGGCTCCTTTTTGGTCCCCGTGCTTTCACAGAACCTTCACCCTTTCTTTCAGCTTGTTTTAAGCTTTCTCCGGTATACTGTCCTCATGAAGGAGGAAGCAGTTTATGCCAAATTACCGCCACGAATACAAGTTCCGCCTCAGCGCTTTGGACTGCCTGACCCTGCGCGCCCGCCTGCGGGCGGCCCTGCGCCCAGACCCTCACGCCGGGCCCTCCGGCCGGTACCGGGTGCGCAGCGTGTACTTTGACAACGAGGACTGCGCCGCCCTGCGGGAGAAGCTGGACGGTGTGGCCCACCGGGAAAAGTTCCGCCTGCGCTGGTACAACGGAGAGCTTGCCAGCCTCCACCTGGAAAAAAAGGTGAAGGATGGCAGCCTGGGCTATAAGCTGGCCTGTCCCTTAAGCCGGGAGGAGGCCGCGCGGCTGTTTCAAAGGGACCGCGCCTGGATGCCCGCCAGCGGCCGGGCCCTGCTGGTGGAACTTTACGCCAAATGGAACAGCCAGGGCCTGCGCCCCGCCGTTATGGTGGACTACCAGCGGGAGCCGTTTCTTTTCCCCGCCGGGAACGTCCGCCTCACCCTGGACCAGGACCTGCGCCAAGCCCCCTTTTCCCCGGACCTGCTGGACCGGGAGCCAGTGACCCTGCCCGCCGCCCCCGGGGCGCTGCTGGAGGTGAAGTACGACCAGTTTCTTCCCGGCGTGGTCCAATGCCTGGTCCAGCTGGAGGGCCGCCAAGCCGGAGCCTTCTCGAAATACGCGGCGGCCCGGGGATATGGGGCGCCGGCGGATGAAGTCCGCTTCTCGAAGGCGCCGGGGCTCTTTTGAACCGTACGGGCTCCCTCTTTAAAAAACGGGATACCTTGGGACGGGGTGAGGCAGAGCTTTGCCGGGCCCTGGGTCCTGTGGATCCATCAACCATATGATAGGAGAATTTACCATGACATTTAACGATATTTTTAAATCAAACTTTCTGGAAAACATTGCCAGCGTTACCATTTTTGATATGATTCTCTCCATCCTCCTGGCCTTTTTGCTGGGGCTGTTTATCTACTTTGTCTACCGGAAAACCTTCTCTGGCGTGGCGTTCTCTCACAGCTTTGGGATCTCCCTCATCGCCATGACCATGATCACCACCCTGGTTATTCTGGCCGTTACCAGCAATGTGGTTCTGTCCTTGGGCATGGTGGGCGCGCTGTCCATTGTGCGCTTTCGCACGGCCATCAAAGAGCCCCTGGACGTGGCTTTTCTGTTCTGGGCCATTGGGGCGGGCATTGTGCTGGCCGCTGGAATGATCCCCCTGGCTGTCTTCGGCAGCGTGGCGCTGGGGGCGATGCTGCTGCTTTTCCTCAACCGCACCAGCCCCCGGCAGCCCTACATTGCCGTGGTCCGCTGCCAAAACGCCCAGGCCGAGGCCAATGCCGCCGCCTTTTTACAGGCCAATGTGGAAAAGTGCCAGCTCAAGTCCAAAACCATCGCTCCGGGCCAGATTGAGGCGAACTACCAGCTGCGCCTGCGGGAGGGCGGCGCGGACTTCCTCCAGGGCCTCTGCGGCATCCCCGGCGTGGAGAGCGCGGTGCTGGTAAGCTATAATGGAGAGTATTTAGGGTAACGCCGGAAAGGAACGATGCGTGATGATCCACTCCAAACACATGAACCGCCTCTGCGCCTTAGCCGCCGCGCTGATGGTCCTGTTGGCCGGTACGCTGATGGTTTTCCGCCAGCGGCTTCAAGAGGCCTACACAGACCCGCCCTATGCCGCCCGGCTTTTTACCACGCAGCAAGTCCACCAGGTGGATCTGCTGGCGGACCCCGAGGATTGGCAGTCCATGCTGGACAACGCCCTGGCGGAAGAGTACATTGCCTGCTCGGTTGTCGTGGATGGCGAGGCCTACCGGAATGTGGGCATCCGGCCCAAAGGAAACTCGTCCCTGACCACCGTGGCCCAGTCGGACAGCGACCGGTACAGCTTTAAGCTGGAATTTGACCACTATGATAAAAACCAAACCTATTACGGCCTGGATAAGCTGTGCTTAAACAACGCCATCCAGGACAACACCTACATGAAGGACTACCTCTGCTACACCATGCTGGCCTCTCAGGGGGCGGAAGCGCCTTTGACCAGCTATGTGTGGGTCACGGTCAATGGGGAGGACTGGGGGCTGTATTTGGCTGTAGAAGGCATTGAGGAAGCCTTTGCCCAACGGGTCTACGGCAAGGACTATGGCCAGCTCTACAAGCCCGACTCCATGGACATGGGCGGCGGGGCGCTCCCGCGGGCAAATCCCCAGGAGGCGCAAAGCGCCGTGCCGCGGCAGGAGGACGATGGGGCTGGTACCCGCGATAAGGGCTTTGGGGCTGGCGGCGGAGGATTCCCGGGTTTTGGGGGCGGCCTGGGCGGCAGCGAGGATGTGCTGCTGCAATATAGCTCGGATGACCCGGCGGACTACCCCAATATTTTTGATAACGCTGTGTTCGATACCGTTACGGACGGGGACCAAGCCCGGCTTCTGGCCGCTTTGCGGCGGCTTGACGCCGGGGAGGTGGAGTCCTGTGTCAACATGAAAGAGGTGCTGGCCTACTTCGCCGTGCACAACTTTGTCCTCAACGGCGACAGCTACACCGGGTCCATTGTCCACAACTACTACCTTCATGAGCAGGAGGGCCTCCTTTCTATGGTGGCCTGGGACTACAACCTGGCCTTTGGGGGCATGGATGGCGGCACGGCCACGGAGGCGGTGAACTCCCCCATTGACAGCCCTGTGTCCAGCGGAGATATTTCGGAACGCCCCATGGCAGCCTGGCTTTTTGCCAATGAGGCGTACACCGCACAGTACCATGAAGCGTTAGAGAATTTTCTCGCCCAATGGTTTGACAATGGGGCCTGCGCGGCTCTCATCGACCAGACCGCCGCCCTAATTGGCCCCTATGTGGAGCGGGACCCCACCGCCTTTTGCACCTATGAGGAATTCACCCTGGGGGTGGAGACCCTCAAAGAGTTTTGCCAGCTGCGGGCGCAAAGCGTCCGGGCCCAGCTGGAAGGGGAGATACCCTCTACCCGCCAGACCCAAGAAGAGGGGGGCGATTGGGTAGACGCCTCTCACCTGACCCTGGCCGATATGGGCTCTCAGGGTGGAGGCGCCCCAGAGGGAGGCGCGCCCCGGGCTATGGACCGGCAGGGAGAAGAGGATTTCTGGGCCAACCAGACCACAGGGGACGCGGCTCAAGAGGGGGGCACCCCGGAAGCGCCGGAGGGTAATGAACAGGGCGGGCAGGGAAACATGCCGGCCTGGGGCGGCGAACCGCCCGAAGGCTTCACCCCTGGCCAGGCCCCGCCGGAAGGGATGGGAGGATTCTCCGCCCCGTGGGAAGAAGCTGGCCAGCCGGAGGCCTCTCCCAGCGCCAGCCCGGAGTCCTCCGCCGAACCGGATGGCTCCCCTCAGCCGGACGCCGGCGGGCAGGAGGAGCAGGGCCGGGGATTCCAGATGCCCGGGGGCTTTGCGCCGGGCGAAAACGCCCAGGGCGCGTTTCCGGTAGAGGAGGAGGCCGGCGGCACCCGCTGGCTCTACCTGGCGGGTTCTCTGGTCTTACTGGGGGCGGGGCTGGCCTTTGCCAAGTTCTTTCGGTAATCAGCCCCAAAACAAGAGGAAGCCGGGAATTTCCCCGGCTTCCTTTTTCTATGCCAGCTCTGGGGTGTGGTTCCCATAAGCTGGGTATGTTACCGTTTCGCCGCTATTTTGCTTGGCCTCCCGGCTGTTTTTGCTGAGGCGCCTTCGCCGCCATGGCCCGCAGCGAAAGGGCCCCTGACGGGCAGGCCGCCTTGCATGTTCCACAGCGGATGCACTCGGCGCTGTGGGGATGGGCGGTCACCGCCACGCCCATCGGGCAGGACCGCTGGCATTGGTTGCAGCCCGTGCACTTTTCCGGGTCCAGCCGCAGCTGCAAAAAGCTGAACCGGTTAAACAGGCCGTACAGGGCCCCCAGGGGGCAGAGATACTTGCAGAAAGGCCGGTGGATGAACACACAGGCGGCCAAAATCAGCAAGAGCAGCAGGAGCTTCCAGCCAAACAGCGCCCCCGCCGCCTGGCGCAAAGAGGGGTTGGTGGCCAGCAGGGGGAGTCCCCCCTCCAACGTGCCCGCGGGGCAGAGGTACTTGCAAAAGGCGGGCAGAGCCGCCATACCGGTGGCCAGCAAGGGGGCCAGCAGGACCATTCCCACCAGCACCCCGTATTTCAGCAGCCGGGCGGGGCGGTCCAACTTTTGGGGCACGGTCCATTTTGGCAGGGGGATTTTGTGAATCAGGTCCTGCACCAGCCCAAAGGGACAGAGCAGCCCGCACACACCCCGGCCCAGCAGTACGCCAAACAGCATCAGCGTGCCCAAAATGTAAAAGGGGAAATGCCGGTTCGCGCCGCCCAAAGCCGACTGAAGGGAGCCAATGGGGCAGGCCCCCAGGGCCCCGGGGCAGGAATAGCAGTTGAGCACCGGGACGCAGATGCCCTTGGTGGGGCCAGTGAAGATGCGGCCTGTTCCAAAGCCCAGGGCGTACCCATTGAAGAGAGCCGCGGCCGCCAGCTGCAAAACCCGCTGGGGCCGGAGCTTTACCCGACGCCGATGCATTCCAGGCATATTCTCACCGCCTTTTGCAAAACATCCTGGGGCTCCTGCCGCCAGAGGCCCAGCCCCAGAAACAGGACCGCCAGGCCTAAAATTCCCCAGCGCAAAAGCCCGGCCCTTTTTTGGGCGCTCATGGGGCGATCTCCGGTTTGCCGCCCGCCTTTAGCACCTGGTTGACCCGTTCGGTAAAGGCTCCCGCCAAGTCCTTTTGCCTTCCGATGATGGGGTCCCCGCACACAACGCCCTTGCTGTCCACAAACATTGTGGTGGGAACCGACTGGACGGCAAAGCAGAGGTTGGCAAAGCTTTGGTCGCCGCTGAGCAGGGTGACGCCCTGGTACCCGGCCTGATCCAGAATGGCTTTGGCCAGTTCCACATTATTGGCCCCATCCAGGCAGATGGTGATAAGCTGGACATTGTCCGGCAGGCTCTCGGAATAAGCGGTCAGGTCGGGCATTTCGGCAATGCAGGGGCCGCAGAAGGTGCCCCAGAAATTGACGACCGTCACGTCTTTGGCCTGAATGTCCTTCTGGGTAAAGGACCCGCCATCCAGGGTTTTGGCGGAGAAGGAGGAGAACTCGCCGCCCGAGCCGCCGCACCCGGCCAGCAGAGAGAGGGACAAAGCAGCGCACACAAGCAGAGCGGCCCATTTTTTTCTTTTCATATGGCAGTACCTTCCTTATTTAGGGATTCGCGGTGCGTATTCAGAGCGCCGCGGCAGCACAGGGCGCGGCGTTCCTTGTACATGGAATATTATACTGGTTTCTCGGCTAAAATGCAAGCGGGGAATGGGGCGGCGGATGTGCGGACCCGGAGATACAGGAGAACAGGTGCGCGGCGAATGTGCTGCTCTTCGCACCGCGAAGGCGGTCTTCGCATCACGAAGGCATAAGCCGCCGGAGACTGCATATTCTCCACAAAGGCTCCCTGTCAAAAGGAAGTGTCCGTTTCGGAGAGCTTTTCATGTTCCCCCGCCCTACGGGCGGGGGAACACAGATGATTATCTCTGTGGTTGGGACACTTCCCTGTCAAAAAACCAGTTGACACCCACCCGATTTTCCGGTATAATAAAAAAGACGAGGTGTAGCTCACCTGGTAGAGCGCTTGGTTTGGGACCAAGAGGCACGGAGTTCGAGTCTCCGCACTTCGACCATAAAGAAACGCCCCGGAAGCATCCATGCTTTCCGGGGTGTTTTCATTCTGAATGATAATCCAAAACACCCCCGCCGGATCCGGCAGGGGCGTTCCGCGTTACAGCAATTTTTCTCCGTCAAAGACCAGAATGCCCAGGGCTGCGCCGGTTTTGCCTCCGGCCAGAAGGTGCTTTTTAAAGGCGCGCCGCATGCTGGTGTCCTCCGGCAGGTCCGCCGGAGCCTTGTCCGCGTCCGCGCCAAAGACCCGCCAGCAGTCGTCAAAGCTGCCGTGGTCCTCCTCTACAATGTGGAAGTCGCCCATAAAGCTGACGATGTTGGAGCTTTCGGGCAGCACGTTTTTATACTCGGGATACAGCAGCCAGGAGTGGCAGACGCACACCAGGGGCCCGCCCTCCAGCTGGTCCTGGAAGAACTTGTATGCCATGCGGTAAGAGTCCAGCCGGGCCTCCCGGCTAAAGTCCTCGCCGCTGGAGGGGATGTGGATGCTGCGCACCCGGTCCCCAGTCCGCAAGGTAACGCCTCCAATGGTCCGATCCGGGCCCTTATAGGTGGTGGTCTCGTATTCCAGGCGGCCCAGCTTCACAATGTCGCACCGGAAGAAGATGGGGTACCAGAAGGGCACAAAATTGCCCCAAACACCCTTCACCTGCTTGCACTCCAAAACCTTGTAGCGCATGTCCGCAAAGGTGGCCCAGAAAACCTCCTCGCCGGCGCCCTGGCTCAGGTAGTCCTCCCGGGCGGTTTCGGCGGCGAAGATTAGGAACAGCTCCCACACAGTATGGGGGCTCAGGCCAGCCGCTTGGGCCATGTCCTCAATAAGCGGCTGGGTAAGGGCGGTGTCAAAATCATTTTCATAATAGAACTGGATGGCTCCGGCCATAGCCTCCGCCTGGCCCTCCATTTGGCGGGCGGCTTCGGTCAAAAAGGCTTGGGCTTCGGCGGGGAAGGCGGTTTTCTCCATAAAGAGACGCAAAAACTCGTGATTCATGGTGTCCTCCTGGGGTGTTTTCTTAATAAGTATAGATAATGCTTGGGACGTTTACGGGCCGCGGTTTTTTACCTGCCTATCCGCTCCGTGTCTAAAATCAGCGTCACGGGACCGTCATTTTCTACGCTTACCTGCATCTGGGCTCCAAACTCCCCGGTTTGGACCGGCACGCCCCGGGCCTGGAGCTCTTCCACAAAGCGGCGGTACAGGGCCTGGGCCTCTTCGGGGGGCGCGGCCAGGTCGAAGGAGGGGCGGCGGCCCTTTTTGCAGTCGCTGCCCAAGGTAAAGTTGGAGATAACCAGCGCTTCCCCGCCCACATCGGCCAGAGAAAGGTTCATCTTGTCCTGGGCGTCTGAAAAAACCCGCAGGCCGGAGAGCTTGTCCGCCAAAAAAACGGCCTGGGCCTCTCCGTCGCCTTTTACCACGCCCAGAAATACCACCAGGCTTTGACCCACAGAGCGGGTTTCACCTCCGTTGATGGTGACGGCGGCACGGGCCGCCCGTTGAACCACTGCGCGCATAAGCAGGCTCCTTTCCATTCGGTCAAGCCGCCTCCTGGGCGGACTTGGGATGCTCCTATCTTAACACATTGGGGGCAAAAGGTAAAGTGAAATATTCTTTTTCTTGCAACCGCTTCCGGCCTTTGCTATAATGGAGAAAAAAGCTCGGAAAGGAGCCGTTTTTATGACCTATACCATTGCAAACAGCCGCTTGACCGCCACAGTGGATTCCCTGGGGGCGCAGCTTACCTCCCTGAAAGGGGCCCAGGGCGTGGAGTACCTGTGGGTGGGGGACCCTGCCTACTGGCGGGAGCACGCCCCGGTGCTGTTCCCCATTGTGGGGGCCCTGCGGGAGGGCAGAACCCAGATTAACGGCCAGTGGTACGAAATGGGCCGCCACGGCTTTGCCAAGCACGCGGAATTCACCCTGTCCAGCCAGGAGGAGGACCGCATCGCCCTGACCCTGGAAGCCAGCCCCGAAACCCGGGCCCGCTATCCCTTCGATTTCTGCCTGACCGTCTCCTATGCATTGGAGGAGAACGGAATCGCCACCTCTTTTCTCGTGGAAAACACCGGCGGCGGGCCCCTGCCCTATTCCGTGGGCGGACACCCAGGGTTTAACATCCCGGTGGGCGAACAGGCGGAATTTTCCGACTATGTCATCCGGTTTGAAAAGGCCGAGCGGCAGTCCTGCCCGGTGATCGACTTAAACGCCGGCCTCATCGACTGGTCCGCTTCCGGCTTCCAGCTGGACGGAAGAGAGATTCCTCTGGAGCACTCCCTGTTCTACCAGGACGCCCTGGTGTTTGAGGGGCTCAACTCCCAGTCCGTGGAAATCGTCAACCCAGCCACGGGCCGGGGCATTGCCATGAATTTTTCCGGCTTCCCCATGCTGGGCGTCTGGTCCGCCGCCAACGACGGCCCCTATGTGTGCCTGGAGCCCTGGACCGGCTGCGCCACCCTGACCACCGAGGGCGACCAGTTTGTGGAAAAAAAGGGTATGGCCCAGCTGGCCCCCGGCCAAAAGGCGGAGCACCGCTTCACCGTGCGGGTGCTGTAACGCCTTGCGTATGCCGTTCGCGTGTGGGAAAGGGGGAAAACCGGTGACAGACTGGAAGCAATTGCAAAAGGAAGTGTATCAGAACAAGCTGGACCACCACTTTAACGTTACGGATGTAAACATGGAGTTTTGCCACCTGTACGGCGAGGTGGGCGAGGCCTATACCGCCTACCGCAAACAGAAGCCGGACCTGGGCGAGGAACTGGCGGACGTGGCCATTTACCTGCTGGGGCTGGCGGAGATTTTAGGCTTTGACCTGGAAGACCAGGTGCTGCGGAAAATGGAGATCAACCGGGCCCGGCGCTACCAAGTGGTGGACGGGGTGCTGCGGCGGGTACAAGAGGAGGATTCCCCATGAGAAAGGAGCCGCCCCATGACCATTAAACTGCTGGCCTTCGACCTGGATGGCACCACCATTCTGAACCACAAGGAGCTGCCGGAAGAGAACCGCCAAGCCCTGGAGGACGCGGCCGCTCAAGGAATTTTGCTGGTACCGGCCACGGGCCGCATGCTGGATTTTCTGCCCGCCCCGGTGCTGGCCCTGGGGGCCTCCTATGCCATTACCGCCAACGGCGGGGCAGTGTACCGCCTGCCGGACCGGGAGCCGGTGATACAAAATCTCATCCCCAATGAGAAGGCGCGGGACGTGCTGCGCGTATTGGAAGATTATGATATTTATATTGAATATTATTCCAACGGAAAAGCCATCACCCGCCGGGACATGCCCTCCCGGGCCCGTACCCACTACGCCCTGCCGGAGAGCAAGTGGGGCTTTGTGAATGGCAAGGACTATACCCTGGTAGACAGCCTTTCCGCTATGCTGGAAGAAACCGGGCTGCGGCCCGAAAAGATCAACCTGCCCTACTTGAAGGACCATCAAAAGCGGGAGCTCTGGGCCCGGCTGGACGCTTTGGGGGGCCTGCGGCTCACCTCGTCCATCTCAGACAATTTGGAAATCAACAGCGCCCAGGCCCACAAGGGCGGAGCCCTGCTGGCTTTGGCCCAACAGCTGGGACTAAAGCCGGATGAGCTGATGGCCATAGGGGACAATGGCAACGATGTGACTATGCTGGAAGCGGCGGGCTGCTCCGTGGCCGTGGCGGATGGCTCTGCCGAAGCCCGGGCCGCGGCGAAATTCGGCACAGCCCCTCATGACCAAAACGGCCTGGCGCAGGCGGTCCGGCGGTTTGCGCTGGGGCAGGGCATGAGCTGAAACAAAGGGCGGAGCTTCTCCGTCCGCTGGGTGGACCCAAAAGGGTCCACCCTTTTGCTTGCTGCCGCGAGAATTCACCCAGTACAAGCAAATTCTGCTCCACTCCCTCATACATTTGAAAAGCTGACCAAAAAGGAGTGGACTCAAAT
>Ga0137310_101613_pt1 | contig 13952 bp, 10 predicted proteins | sample NAcewiD2O_June_2_FD_97183 | JGI IMG/M metagenome (GOLD analysis project Ga0137310, IMG submission 97183) | Mouse cecal microbial communities from Vienna, Austria - N-Acetylglucosamine amended D2O_June | ecosystem: Host-associated > Mammals > Digestive system > Large intestine > Cecum | place...
CATGATGCCGCACAGCACCCCACCCGCGCCGGTGACGACCACCACTTTGCCGGAAAAGTCAACCTTCAACGGTAAATCCATCATCGTGATTCCTCCATTTTATTATTCTGCCTGTAAGGGCCGCCGTCCTCGGCGGCCCGTTTTTCAGGGTGCTACCGATCCCAGCGGGACGGCGAGGATGCCGTCCCCTACGGGCAATCATTTTTCGTCAAATTTATCCAAAGAATCCCACACGCCCAGCATATACATCACGCCCAGGGCCCGGTCATACAGGCCGTAGCCGGGGCGGCAGGTGCCCGGACCCTCGCCCCACAGGTGCCGGCCGTGGTCGGGCCGGATGTAGCCCTCCCAGCCCGCGTCGTGGTAGGCTTTCAGGATGTCCAGAATGCCGGTGTCGCCGCAGCAGTCCCGGTGGGCCGCCTCGGAGAAGTCCCCATTGGGGAAGTGTTTTACGTTGCGGATGTGGGCGAAGGCGATGCGGTCGCAGTGCTTGCGCACGATGTCCGCCACGTTGTTCTTCGGGTCTGCGTTCAGGCTGCCGGAGCACAGGGTCAGGCAGTTATAGGGGTCGTCCACCATGGACAGGAAGCGGTCGATGGATGGCCCGTCCACCAGCAGCCGGGGCAGGCCGAAGATGTCCCAGGGGGGATCGTCCATGTGCACCGCCATCTTGATGTCGCACTCATGGCAGGTGGGCATGATGGCCTCCAGGAAGTACTTGAAGTTGTCCCACAGCTTCTCCTTAGTGACGGGGCGGTACTTCTCAAACAGCTCGTCCAGCTTCGCCATCCGCGACCGCTCCCAGCCCGGGAACGTCATGTGGTACTTTTCCGTGAAGGACATGACGTAGTCTGCCATCTCCCGGGGATCCTGCTTGATTTTTGCCGCCTCGTAATAGAGGGCGGTGGAGCCGTCCCCCACGGGGTGGAACAGGTCGGTGCGGGTCCAGTCGAACACCGGCATGAAGTTGTAGCAGATCACCTTCACCCCGAAGGGCGCCAGGTTGCGGATAGTCTGCTTGTAGTTCTCGATATACTGGTCCCGGGTGGGAAGGCCGATCTTGATGTCGTCGTGGACGTTCACCGACTCCACCACGTCCATGTTGAAGCCGTACTCGTCCAGCTGCTTCTTGACGGCGGCGATCTCGTCGGGCTGCCACACCTCCCCCGGCATCTTGTCGTGGAGCGCCCAGACGATGCCCTCCACCCCCGGGATCTGCTTGATGTCGGACAGCTTGATCTGATCGTTGCCCTCGCCGTACCAGCGCCAGGTCATTTTCATGCGATTTTCTCCTCCAATAAGGTCTTATGTAGTTAGCCAAATCAGCCATGCGCCGCTTCCGCAATATGCCCCGCACACAACCCGAACTGCTCCAACAGTGCCCCGGCAGGGCCGGAGTGTCCGAACTCGTCGTTGACGCCGATGCGCTCCACAGGGCAGGGCAAGCCGTGCTTTGCGATGACGGCGCACACCGCCTCGCCCAGTCCGCCGATGATGGAGTGCTCCTCACAGGTGACGAGCCTGCCGCACTCCTTTGCCGCTTTCAGTACCAGACCCTCGTCCAGCGGCTTGATGGTGGCCATGTCGATGACACGGGCGCTGATACCCTGCTGGGCCAGCAGCTCGGCAGCTTCCAGCGCCTCCGCCACCAGCAGGCCGTTGGCAATGAGGGCCACATCGGAACCCTCCCGCAGGACTTCACCTTTCCCAATCTCAAAAGTGAAACGGTCTGCGTCGTGGATGACCGGCGCGCCGTACCGGCTGAACCGCATATAGACGGGGCCTTGGTGCTCATAGGCGGCCCACACCATGGCTTTGGTCTCCACGTCGTCTGCCGGTGACATCACCACCATGCCGGGGATGGAGCGCATCAGCGCAAAGTCCTCACAGCACTGGTGGCTGGCCCCGTCCTCGCCTACGGAGATGCCGCCATGGGTGGCGCCGATCTTCACGTTCAGGTGGGGGTAACCGATGGAGTTGCGCACCTGCTCAAAGGCCCGCCCCGCCGCGAACATGGCAAAGCTGCTGGCAAAGGGCACATACCCCGTGGTAGACAGCCCCGCCGCCACGCACATCATGTCGCTCTCCGCGATGCCGCAGTCAAAGTGGCGGTCTGGGAACGCCTTTTTGAAGATCTCCGTCTTGGTGGCGTTGGCCAGGTCGGCGTCCAGCACCACCACATCGGGATGGGCTGCCCCCAATTCCTTCAGCGTCTCGCCGTAGCTCTGCCGGGTGGCGACTTTTTTCACATCTGCCATTTCAAACCGCCTCCAGTTCCGCCAGCTGAGCGCTCAGCTCCGCCATGCCCCGGGCATACTCCTCGTCGTTGGGGGCCTTGCCGTGCCAGCCCACCTGACCCTCCATGTAGCTCACGCCCTTGCCCTTGGTCGTCTCCAGCACGATGGCGGAGGGCTTGCCCTTGATCTGCCGGGCAGCGTCAAAGGCCTTTTCCATAGCCTGGAAGTCGTGTCCGTCGATCTGGAACACATTCAGCCCAAAGGCCCGCAGTTTATCCGGGATGGAGCCCAGCCCCATCACTTTCTCGTTGGGGCCGTCGATTTGGAGGCCGTTGTGGTCGATAATGACTCCCAGGTTATCCAGCTTGTAGTGGGCCGCGAACATCAGCGCCTCCCAGACTTGGCCCTCCTGCATCTCGCCGTCGCCCAGCAGGGTGTACACCCGGGCGGGGCTGCCCTGCTTTTTCAGCCCCAAGGCCATGCCGCAGGCGCAGGACACGCCCTGCCCCAGCGACCCGGTAGACATATCCACGCCGGGGACGGTGTTCATGTTGGGGTGGCCCTGCAAGTAGCTGCCGATATGGCGCAGGGTGGGCAGGTCGTCCACCGGGAAAAACCCCCGGTTGGCCAGTGCTGAATACAGCCCCGGCGCGGTGTGGCCCTTGGACAGCACAAAACGGTCACGCTCGGGTATTTTTGGCTGCTTGGGATCGATGTTCAATTCCTTGAAGTACAGGTAGGTGAACACGTCGGAGGCGGACAGGCTGCCGCCGGGGTGCCCCGCCTTGGCCCCATGGGTAGCGGTGAGCACGCCCATGCGCACTTTGCAGGCGGCGATTTGCAGCCGTTTTTCCTCATTCTTTGTCATAGTTAGGATCTCCTTTTCAGCCTTGACCATAGTAAGCTCCTGGGCCATGCTTTCGGAAGTAGTGTTTATCCTGGATGCGTTGGGGGGCGGGGGCGGCGGAGGGCCGCACCTGCCGGGTGAGCAGGGCCATCTTCGCCACCTCCTCCAGCACCACCGCATGGTACACCGCTTGGGCCGGGTCTTTGCCCCAGGTGAAGGGCCCGTGGCTGGCACAGATCACGCCGGGGACGGCGGTGGGCTCGATGCACCGCTCCTGGAAAGTCTCGATGATAACTACGCCCGTGTTTTTCTCGTAATCCTCCTCCAGCTCCCCCTGGGTCAGGTGGCGGGCGCAGGGGATGGAGCCGTAGAAGTAGTCAGCGTGGGTGGTGCCGAAGCAGGGGATGTCCTCCCCCGCCTGGGCCCAGGCCACCGCGTGGGGGCTGTGGGTGTGGACAATGCCGCCGATGCCGGGGAACGCCTTGTAAAGTTCGATGTGGGTCTTGGTGTCGCTGGAGGGCTTCCATCTGCCCTCCACCCGTTCCCCGGTCTCCAGGCTTACCACCACCATGTCGTCGGCGGTCATGCCGCCGTACTCCACCCCTGAGGGCTTGATGACCATCAGGCCCTTTTCGCGATCCACTCCGGACACATTGCCCCAGGTGAAGGTGACGAGACCGTGTTTGGGAAGCAATAAATTGGCCTCACAGACCGCTTTTTTCAGTTCTTCCTGCATTTACAGCACCTCCACCGCTTTACACTCCACGTGGAGCAAAGCCTGATACCGCTCCATGTAGGCGTTGAAGCCGTCCACCGTCTCTCCGTCCGGCTCGACGGTGGAGCCGGACACGCCCGCGAATACGTGCTTGTTCAAGTAGTCCTCCAACGTCTCGCCGTCCGATTTCCACACCCGATAGGCGGCCAGCAGCGCCATACCGTAGGGGCCGCCCTCCCCGGCGGTGTCCATGCAGGTCACCGGGGCGCTGCAGGCGGCGGCCAGATACTTCTGGCCCACCAGCGGGGTTTTGAACAGCCCACCGTGGCCGGTCAGCGAGTCGATAGCAACCCCCTCCGCCGCCAGGATGTCCATACCGATTTTCAGCGTGGCCAGGGTGGAGTAGAGCTGGGCGCGGAAGAAGTTGGCCAGGGTGAATCTGCTCTCCGGCATCCGCACTACCAGGGGCCGCCCCGCATCCATGTGGGTGACGCCCTCCCCCGCCAGATAGTTGCAGACGGTAACGCCGCCGCAGTCCGGATCGCCGTCCAGGCTCTTTTGGTACAGCCGGGTGAACAGCTCGCCGGCGGGGGGCGCGGCCCCGAACAGCTCCGCCGTCTCCCGCAGCACCCCAGCCCAGGCATTGGTATCGTTGGTACAGTTGTTGCAGTGCACCATGGCCACCGGAGCCCCGGTGGGGGTGGTGACCAGGTCGATCTCCTCATAGACCTTGGACAGCGGCCGTTCCAGCACCACCATGGAGAAGATGGAGGTGCCCGCCGACACGTTGCCCGTCCGGGGGGCCACGGCGTTGGTGGCGGCCATGCCGGTGCCCGCGTCGCCCTCGGCGGGGGCAAAGGGGATGCCAGGAGTAAGCAGGTTGTCCAGCAGGGCCGCGCCCCGTTCGGTGAGCGCGCCCGCGTCCGCGCCGGCAGAGAGAACCCGGGGCAGTACATTTGCCAGCGTCCAGGGCAAATCGCGGGACTTCACCAACCCGTTAAACTTCTCCATCATTTCCCCGTCGTAGTCCAGGGCCTTGCTGTTGATGGGGAACATACCGCTGGCTTCGCCCACACCCACGGCGTTGACGCCGGTGAGCATATAATGGACGTACCCCGCCAGGGTGGTGATGTGGGCAATCTGGGGAACGTGGGGTTCCTCGTTCAGAATGGCCTGGTAGAGGTGGGCGATGGACCACCTCTGGGGAATGTTGAAGCCGAACAGGGCCGTCAATTCCGCCGCCGCTTGCCCCGTGATGGTGTTCTGCCAGGTGCGGAAGGGCGTCAGCAGGTTCCAGTCCACGTCAAAAGCCAGATAGCCGTGCATCATGCCGGATATGCCCATGGCGCAGACGGTCTCCCGGTGCTCTACCCCGGACAGGGTGGCCTTCAGGCCCTTCCACACCTCGTCCAGGGAGTAGGTCCACACGCCATTTTCGTAGCTGGACGCCCAGATGTAGTCCCCGGAGGACACAGGGGTATGCTGTCCATCGACGGCCACTGCCTTGATGCGGGTGGAACCCAATTCGATGCCAAGACAAAGTTTTTCCATGGCGCTCAACCCCAGGGGTTCTCGGTGGGATAGGGCAGGGATTTGGGCTGATTATAGGCGATATCCTGCACCCCCAGGAACTTGAACACCTCGAACAGCGCCTTGCCGTAGTGGCCAAAGGCCACCGCCCCGTGGTGGGGGTAGCGCTTCTGGATCAGCACATGGCGGTAAAACCGGCCCATCTCGTGGATGGCAAACACGCCGATTCCGCCGAAGCTGCCGGTCTTGACGGGCAGCACCTCGCCCTGGGCGATGTAGGAGCGGAGATTTCCCTCGCTGTCGCACTGGAGGCGGTAGAAGGTGATGTCAGAGGGCGCAATGTCCGCCTCCAGGGTACCACGGGTGAAGTCGGGGTCGCTGTCCTGGGGCTCCAGCAGGCGGTGCTGGATGAGCTGGTACTTCACCGCCCGGTCTGCGCACAGCTTGCAGGCGGGGGTGTTGCCGCAGTGGAAGCCCATGAAGGTGTCGGTGAGCTGGTAGTCGTATCTGCCCTTGATCTGCTCCTCCCACATCTGGGCCGGGACGGAGTTGTTGATGTCCAGCAGGGTCACGGCGTCGCCGGACACACAAGCCCCGATGTACTCGCTGAGTGCGCCGTAGATGTCAACCTCGCAGGCCACGGGAATGCCACGGGCCGCCAGCCGGGAGTTGACGTAGCAGGGCTCAAACCCGAACTGGCTGGGGAATGCGGGCCAGCACTTGTCGGCGAAGGCCACGTACTTGCGGCTGCCCTTGTGGTTCTCCGCCCAATCGAGGAGGGTCAGCTCGAACTGGGCCATGCGCTCGCCCAAATCGGGATAGTAGCGGCCCTCGCCCATTTCCTCGGCCATTTCCGCACAGATGGCAGGGATCCGGGGGTCGCCTGCGTGCTCCTTGTAGCTCACCAGCAGATCCAACTCGGAGTTCTCCTCGATCTCCACGCCGATCTCGTACAGGCCCTTGATGGGGGCGTTGCAGGCGAAAAAATCCTGGGGACGGGGGCCGAAGGTGATGATCTTCAGGTTTTTCACACCGATGACCGCCCTTGCGATGGGCACGAAGTCCGCAATCATTTTGGTGATGTCCTCCGCCGTGCCCACGGGGTACTCCGGGATGTAGCCCTTCAGATGGCGCATCCCCAGGTTGTAGGAGCAGTTGAGCATACCGCAGTAGGCGTCGCCGCGCCCATTGATGAGGTCGCCGTCCCCCTCGGCGGCGGCCACGAACATACAGGGGCCGTCAAAGTTTTTGGCAATGAGGGTCTCGGGGGTCTCGGGGCCGAAATTGCCCAGGAACACCACCAGGGCGTTGCAGCCGTGCTCGTTCACATCGGCCAAGGCTTTCAGCATATCCAGCTCGTTCTCAACGGTGACAGGGCACTCGTAGAGGTCGCCCGCATAGGCGGCTTTGATGGCGGCGCGGCGCTTCTCGCTCAGGGCGATGGGGAAGCAGTCCCGGGAGACAGCGATGAGGCCAAGTTTTACGTCAGGGATGTTTTTCATGATGTTTTCCTCCTATATCAAATATCGTTGGCAATGTCGTTGTTGTCGCCGGACAGCCGGACGGCGGCGCCTTGTCCGGCCTCGGCGCTGTCCTCATGGGCCAGCAGCCACTTGTTCCGGGCCCAGAGCAGTTGATCCTCCTCTGTTATGGCCTTGATGGCGGGTTTTGCCTCGTTGGTGCCCCGGGGCAGCGCCACCGCCACCCGGAAGCCCTCGGTCTCGTCGGTGTGGCAGGGGGCATAGTGCAAAGTGGTGGCGTACACCTCCACCAACACCCCGGCGGGGACGCGAAACGTCCGGACTTTTGCGGTGTCCAGCATACCGTCCACGATTTCGTCCTGCTTGGCCAGCAGGAGGATGAAGTCATGGGTGCCCACGTTAAACTCGCTGTCCCGGTGGTACTCCAGGCAGTTCAATTTGGTGTTGCGGCCCCAGCACATCCCCAGCTGGACGGGCATCCCGCCGTAGGCGTTGGCGCCAAACAGTTCAAAGATGGGCAGGGCCTCCAGCTCAGGAATGGCGGGCTGGTAGGTGGTGCCACTTTCCGGCAAGGGGATGGCTTTCATGGCCGCCAGCAGGCCATCCAGCTTATAGCCCTTATGCACCTGCCCATAGGGGGAAAATTCTGCGTCAAATATGCTTTTGATCTCCATGCTTGACCTCCTCATTTCAACGCTGGAAACACATTTTTTAGGGCCGGGTAGATTTGTTGGAACTTTCGATATCGCTCCTCGTACCGGGCGGTGAGTTCTGCGTCCGGCTCCACGGTCTGGGCCACGTGGATCAGCGTGTCACAGGCGGCCTGGACGCTTTCAAACGCCCCGCAGCCCACCATGGCCAGCACCGCGCCGCCGTAGCCGGGGCCCTGCTCGGTCTGTGGCAGGGTCAGCGGAATGCCCAGCACGTTGGCGAAGATGGTCCGCCACAGGGGCGATTTGGCTCCGCCGCCGCAGATCATGCTCTTGGGGATGGACACGCCCAGGGACTTGGCCACCTCGAAGCTGTCCCGGATGGCAAAAGCCACACCCTCCAGCACCGCCTGGGTGAGGTCGGCGCGGGTGGTGTCCATGCTCATGCCGATGAACGTGCCCCGGGCATTGGTATCGTTGATGGGGGAGCGCTCGCCCATGAGGTAGGGCAGGAAGAACACCCGGTTTCGGCCCAACTTATCCTTGCCGATGGGCTTTTGCTCGGTTTGGTAATCGCTGATACCCAAAATGTCCCCGCACCACCACTTGTTGCAGGAGGCAGCGGACAGCATACAGCCCATCAGGTGCCAGCCGCCGTCCGCGTGGGCGAAGGCATGGAGGGCGTTGTTTGGGTCAACCCCAAACTTGTCCGAGCTGATGAAGATGGTGCCGGACGTGCCCAGCGAAATATTGCACCCGCCCGCGCCCACGACGCCCGTTCCAACAGCGGCGGCGGCGTTGTCCCCCGCCCCGGCGCAGACCTTGACTCTCTCGGGTAACCCCAGTTCTTTCGCCACATCGGCTTTCAGGGTTCCCACCGTCTCCCAGCTCTCGTACAGCTTGGGGAGCTGTTCCTCGGTGACGCCGCAAATTTGACATATTTCCCAACTCCACCGTTTGTCCTCCACGTCCAGCAGGAGCATACCCGAGGCGTCGGAATAATCGGTGCAGTGGATACCTGTCAGCTTGTAATTGATGTAGTCCTTTGGAAGCATGATCTTGCGAATCTTGGCGAAGTTTGACCGCTCGTTCTCCCGCATCCACAGCAGTTTTGGCGCGGTGAAGCCCGCGAAGGCGATGTTGGCGGTATAACGGCTCAGCTTGCCCTTGCCAATCTCGTTGTTGAGATAGTCCACCTCTTTGGCCGTCCGCCCGTCATTCCACAGGATGGCGGGGCGGATGACCTCATTGTTCTCATCCAACGCCACCAGACCGTGCATCTGGCCGCCAGCGCCAATGCCAGCGACTTGGGTGGCATCGAAGCCGCGCAGCAGCTCGGGTATGCCCTCGGTCACCGCCCGCCACCAGTCGTCCGGGTTCTGCTCCGACCAGCCGGGGTGGGGGAAGGACAGGGGGTATTCCTTTGTGACCTCGCTGAGCACCGCGCCGCTCCCGTCCACCAGCAGCAGCTTGCAGGCGGAGGTGCCAAGATCAATGCCAATATAGAGCATATTGTCATCCTCCTTCAGCGGATCACAGGGATGGTAACACTCCCTGCGTATCTGCCGTCTGTAACAGCCAGGGTGAGTTCCGCACCTTCTCCCGCTTGTACGACAGCCAGAGCCTCACCGTAATAGGTGTCGGTACGGTCTGTGATGTAGCCGGTCTCATTGTAAGGGCACGCGCTGCCCAGGCCCAGCAGCCTGCCGCCTGTCACCTTCACGCTGAGGATACCCCGCTCCAGCGGCTTGACGACACCGCTTTCGTCGGTGTATTGCAGTCTGATATGGCACAGGCGGCCCGGCTCCACGTCGCCCTCCTCGGGTACGGCCCGCAGCTGTGTTTCCGGAGATGCGGTGCGCAGGGAGCAGCGCCCCAACTCGTGCCCATGGCTGTCATAGCTTACCGCTTCCACCGTGCCGTCCTCATAGATGCAGCGGAATTTGGCCATACAGTCATTTTTCAGCTCCTTTTTGCCCACGCGTTTGCCGTTCACCAGCAGCTCCACGCTGTGGGCACGGGCGTAGACCTCCACGTTGGCGCGCTTGCCCGCGCAGCCCCGCCAGCTCCAGGAGGGGATGGCGTTGGACATTTTCCAGGCGGAGGGGGAGTGCTTGTCATCGGTGTGGTTCACCGGGCACACGGCGATGTATGGGCCCTTGTCCCGCTCCAGGGCCACCCGGGTGTACAGCGCCTCACCCAAGGGCAGGCCCGTCAGGTCGATCCGACCCGAGCCTGCGGACACCCAGCCCACGCCGTGGCCAAAGTCCGGCGCGTAGTCCTGGTACTCCCAGGAGCCGATGCCCACCTCGCCCAGGTAGTCCATACCTGCCCACACAAAGTCGCCCACGATGCGGGGCTCTTTTTTTGCCAGTTCCCGGAACCGGTAGGCATCGGAACAGAAGGTCTCGCTGCCCAGGATCAGCCGGTTCGGGTACTTTTTCAGGTCGCCCTCATAGCGGAAGATGCCATAGTTGTATCCCGCCACGTCCATATTGGCGAAGGCGTCCCGGGTTCGCCAGTCACAGGGGGGGAGGGTGGCCCCCAGCTTCATGAAGTTGTCCCCAAACAGCCCCGCCATGTTGTTGAAAAACTCGCTGCCCACCGCCTTCTTTTTCTTGGGCGCCGCCCCGGCGGCTTTCAGCTTTTCCGCCTTTTCGGCCTCTTTTTTTGCCTTCTCGTCGCTGTAGACGCCAAAGCCGACAGAGGACAGGAAATTGAAAAAGATGTTCACGCCGCAGGTGACGGGCCTGGTATCGTCCAGCTGGTGAAGATAATTGGTCAAGTCGGCGGTGAGCTTGATGCCCTTTTTCTGGGCGGTCTCGGATACCTCGTTGCCGGTGGAATAGAGGATCACCGACGGGTGGTTGTAGTCCTTGTCCACCATGTCCTTCAAATCCTGCTTCCACCACTCCATGAAGTAATCCACATAATCATGTTCCGTCTTATGGATGTACCAATGGTCGATGTACTCGTCCATCACCAGCACACCCAGGTGGTCACAGGCATCCAGCAGAAACTTGGAACAGGGGTTGTGGGCAGAGCGGATGGCGTTGTAGCCGTTTTCCTTCAAAATGCGGATCTTGCGCCACTCCGCGTCCTCGTAGCAGCAGGCTCCCAGCACACCGTTGTCGTGGTGGATGCAGGACCCCTGGACAATGACCCGCTCCCCGTTGAGCAGCAGACCGCGGCGGCCCCACTCCAGGGTGCGCAGACCGAAGGTTTCCACCACCTCATCCGTCCCAAACCTTACCCGGCACGCATAGAGCTGAGGATTGTCCAAGCTCCAGGGCTTAGCCCCTTCCAGGGTCATGGTAAATGTAACCTGCCCCTTGGTCTCCCCGGAGGCGGCGGCCAGCTCCCGTCCGTTGTCCAGGACGGCCACGGACACCGGCCCCGCACCCTCCGTCTCCACCCGCACCTCGATCTGGGCCGGATCCAGGGATAGCGTGCGGATCTTCACCCCGTTGAGCTTGATGTGCTCCCGATCCGCCGTCCACAAGACAACAGGCCGGTAAATGCCCGCGCCGGAGTACCAGCGGGAATTGGGCTGGTCGGCGTTGCGGGCGATGACCTCCAAGGTATTTTCCGCCTCCACCCGCAGCTTCCCCGTCAGCTCCACATAAAAGTTGGTGTAGCCGTAGGGCCGGAAGGCCAGCTTCTCCCCGTTGAGCCACACCTCGGCGTTGTGGTACACGCCCTCAAACTCCAACACAGCGCATTGATCCGTCAGCGCTCTGTCCGGCGTAAAAGCCTTGGTGTAGAGATAGTCCCGTCCCTCATACCAGCCGGTGTTGACGCCGCCGGCGGACAACTCCGTCCGGGGCTCAGACAGCATGGCGTCGTGAGGGAGACTGATGGGAACGCCAGGCGCCCGCTCCCCCAAGTGCTTTACCTGCCAGTGGTCATTAAATTGATTTGCTTTCATCTTTTGCTCCCTTCAAGGAAAAGAAGTGGAAGTCAACACATCCCACTCCACAGAATTTGAAATACAGCGCCCGCTCCCCGTCAGCCATGGCGCAGGGAGCGCGGAACTCCGCCCGTCCGCCGGTCAGCTTTAGCTGGATACGCGCTGATACCGTTTGAAAGTCCGGCCTGCCGGAAAGCAGGAATTCCCCTTCCGCCGCGCCGCTCAATTCCACCGATACAGTTTTGATCTCCCGGATGTCAAAATACTTGAAGCCTGCCACAGCGCCGTCCCGCATATTGGCGATGTACTGGCCGCCATCCCCCTCCCGGTCTTTTTCGGTCTGGGTGAAAAAGGGGTGGGTGGCAAATGCCCTCCGGGGGGTGGGGCAGTCGTACCGCCCCACCCCGTCCCTGCTCCACAGGTTGCAGGCAATATAGGCCGGGTAGCGCCCAATGCCTCGCAGCGGCCCGCCGTTCAGCCCGCAGGAGGTCACCTCCGCCTGCCGGAAGGAGCCGTCGGGGCTGCGAACCAGCTTTTCCGCGCAGGCCTGACGGGAATAGGAGTGGCGGTTGGTCTGCCGGTGGTAGAAGATATACCAGTCCTCCCCGATGTTCAGCAGCCCGCCGTGGGTATTGCCCAGGTAGTTCAGGCCCTTTCGCTCGTCCTCGTTGCCGTCCAGGAACAGGTCACCCTGGCTCACCAGTGTGCCGCCGAAAGAGAAACCGCCGTCGGGCCGATCGCTGACAGCATAGCACAGCTCGTGGTTGTGCCGGGAGGAGTAGACGAAGATGTACTTGTCCCCGTCCTTGCGGATGGAGCTGGCCTCGAAAAACTCGTGGTTGGGGAAGGAGCCGGGGCCCTCCTTGGGAAAAATCACCTGGGGCTCCCCCTTGATGGTGAGCATATCCCGCTCCAGCTCCACCACCGTGCCACCGTCGTTTTTCAGCTTTTTGAAGCCGGTGACGGCGGCGGGGGTGGGGGTGTAAAACCCGGAGTACAGCCAGATCCGCCCGTCGTCGTCCGCCAGCACGCCGGGGTCGAAGGGGAACTGGTCGCCTTTTTTCCGGCCCCATACCGTGCCGTCTGGGTAGCGGACATGGCCCAGGAATTGATAATGCCCCGCCGGAGTGTCGCAGACGGCCACCCCCATGATCCCCATAAAATCGAAGGCGTAGTAGAGATAATACCGCCCGTCCGCCCCCCGGCACACGTCAGGGGCGAACAGCAGCCGCAGGCCCAGCTTATTTTTCGGATCCTGGTTCTTGCGGTAGATCACGCCCTCATACCGCCAGTCGGACAGGTCGTCCACCGGGGCGGACCAGCACACGTAGTCGTTGACGCAGAAGATGGGCGCGTTGAACCTGTCGTGGGAACCGTAGACGTAGACCCGGTTTTCAAACACATGGGGCTCGCCGTCCGGGATATACTCCCAGCTGGGGAGATAGGGGTTGAGCGCCTGCTTTGTTTTCACGCCGCGCCCCCTCACTTTTTGCGCTCCGCGATGGCCTTTTGCTCCTCGGGGAGGTTTTTCTCCACCGTCCACAGCAGCATCAGCACCGCGCACAGGGCGTAGGCGATGGTCTCGATCCAGATATAGCTCACCGTGATGGCCCCCTGGGCCGCGGCGGTCTGCCCCGCGGTGCCCAGGGCCACGTCGGCCCCCTGGGCATAGCCGCTACCGTTCAGGATGGCGCTGAAAATCGCGTTGCAGATGGGGGTGGCGGCCACCATGATGGAGCTGTAGATGGACATGGTAAGCCCGTCTGTGCGGATGCCGCTCTTAAATTCGATGTGGTCGATCACGTCCGCCAGCATGGCCAAAATCAGGTAGCACGCCGGGGCGGAGCCCAGGCACTTGATCGCCACGCCTGCGGCCACCGGGACGATCTGGCCCTGCCCCAGCCCGGCAATAACGCCGCCGATGACGCCGACCACCATGCCGATGATGGTGACGGTGCGCTTGCCGAATTTGTTGGCCAACGGCACCACCAGCGCCGCCGCCACCGCCATGGGGATGGCCCCCAGCACCGCCAGCAGGGATTGGGACGCGCCCCAGGCGTCGGCGGAGCCAAAGAAGGTGTTGTCCAGCACCCATTTGCAGAAGAAAGCCATGGAGCCGTTCTTCATGGCCCCGCTCCACTGGAAGCCCATGTAAAAGATCATGGTGATCCACCACCACTTCTCGCTGGCCACAGCCTTGAGCTGTTCCCCCAGGGTGGCCGTTTTGTCCTGGGCGTCGCTGCCGGCTGTGCCCATGCTCTCCTCCGTGACCCGCTCTCGGGTGAACTTGAACTGGAGGAAGATGGTCAGGGCGGTGAATATTGCCACAGCCAGCATGGTCATGAACCAAAGCCCCTGGTTCTCCTTCAGGGCAAAGGACACCAGCATGGGGAACACCATGGAGCCCACACCCATGACCCCCAGGCCCGCCACGTTGGTGAAGGAAGCCAGGGTGGCCCGCTGTTTGCTGTCCCGGGTGGACACAGGGATCAGGGTGGAGTTGGCGGTGTTGTAGATGGGATAGGCCACCGCGTAGTAGAGATTATAGGCGATGGCGATCCACACCATTTTTGCCGTGGGGC
>Ga0137310_101614_pt1 | contig 13941 bp, 18 predicted proteins | sample NAcewiD2O_June_2_FD_97183 | JGI IMG/M metagenome (GOLD analysis project Ga0137310, IMG submission 97183) | Mouse cecal microbial communities from Vienna, Austria - N-Acetylglucosamine amended D2O_June | ecosystem: Host-associated > Mammals > Digestive system > Large intestine > Cecum | place...
ATGCAAGCATGCCCACTTGACTCATTGCTCGCGGGAATAAAAGAGCCAGGATTTCTCCCCGCTCTTTTCTCCCTATGTTCTCTCTGTCAGTGCAAATCAGTCCGGCCGGCTCTCCCGTCCGCCCCGGCAGTTCACTGGTCCGCCGGCCGCATCCCTTTCCCATATACCATCCGGTACGGTATATAGCGCTTCTCCGATACCTCTTTTCCCTTTATCTCATTGTCCAGTATGCTGACTGCTTTCACTCCGATCAGGTATTGTCCCTGGCTCACATATGTAAATACAGGAACGCCCCTTTCCTCCAGGCCGTCAAAGCAGACCACTTCCTTTTTCTCCTCCAGCCCCATCTTCCTCAGGATTTCATACACGGAGCAGGCGATTTCCCGGTTCACCGCAAAAAAGGCCGTAATGTCCGGATTCTCCCGAATATACTTTTCCATCCTGCCGTAGCTCTGCTCCAGCGCCTCCTCCCTGTCCTCCATCTGGGGCAGCAGGGCATTGATATCCGTCATCCACAGATTCTCGTTGGTCAAAATGCCATGCTCCAGATTACTGTCCCGGTATCCCTCGAAGCGCTCCGTGACAGTGGAACTTCTGAAGAGCTCCTGGGAAAGAAAGCAGATTTTCTTGTGTCCCTCCTCTATCAGATAGTCCGTCAGCTCCTTGGCCGCCTGATAATTATCCGTTCCCACAAAGGGAATCGGAAGCCCCCGCAGTCTTCGGTCTACCAGCACCATCGGAAAGCCCTGGATCGTCAGCTTCATGATCTCCGCATTGTAATTCTCCCCCTGCACACACATCAGAATAATGCCTTCCACACCCAGCTCGACCATTCTGCGGACCGCACGGTTTTCCTCCTCCATATCTCCGTAGGTGCATTTCAGAAGCATATCATATCCCCGTTTCCGGCATTCGAACTCAATCCCCAATAAAATCTCTATGCCGAAGACCGGGCCGAACGCGTCCATTACCACGCCCACCAGATGTTTCTGCTCCCCGGGCTGCTGTATCTCTTTCCTTTCCTGTACCATCTTCTTCTGGTCGTCCTCCCCCAATACATAGGAGCCCCGCCCCGGCATTCTGGTAATCAGGTTCTCGTCCGCCAGCATCTCCAGCGACTTTTTGCTTGTGATGCGGCTCACATCATATTTTTCCGAAAGCTCTTTCTCCGAAGGCAGCCTGCTTCCGGGCGGATAAGTTCCGTTGCGGATGCCGTCCAGCAAATCGTTATAAATGGTTTCATATAAAAGTTTTCTCTTCATGCCCCCTCCTTACTTATCAAGCGCTCCAAAGCTTCCGTCTCCTCCGGGCTTTCGGCAAAAGTCAATTCTTCTGACCGACACTCATATATCATTATATATTACATTTAATGATATGTCAATTCCAGTCTCCGGTTTGTTCGTGAAAATGCCCACAGGCCCGCGAAAGCGCCTCCCGGAGGCTCCTGCGGACAGTAATCCGCGGACAATCCCCGCGGAATTATCCTGTCTAAGTTTTCTTTGACATTCCGGCATGCATGTAGTACACTGAGAAAAATCAAAAAAGAAATCAATTGATCCGGAAAGGAACATTATGACAGGTAACAAACGTTCTCTGAGGCGGCTCTTTTCCCTGATATCGGGCATCTCCGTCATCGCTTTGGCAGGGTGCGCAGCTGCCGGGGCAGATTCCCGGATCCCCGGACGCCCTACCGGGGAGGAGAAGCTGGCTGCGGTCATGGTTCAGAACATCTTTGACCAATACGGAATCTGGGGAAAAAGCGAGGACACTGACTTCATCAATCTGCGCGAATACCACGATAGGGTTCAGTCAGGTTTTCTGTGGTCGAATTTCTGCGGCGTGGGCATGCAGTATTATATGTGTAAGCTTTACCCCCGGGATGCTGCCCAGAAAGAAGTTTTCCGCAAAATGATCAATAACTTTCTGTTCTTCCGTCAGGCGGCCCCCGGGTCTGAGGAGGCGGACTCCGTAAAGTACCATTCCGCCAGAGGCACCTTGGCGGGCCTCGGAAGCGGCGACTGCTTTTTTGACGACAATATCTGGGTTGCACGCAATTATCTGCGGGCCTACGAGATTCTGGAAGACGAATGGTATTTAGAAGAGGCCGTGCGGGTAAACAACTGGGTTCTGTCGGGCTGGAATGAGAACCTGGGAGGCATTGTGTGGAGCGAAGCCGGGCTGGCTCCCGGCGCCGACCCGCAGCATCTGGAGCGGGGGCTCAGCGCCAATGCCTGCAGTATCATTGTCAATGCCAGGCTCTCTCAGCTTGCGTCCACTCCCGGGGAAAGCCGATTCTACCTTGAATGGGCAGAGCGGTTCTATGCTTTCTGCAAGAGGATGCAGAATATGCCCGAAAGCCACGACTACTGGAACGGAATCCACACAATCTATGAGGACGGCGCTTTCCGGGACGGCGAGATTAACCGGGTTCACTATTCCTACAATTCCGGCAGTATGATTCTCGCCGATCTGGCGCTGTACGACTGCGCAAAGGACACGGAAAAAAAGGACGCCTATATGGACGACGCCCTGAAAACCGCGAATGCCGCCTACAAGACTTTCCGCACCTATAACCCGGCCGCGGAGACTTATTATTATCAGGGAGATCCCTGGTTCGCGGCGATTTTGGCCGAAGCCTACTATGAAATGTGGCAGCGCGGCCTGGCGTCTGCGGACACCTATATGGATTCATTCGCCCAGAACGTATCCGCCGCCTATGCAAACCGGGATGAGACCACAGGCCTGTGTCCCTATCAGGCCATCCGGAAAGTGACCTGGGACCAAAACGAGTCCTATGTCATTCATCAGGTAGGCTTCGCCCAGCAGGCGGTGCTGGCAGCGCTGTACAGCGTCTCCGGATAGGAGCCGCTTTCAGCCCTGCCCTATCAGGCGAAAGAGGGCGTCCTCCATCACCGGAGTCCACCATTTTAAATATCCGGCCTGAACAGGGTGGACAGGATCATGCATGTACAGCATGTAATCCTCCCGGGCCACCTTGTTCATCTCCCTGTTATTCCACAGATCGATCACGCCTATCCCATATTTTTTCTGCAGCTCCAAAAGCCTGTCCACCATCTCGCGGTACAAAGCACTGTCGTATCTCGTGCCCGTGTAGAACACCACGGGACAGTTCCAGGTCTCCCGGGCATACACAATGATGTACTCCATGGCGCCCGTGACGGTACGGACGTCGAAAGCCTCCGGATCCTGTCCCGCGCTTATCCTGCCAAGCGGCAGCCCTCTGGCACCGTCGTTTGTGGAGAGCTGACAGATAAAGGCGTCAAAATTTTCCTGCTTGTCAATCCGGGCTTTCATGCGGCTGACATAGGAATCCTCCCCCATATCGGTGAGCGTGGTCCCGCTTACAGCCTCCTTTACATAGCTGAAACCGTTGCGCTTCGCCATGTATTCCACAAAGGAAATTCCCATGGAGCAGGCTCCCTCCGTAACCGAGGAGCCCAGAAAGCAAAGGTGCTTCCCCCGCAGAGGACTGTTCTCGATTTCCCCTGCGTTTTCCAGGCCGTACCGCGGCGCATTTCCCGCATGCTGCGCTAAATTTTCTTCCATATCCGTACCATCCTCTCTTCCTGCCTTTCGGCATTTTATCCTCCGGACGCTTCTCCGGCTCGCATTCCCCTTAAATCCTCTGACAGGCTTTCGCCTCCCTGCGGTATCTCCCGCTGTCAATGCTTTTTCGTATTCCTCCGGACGCTTCTCCGGCTCGCATCCCCTAAAATCCCCTGACAGGCTTTCGCCTCACTGCGGTATCTCCCGCTGTCAATGCTTTTTCGTATTCCTCCGGACGCTTCTCCGGCTCGCATTCCCCTTAAATCCTCTGACAGGCTTTCGCCTCACTGCGGTATCTCCCGCTGTCAATGCTTTTTCGTGTTCCTCCGGACGCTTCTCCGGCTCGCATCCCCTAAAATCCTCTGACAGGCTTTCGCCTCACTGCGGTATCTCCCGCTGTCAATGCTTTTTCGTGTTATTCTCCCCCGGAGCCGGCGCCTCCTATCCGCCCGCTCCGGGGGCCGGGGCCTGTTTCAACCCCGGCTCCCCAGTATCTCCACAGGCCCGGATACCACTTCCCTGGCCACATACAGAACGCTGTCCGTCCGGGCGCTCATAGTCCATTTCACCAGGGTCATCTCTCCCCGCTGGATTTCGATGCAGGTAATGCAGCGGGGATGGACGCAGCTTCCGGTATTATAATAGAAAGAAGGCTCCTTTGGCAGCACAGGGCGGTGGGTATGCCCTGCCACCAGAATGCGGCGATTCGCCTCGGCCCAGCCCCGCAGGCTCTCCTCGCATTTTTCCTTTACTTCGTAGTTCTTGGCGGCGCTGGTGGGATCCAGGAAGCCCAGGTTCTCCAGCGGGCTCCAGAAATACCGCACCAGGAACCTGGCCAGAGGCCATAGGGTAGAGTTTAAGAAGCTTGCCTGGTGCCCGTGGGTCAGGTACAGGGACTTCTCCGGCGCAGCCTCGGCGTAGAGTATCACGGCCTCCAGGAAAGCCGGGTTCTTCCTGCGGACAATGTTGTGGTTGCCGTAGAGCAGGTGCAGCCGCCCTTTTTCCTCGAACCGGGCGAACATGCAGTAGATGTCCTCATGAATCTCCGTGATGTTGCGCAGCTTCCGGTTCTCCCACAGCTCCTCCCCGTCCCCCAGCTCGATATACGTAAAACCGTTTCTGTAGTAATGTTCCATGGCCGCATAGTACAGATGCTGGTTCTTCAGGAAATTGTCCGAGGAGGTGCCCACGCCCCTGTGACAGTCGCTGATGAGCACATACCGGGAGCACTGGCAGAAAGGCAGCACCAGGGCCTGGGAAAAGGCCCTGTCCAGGCGGCTGGCGGTGCTCATGGCCTTTTCCTGCCGCGGGGCCTGCATCTGCGGCAGCATTTGGGGCGGCGGCACCCGTTCTTCCTGTGGCAGCGCCTGTGGAAGCGGCGCAGGCGCATCAGCTTCCGGAAGCACGGCGGAATATAGTAGTAAAGGAACAGGATGCGGTCTTCCGTACATACAAAGGGTCTGGTGATCCACAGGAAGAGCCGGCAGAATATCCGGTTCTGCCACTGGGACAGCCTGCGGCGCAGGCGGGTCAGGAAGCCGTAACGGGCCTCCGCCGGCCGGTGGAACGCAAAGCACAGGCAGAGGTTCTGCACCGTGATATCCTCCTGGGGGAAGCCCGCCCGGCACAGGCCCCGGTAGAAGGCCTCCAGCATTTCCCTGTTGCAAAAGCACACCGTGGCTTTCAGGCACAGCCGGGAGGGTTGGGAAAATACGCCCGGCAGGAAAGCAGTCAGCCACCAGTGCCTCTCGGATATCCTGACGCAGGCGCCGTTCTCCACGCACAGCTGCATGGAACAAGGCAGCATCTCATCCTCCCCTGCCGCCCGGAAAAGCGCCGTGCGGTACTCGGTCTCGGACAGCAATCTGTCGGCATGGTAGATGCCGATCTCCGCGCCGGCATTGATGCCGTACTGGCCTTTCCAGAATTCGATCAGCCATGTCCTGCCCCGGTAGTTGAAATACACGGGGAGGGAGTCGAACACCATCTGGAAACGGGGGGCCATAAAGTCGTAGAGCCAGGTATAGCCGGCCTCTTTCTGCCAGGCGTCCAGGGCGGAGGAGAAGAAGCCGCAGCCGCAGTGGTACACATAGCCGAAAGGTTTCGCCAGTTCCTCCACCATGGAACATTTGTCGCACTTATCCATGTCCCGGATCCGGCAGATGATCTTCCTCCTGCGGAAATGACAAAACAGCATACTCAGGAGGGCAAGCAAAAGTAAGATAAACAGAGCAGCATACATAATGGTAACCTATAATCCTATGTTGTTTTGCTCTATTATATGCCGGAGGCCGTGTGTAGTGGTCAAGCTTTTTTGTAACACTTGTGGCTAAAAAAATCATGTCGCTTACCGTTAGGATGGATGCAGTTTCCGCCACCCTTGACAGCCGCCCAAAGGGATGTCGTCGGATGCCTACCGACGGCGATGAACTCAGGAACAGACTTTCATGTACATCCGCCGTCGGCCCTGGGAGTGTAACATCCCTTTGGGCGGCTGTCAAGGGCATGCCCCTGCGGGGTGGCTGCTTCCATCCCCTCCGGCTCTGAATCTTGGAACGGCATCATGCGGCGCTCCGTGCTTCGAATGGCGTCCTGTACCTGTTGTAGGAGTGGGGGCGCACATGGTTGTAGGTAACATAAGCGAATTCCTCCACGGTCTGGTAAAGCTCATCCTCCGTCCGGAATTCATAGAGGTTGGTGCACTCGTTCTTCAGGGTATTGAAGTACCTCTCCATTGGCGCATTGTCGTATGGATACCCGGCTTTGCTCATGCTCTGGGACACATGGACGGATCCGCAGAACTCTATGAAAGCCTTCGATGTATACTGGCTCCCCTGGTCGCTGTGCAGGATCAGGCCTCCCTTTGCCAGATGCTGGGAATCCAGCGCCTTCTGCAGGGTGCGCATGGCCAGGTCGCTGGTGATATGCCTGTCCGTTATGCTGGCCACCACGCTCCGGTCATAGAGGTCTATGATGGTGCAGTTGTACCGGACGTCCCCGTTCTTCAGGAACAGGTATGTGAAATCCGTGCACCATTTCTGGTTCGGCTTGTCCGCATGGAAGTCCTGCCCCAGCTTGTTCTCGAATATTTTATGGGGCTTCCCGGGCTTTGCCCCCGGTTTTTTAGGGCGGACGATGGAATGCAGGCCCATCTCCGTGTTCATATATTTATGGATGGTAGCGGGGCTGTAGCTATACCCTTCGCGCTCCAGGTAGGCTGTCATGCTTCGGTAGCCATCGACGCCGTTGTGCCTGTGGTAGATTTCATCTATCTTCCCTTGGACTTCTGCTTTTTGGGCGCAATAATCCGCCTTCCGGTGTTTCCGGTAGTTATAGTAGGCATTCGGGCAGATCCCCAGCCGCCCCAGTAGCCAGCGGGTGCCGAATTCCTCATGGTGTTGGTCGATGAACCGGTAAGCCTCTAACCGATTTCCTTCGCAAAGAATGCCGCCGCTTTTTTTAGGAATGCAATCTCTTTCCGCAATTCTTCATTTTCCCGTTTTAAGCGGAGGTTCTCCTTCATAGAGTCATAATCTTCTTTGGCTTTGGGGTCTGTCTGGCATTCTTTGCTGAATTCACTGCACCACTTGGAGATGCTGGCTTTGGATACGCCATACTCTGCGGTGATGCTTTTGTAGGTTCGTCCTTCTTCCTCGTGGAGGCGGACAATCTTCTTTTTAAATTCGGGTGTGTAGTTTTGTGACATAATGAGTACCTCTTTCTTGTGATTTTTATTATATCTCATTAGCCACTTCCGTTACAACTTTATTATAGCACTTCAGTGAAGATGTTTACATACAGGCTCAAAGTATCTGCCCTCACATCCCGCGCCGCAATCCGATTATACCACTTTCAGCCGCAGTTGGCACTATAAAATATGGGGCAGGCCAAAAAAGCAAACAAGAAAATTTCCGCATATACTTCACAGGCCCAAAATGAATTCTTTGCTATGAATATGCTCTTTCCCAAGAAATCGTTTCTGTTTCTGGCAACGCTTGACCGCATGGTAAACAAGCATGAAACCGGACAGAGGAATTATCCTTTATTGATTGGATGCGGAAAATATGATATTCCAATGGAATTAGAGGCTATCAAGGCATGGAAACAAAGCGAACCCGATTGTACCGTTGTTCTCTTTGAGAATGCGGGACACTTTGTCAATATGGACGCACCCCAGGAGTTTAACAGGACAATGGAGGAATTTGGGAAAGGCGGGGCAAAGGTATCACAGTGATATCTTTTGCCGGTAGCCTGGTCTTTTATAAAATCGGCTCAGGTAGCGGTACGGCAAGCCCGTCCCAGGCTCCGCGTTGCATCTGTTTTCCGCAGGCGAACATTCAATGCTTCCTTGATCTGAGGTACTGTTTTGTGGATGTACTTTATTCTGTCTATCGTATTGCGCACCTCGGAAATACCTAACTGTCTTTCCGCGTCGTCCATACAGTTTCCCAAGGCTCTTTGGATATTGTATTCCAGCCACTCAACCCAAGTATATGCTACACCAACCACATCACTGTATCCCCGGAAACAATTGTCATATGCCTCCAAATAGCCGTCGAAGAAAGCGATCATTTTATCAACATCCATCTTGCCGCTTACAATTCCTGACCACTGCAATGCCAGTTGCATGACATGGGATATGGGATTGCCATAGTCCAGACATTCCAGATCGATCATCCACGGAATCCCATTATCCCACATAATATTCTTAGGATCCATATCTTCATTGGACAGGCACAGCACAGCCGGCAATGACGCTCTGGCTTTGTTCAATTCATTTTCAGCGTATACAAGAAGTTCCTCGTTCTCTTCCAATAGTGAAGTAATCGCAGAGTTCTCCTCTTTTGCTTTCAGCACATACCCCTGCCAATCTATATGACTTGTTTCCGGCTTCCGGTAGTCAATATTTTCAGGTTCGATATCATGGATTCTGCCAAGAATATTTCCTGCCTTATAACACATGTCATTTGAAATATAGTCCCAATCGGTAATGCTGCCTTTCTGCCATCTGAATACATAGAAAAACTGATCGTCTATGTTTTGCATCTTATTGCCGCCAATCACCATAGCCGGCACAATGGGAATGTGGTTGTTCTCCAGTATTCTTTCTATTTTTTCCGCTCTTGCATAATTCCCGTGTACCCCCGGTCTCTTCATTATTTCCGCATTTAAATGCTTCACTGCATATACGCCACTGTCCGTTGTCACTTTGTACATCCTGTGCATTAAGCCACCGGATACAGATTCGACATCCCCAATTATATCGCCTAAACCACACATGCGCACTAATTTCCCTAAGATATTTTCTATGGTCTCTTCTTTCATTCCATTACTCCCCGAATTAGCCAATCTGTTTCTCATGTAATCCCGCCAGGAAATTCCGATTGGGTTATTTTATTATACCACCTCTAAACTCTGCTTACCACTAAAATATAGTATCCGGTGGCACGGCTCTCCTGCAGGGTGGACAGCTTCCCTCTGGGTAGAAAAAACGATTTATTGTTCCATATTCATCAATACATTTTTAGCAAGCCACTCGACTACTCCATCCTTGTCATTTGATAGTGTAACGCTATCTGCAATATCTTTCACATCTGAAATAACATTGTCTACTGCCACACCTATTCCGCACATTATCCGTCCGATGGAGTTAATTGAATGTGAATTTTATGCAGATTCTGATTTGCCCCGACACTCATCCGTTTTTGATCGTTCTGGCTACAGGGCTTGCATATTATTTACAGGCATTGACGGAAAACAAATTTAAAGCACGATTTACGGAAGACCTGCGCAACGACTTGTATAGCGGGATTATGAGGAAAGGGGCTGCGGATTTTTAGGCACGGGATACAGCGGAATACCTCTCTATAATAAACAATGATGTGGATACTTTAACTACCAATTTCTCTTCTCCCATTTGGGCATTGGCTGGCGCAGCAATTTCCGTCATCTTTTCGCTGGCTGTCATGATGGTGTACAGTCCGCTGCTAGCCGGGGTGGCGGTTCTGTGTTCCCTGCTTTCTTTTATCGCTCCGAAATTACTTACGGAACATATCAAAAAGAGGCTGGTAGAGAAGACAAAGTGCGAAGCATCTTTGTCTGTTCAGCTGAAAGAGGCGCTAAACGGGCATGATGTGGTATCAGCTTTCGGTATTCTGCCCAGAATATATGTGCGGTTTTCGGAGGCAAACAAAAGCGCGTCAGACTCGTTCTATAGGTTTTCGCTGCTGTTGTCCGCGCTGCAGAGTTCTTCTCTGGTAATGGGCAAAGCTATCAAGGTGGTCACTTTCCTGATAGCAGGGGGGGATGGCGGTCAGAGGGCAGATCAGCGTCGGTACGGTTCTTCTATTTGTATCACTCTATAGTTTCTTTAGTGGGGGGTGTCATGCTTTTCTCCCAGTGCGTCCCCCTGCTCAGGAGCAGCAAACCCATAATAGAAAAGCTAGACAGTATCATAGACGATAAGGATGATACCCTTATGGGGACTGCTGAGCCCTCGTTTTTGAACGAAATTCGTGCGAGTGATCTGTGCTTTCGATATAAGGAGGCAGTTCCGGTGCCGGAAAGCTTTGACCTGACCATACAAAAGGGGAGAAGCTGGCCTTGGTGGGCGCAAGCGGCTGCGGTAAGTCCACGTTCATTAAACTGCTGAGCGGAAATTACAGTGACTATCAGGGTGAGATATACTATGACGGCGTTGAATTCGACGGCTGGACATTCAGAAATTGCGGAAAACGGTTACGGTTATCCACCAGAAGACATATAGTTTCAATGATATCATACGCTATAACATATGTTTGAGCGAAGAGTTTACAGAGAGTGATTTTGACCGTGCGTTAAGGCTGAGCGGTGTAGACAAATTTCTTCCCTATATTACAGACGGCGTGGACGGAGAGTGCGGCGAAGACGGAGCAAACCTGTCCGGAGGGCAGAAACAGCGGATCGCACTGGCAAGAGCTATGATCCGGAGCATAGATTTCCTGATCCTTAATGAGGGGGATCTGCCATTGACGTGGAGACCGCCAATGAAATAGAGCAGAAATTGCTGGATATGGAAGATCTGACACTGCTGACCATAACCCACCGAATCAAAGACGGACTGCTTGGGTGTTATGACAAAGTTTTGTCCATGGCGGAAAGTAAGTGCTGTTGATTTATAATTAAAACTGACCCAGGATTTACGAGGAAAATTGACCCACCCAAAGTGGCAATGAGTAAGTGAGCTTGGTTCCCGATTTACACTGTACCTTGAAAATTTAACACTTAGAATTGACCCGCATCTTAAAGCTATATAAAATACTTTTCTGTATGCCAGACATACAGAAAGGAGCAGAAAGAGGTGAAAGATTTGAAAGACTGGGCAGCTGTACACAGAGTGTACAGCCAGACAAAGTCTAAACGTGCAACTGCATCCATACTGGGAATTGCACGGAACACAGTCAGGCGCCTTCTGGCAATGACAGAGGAACCTGTATACCACCGCAACGAATATCATTCCGTTATCGATCCCTTTAAAGAGCAGATCATTGAATGGCGCTGTGAACCTTATTGTTTTAACGGCACCAGGATCTTCCGTGAACTGAAGGGAAGGGGATATGACGGTAGCATCGGCCCTGTTTACCGTTATCTGAAGCGTGTGGATGAAGATGTCGGAAGCCGTATCAGCAGGAAGGCAACAGTAAGGCATGAAAGCCCTCCCGGAGACCAGGCACAGTTCGACTGGACGGAATACCAGCTGTCTGTGGGAGGCAGGCAGCGGACGGTCTACTGTTTCGCACTGGTACTTGCGGCATCCCGTAAAAAGGCGGTGTCCTTTTCCCTTAAGCAGGATGCGGATGCCATCTATGAAGCTGTGCAGGAACTGTTTGATGACCTTGGAGGCGTGACCAGGGAGATCCTGATCGATAACCCGAAAGCGCTTGTGACTGAAAACAACCCAAAGTCGGAAGATGAGATCAGATATAACCCGCATGCGCTGCTGATGGCCGCACATTTAGGCACGGAACTGAACGCGTGCCCCTGCTACTGGCCACGGAAGAAAGGAAAAGTGGAACGACCTTTCAATTACATAGAGGAACAGTTCATAAAGGGAAACACATTCGCCAGCATGGAAGAACTGAACCGGCGCGGGAAAGAATTCATAAATGACTGGTGCAGCAGGAAACATTCAACAACGAAACGGATCCCCAACCAGCATTATCTTCTGGAGGAGAAAGGAACACTCCTGCCCCTTCCCGGCCAGCATTTTTATGTAAAGGAGATGCAGTCCCGTAAGATCAGTTATGACAGCTATATCAGCATAAACGGTAACAAGTATAGTGTCCCTGTACAGTATGCGGGCAAAAAGGTATTCTTCCGGATAGTCTACGGGTTCCGGATCATGGTTTATGATGCCGGCGGTATGTTTATCCTGGGCAGGGAGGCGTCTGACGGGAAACAGCAGATACGCACGGACACGGAACATTATGAGGCGATAGCGCCCAAAACTGCCACTTCCATCCCCCAGGTACGGCGCGACTTCACTGCCAGGTTCAGCAACGGCGCCCGTTACCTGGATGCAGCAGGAAGGAGGTTCGACCAGCCGACGCACCATGCAAGGAAGATCATGGAGCTGGGGGAGATTTACGATGACGATACTCTGGACATGTTTATCGGGACTGCCGTAGACGAAGGGAAAATGGACATCAAGTCATTCCGGACCCTGCTGCGCGAGTATAACAGCGGCATAAGACAGCTGCATGCGGCAGGCAGGGAGACAGCCAGCCCCGCCAGAGTGCCGGATTCCGGACTGCTGACAAGGGACTGCAGTTATTATGAAGAGTATGCAAAGGAGGCCTGCCATGCTGGAGACAGCCATTGAAAAAGCAGCTTACATTGAAGAAAAAATGAAACAGTTCAAACTGGTGGACATGCGGGAACAGTTCCGGGATATCATTGCCGGGGCACAGCAGGAATCCCTCGGATATATGGACTTCCTGGTGAGGCTGCTGTCAGCGGAGGAAGAAGGGAAGTCTGCACGCAGGGCTGAAATGCTCATGGGAAAAGCAAATTTTGACACGCCTTCCGCCCTGAAGGACATAGATTATGGCTTCAACCCGTCACTGGACAGAGGAAAGATCGATGAGCTGGGGAAACTGCATTTCCTGGATGCGCATGAAAATATCATCATCATCGGGCCTCCCGGCGTCGGAAAGAGCATGATTGCCACTGGGATCGGCAGGAATGCCTGTAAGGCAGGCAGGAAAGTCCTGTTTGTGAATGCAAAGGAGCTTGTGGACAGGCTGTATGCCGAAATGCATGCCGGAAAGCTTCCGGAGACACTGGGGCAGCTGGGCAGGGTGGAGCTTCTGATCATCGATGAGCTGTCCTACCTGAACATGGACAGGGAAAGGGAGAGCCTGTTTTTCCAGATCATCCGCCAGAGATATGAAAAAAGCTCCCTCATCATCACCACAAACCTGCCGATCGGCAGATGGGACGAGCTGTTTACGGGACAGCTTGCGGCAACGGCGATACTCGACCGGCTGCTCCACCACTGCCATGTCCTTAGTATAACCGGTGAAAGCTACCGTGTCAAAGGGTCAAAATTAAGTGTTAAAAAAGAAAGGATATAGAATGAAGATGAAAGATATGACAGGCAAAGCTTCCCTGTGGGAAGAGATGCTGGAATATGAAAAACAGACACAGATGACAGAAGAAGAGCGCCACGCACTCCATGAATGGATCCTGGACGGGAACAGCGTTTATGAAAACAGCTCCATGGGTACGGATGAAACAGGGAGGCCGCTTGCTTTTCTTGATGTATACAGATACGAAAAAGAGATCCGGGATACACTTGAAAAGCTTGATGCAAAAGGCCGGGAAAACTATCTGGCAAGGCTGCGGGGCGAGGATACCATCGGTAACCTCAGGGAAGACCTGCAGGAGACACATTTCCGTCTGGACGCCTGTGAAAGGATCCTGCGGAAACACGGGCTGCTGCAGGAAGCCCTTGAACTGATGGAGCTTTGGCGGACAGAGCCGGTGAAGGTCCCGGAAACAACAGACAAACTGCCATTTGACTGAAGGGGAGGAAAATACATATGGCAAGGATCCATGACGAAGAACTGAGAAAGCTGGCACAGACCTATAATACGGATGGGAAACCCCGCCTCTATGAAATACTGAGAAGCGAATACGGAATAAAAAATCCTTATTTCGTATTCGCACGGATGAAGGACAAAGAAGAGCTTGGATATATGCCGGAACAGGACCGTTTCAGCGTACAGCCTGACCTTTCCGGAACAGACGGTGTGTTTATGAGCATTGAAGAATTGTGCACCCCGGTGGTTCCGCAGACTGTTAAACTGCTGACAGGACAACCTGCAGGTTCCA
>Ga0137310_101633_pt1 | contig 13877 bp, 14 predicted proteins | sample NAcewiD2O_June_2_FD_97183 | JGI IMG/M metagenome (GOLD analysis project Ga0137310, IMG submission 97183) | Mouse cecal microbial communities from Vienna, Austria - N-Acetylglucosamine amended D2O_June | ecosystem: Host-associated > Mammals > Digestive system > Large intestine > Cecum | place...
GCAGCCCTGCAAACTATCTCCCGGCTGGCGGCAAAGGAGCCGGGCCTTGTATGGGCCTTGACGGGCAGCGCCTCCTTTGCCCTGCAGGGGATGGATGTGGCGGTCCACGATATCGACATCCAGACTGACGAAGCCAGCGCGTATAAGCTGGGGACGCTGCTTAAAGAACACTGTGTGGAGCCTGTGCGCTTTTGCGGTACAGAAAAGATACGCTCCCACTTTGGCAGGTTCCAGGTGGGCGGGGCTGAGGTGGAAATTATGGGAGACATTGAAAAGCGCCTGCCTGCGGGAGGCTGGGAGGAAGCCGTTTCCCTTGCGCCCCTTATCCTGTATGTGGATTTTGCGGGTATGCGCCTGCCTGTGGTGTCCCTCCGGCACGAGGCAAAGGCCTACCGTATGATGGGGCGCACGGCCCGGGCGGAGGAGATAGAACAATATGTGAAGGGAGAGGTAGCGTTGTGAAACGCCTGCTGGGTTACCTGACGGAATATAAAAAAGAGTGCGTGCTTGGCCCGCTTTTTAAACTTTTGGAGGCAAGCTTCGAGCTGCTGGTGCCCCTGGTAATGGCGGCGGTGATTGACACGGGCATTAAGAGCCGGAGCCAGGGATATGTGATACAGATGTGCCTGGTGCTGGTAGGCTTGGGGCTGGTGGGGCTTGTCTGTTCCATCACCGCCCAGTATTTTGCGGCAAAGGCCTCTGTGGGCTTTGCCGCAAAGGTGCGCGGGGCGCTTTTCGGGCACATCCAGCGCCTGGGGTTCCGGGAGCTGGACAGGGAGGGCGCCGCCACCCTTATCACCCGCATGACAAGCGATTTAAACCAGGTGCAAAACGGCATGAACCTGGCCTTAAGGCTGCTGCTGCGCTCGCCTTTTGTGGTGTTTGGGGCTATGGTGATGGCCTTTACCATCGACTGGCGGGCAGCCCTCATTTTCGCTGTGGCAATCCCCCTGCTGGCGGCTGTGGTGTTTGGGGTGATGCTGTGGACTATGCCCCGGTATAAGCAGGTGCAGGCAGGGCTTGACCGGGTGCTGGGCAAAACCCGGGAAAACCTTACCGGCGTGCGGGTGGTGCGGGCCTTTGGCCGGGAGGAAACGGAAACCGCCGCCTTCCAGGAGGAAAACCAGGCCCTCACCCGCCTGCAGGTGTTTGTGGGGCGGGTTTCCGGCCTGATGAACCCGGTGACCTATATCCTCATCAACCTGGCCACCCTGGCGCTGGTGTGGGCCGGGGGCCTGCGGGTGGAGGCCGGCGCCATCACCCAGGGGCAGGTGGTGGCCCTCTTAAACTACATGGGCCAGATTCTGGTGGAGCTTGTCAAGCTTGCGAACCTTATCATCAACATCACCAAGGCCCTGGCCTGCGCGGGCCGGGTGGCGGATGTGATGGACATTGCCCCCAGCCTTTCGGAAAAGCCCGGGGCAGCGAAGGCGGGAACCGGGGAGGGTCAGGGCCTTTCTGTGGAGTTCCGGGACGTGTGCCTTGCCTATGAGGGGGCGGGGGCCGAGTCCCTGTCCCACATCAGCTTTTCCGTAAAGCCGGGGGAGACAGTGGGGATTATCGGCGGCACAGGGTCAGGCAAAACCAGCCTTGTGAACCTGATTCCCCGGTTTTACGACTGCACTCAGGGGCAGGTGCTTATCGGCGGCGTGCCCATAGGGGACTGGCCCCTCCAGAAGCTGCGGGGGGAAATCGGCACAGTGCCCCAGCGCGCCCAGCTTTTCTCGGGCACCATCCGGGAAAACCTGCAGTGGGGCGGCGGGGACGCCTCTGACGAGGAGCTGTGGCAGGCCCTGGAAACGGCCCAGGCCAAGGAGTTTGTGGAGAAAAAGCCCAAGGGCTTAGACGAGCCTGTGGCCCAGGGAGGCCGCAACTTCTCCGGGGGCCAGCGCCAGCGGCTTACCATTGCCAGGGCTTTAGCCCGCAGGCCCAGGCTTTTGATACTGGACGACAGCGCCAGCGCCCTGGACTTTGCCACAGACGCAAGGCTGCGTTCTGCCATTAAAAACCTTCCTTATGGGCAGACCGTGTTCATTGTGTCCCAACGGGCCTCCTCCATCCGGCACGCGGATAAAATCATTGTGCTGGACGACGGCTGCGCTGTGGGGATAGGCACCCATGAGGAGCTGCTGGAAAGCTGCGAGGTGTATAGGGAAATCTGCGAGTCCCAGATGGAGAAAGGAGGAGAGGGCGCATGAAAGAGAAGGCACAGAAAGGCACTTTAAAAAAAGTGCTGCGCTATATTAAAAAATACCGGTTGTTTGTGGCCCTGTCCCTGGTGCTGGCGGCTGTGACAGTGGCGGGCACCCTGTATATCCCCATCCTTACCGGGCGGGCGGTTGACCTTATCGTTTCCCCGGGGCAGGTGGATTTTCCCGGCATTTTCCGGCTGCTTTTGCAGGCGGGGATTGTCATTGGGATTGCGGCGTTTGCCCAGTGGGTGATGAACCTGTGCAACAACCACGTCACCTACCGGGTGGTACGGGATATCCGCAGCGAAGCCTTCTGCAAGCTGCAAAGCCTGCCCCTTTCCTATCTGGACGCCCACCCCACAGGAGAGGTGGTCAGCCGGGTGATTGCAGACGTGGATCAGTTTGCCGACGGCCTTTTAATGGGCTTTACCCAGCTTTTTTCCGGGATTATCACCATTTTAGGCACCCTGCTTTTCATGCTCAGCGTAAATGTGGCCATCACCCTGGTGGTGGTGCTTATCACCCCGGTGTCCCTCCTGGTGGCGGCCTTTATCGCCAAGCGCACCTATACCATGTTCCACCAGCAGTCCCTGGTGCGGGGGGAGCAGACCGGCTTCATTGAAGAGATGATAGAGGGGCAGCGGGTGGTGCAGGCCTTTGGGCAGGAGGAAAAAGCCCAAAAACGGTTTGACGAGATCAATGCCCGGCTGCAGGGCTGCTCTCTGCGGGCCATCTTCTTTTCCTCCATCACAAACCCTTCCACCCGGTTTGTCAACTCCCTGGTGTACACCGGTGTGGGGGTGGCCGGGGCCTTGTCCGTCATCGGCGGGGGCCTTACAGTGGGGATGCTTTCCTGCTTTTTAAGCTATGCCAACCAGTATACCAAGCCCTTTAACGAGATTTCCGGCGTGGTGACAGAGTTGCAAAATGCCCTGGCCTGCGCGGGCCGGGTGTTCGCCCTGATAGAGGAGAAGCCCCAGTCTCCTGATCCGGTGAACGCGCGCACCCTTATGGATCCGGATGGTCGGGTGCAGGCGGAAAATGTCAGTTTCTCCTACCGCCGGGGCCAGCCCTTGATTGAGAATTTCAGCCTCCAGGTGAAGCCGGGCCAGCGGGTGGCCCTGGTAGGCCCTACCGGCTGCGGCAAAACCACCATCATCAACCTGCTCATGCGCTTTTACGACGTGGACAGCGGGGCTATCTCCGTAGACGGGGAGGACATCCGCCTTTTAACCAGGAAGAGCCTGCGGAAAAACTATGGCATGGTGCTGCAGGAAACCTGGCTGAAGCGGGGCACCATTGCGGAAAACATCAGCTATGGAAAGCCTGACGCAGCCAGGGAGGAAATTGTGGAGGCAGCCAAAGCCGCCCATGCCCACAGCTTTATCAAGCGCCTGCCGAAGGGCTATGACACCACCATTGGCGAAGGGGCGGAAAATCTGAGCCAGGGCCAGAAGCAGCTTCTGTGCATTGCCCGGGTGATGCTCTCCCTGCCCCCCATGCTGATTTTAGACGAGGCCACCTCCTCCATTGACACCCGCACAGAAAGCCGTATCCAGCGGGCTTTCCAGAAGATGATGCAGGGCCGCACCAGCTTTATTGTAGCCCACCGGCTTTCCACCATCCGGGACGCGGATGTAATCCTGGTGATGCGGGACGGGCACATTGTAGAACAGGGCAGCCATGAAGAACTGCTTCGGAAGGGCGGGTTCTATGCAGAGCTTTATAACAGCCAGTTCGCCAAAACATGACAGGGTTTGGAAAGGCTCCGCAGGGACCTTTTCTCTTTTGAACCGGCGCAAAACCGCCTGCCTGCAGGCCAAGCTTTGGGATATATCTGAAGAAAAAAGACAATGGGTTTGACGTTATGCCAAGAGTTTGGTATAATACGGGAAGCGGCGCGCTGTACTTTGGCAAACACCCCTTTTACAGGCAGCACACTTGAAAACAGGCAAACCCTTTCCAGCGCGCCGGATGCATGGCTGTGAAAAACACAAAGGAAAGGAACGAAGCAAGGGTATGAATCTGATGGGATTATTCCGTTCGCCCCAGAACGAACTGGAAAAAGGGGGCAAGGAAGCGGAGGATCAGGGGATCCGCAATAGCTGCCCCAAATGCGGCGTGCAGCTTCCCCTTACCGACTTACAGGAAAACCTGAACGTGTGCAGCGCCTGCGGCTACCATTTCCGCATTGGCCCCCGGGAGCGCATTTTCCACATCTGCGACGAGGGCACATTTGCGGAGCTGGACGGGGATTTAATGAGCCGGGATCTGCTGGACTTCCCCGGCTATGACCAGAAGCTGCGAAACGCCAAGCTTGCCTCCCGGGAAAAGGAAGGCGTGCTGTGCGGCACAGCGGAAATTGCTGGCCGGCCCTGCGCCATTTTCTGCATGGATCCCAATTTCATGATGGGCAGCATGGGCACAGTGGTGGGGGAGAAAATCACCCGGCTGTTTGAGTATGCCACAGGGCACAACCTGCCGGTGGTGGGCTTTACGGTGTCCGGCGGGGCGCGGATGCAGGAAGGCATCCTCTCTTTGATGCAGATGGCGAAAACCAGCGCCGCCCTGAAAAAGCACAGCGACGCCGGGAATTTTTACCTCACAGTGCTTACCGACCCCACGCTGGGGGGCATTACCGCCAGCTTTGCTATGGACGGGGACGTGATTATGGCAGAGCCGGGGGCCACCATTGGCTTTGCCGGCGCCAGGGTGATTGAGCAGACTATCCGCAAAAAGCTGCCCCAGGGCTTCCAGACGGCGGAATTTCTGCTGGAGCATGGCTTTGTGGATTTGATAGTCCCCCGCAGCGAGCAGAAGCAGGCCATTGCCTGGCTTTTGCAGGTGCATACAGCAAAAGAGAGGAGGGAGCAGGATGAGCGCCTATGATAAAGTCCTGCTGGCCCGGGCCAAGGACAGGCCCACGGGCATGTCTTACATTGAAAATATTTTTTCCGCCTTTGTAGAACTGCACGGCGACCGCCGCTTTGGGGATGACCCTGCCATTGTTGGGGGGCTTGCGGAGCTGGAGGGAATGCCTGTGACGGTTATCGCTATGGAAAAAGGCGGAGACATGAAGGAAAAGGTGCGCCGCAACTTCGGCTCCCCCAATCCCGAGGGATACCGCAAGGCCCTGCGCCTGATGAAGCAGGCGGAAAAGTTCCACCGGCCAGTGGTGTGCTTTGTGGACACCTCCGGGGCTTACTGCGGCTTAGGCGCGGAGGAGCGGGGCCAGGGCCAGGCCATTGCGGAAAACCTGCTGGAAATGATCGACCTGAAAACCCCTGTTGTCTCTATTCTCGTTGGGGAAGGAGGCAGCGGCGGCGCTTTGGCTATGGCTGTGGCAGACCAGGTGTGGATCCTGGAAAATGCCGTGTATTCCGTCATCTCTCCCGAGGGCTGCGCCAGCATTTTGTGGAAGGATCCCAAGCGGGTAAAGGACGCGGCAGACTGCCTGCATATTACAGCCCAGGATATGGCGGAACTGGGCGTGGTGGAAAAGGTTATCTCGGAAGAGGAGGGGTTTGACTGCGCCTATGCCCAGATAAAAGAAGAGCTTTGTGCCCTGCTTCCCAGCCTCCTGGCCTTAACCCCGGAAGAGCTGCTGGAAAAACGTTACCAGCGTTTCCGCAACTTTTAGCAGCGTAACGCTGCGCCTAAGACGCGGGGCACGGACGGAGCCATCCGTTGCGGAATGAAATTCCGCGCTCATGCAGGCCGCCAGACCTTTTGCTTTGGAAAGGAATGCCCAAAGCGTAGCGCCGGAAAAATTCGATGTTCCCTCCTCTTTTCAAAAAGGATAGCCGCACCTCTGGCGGGGCGGCTGCTATGAGCCGGTCGAGCTGGCAGGACAGGCTCATAGCCCCAGTGTCTCAGCCTGTTTGTGTAAAACCCTCATGATATGCCAAAATGAAGAAAGGAGCGCCGGGTATGGAAATCATAAGCAGCTTGGAAAATATAGGGTGCGACCTGCCCTGCTCTCTGGCCTTGGGCGCTTTTGACGGCCTGCACAGGGGGCACATGGCAGTAATAAAGGCTGCCTGCGGTGCAGAAGGGCTGGTTCCGGGGGTGTTCACCTTTGCTTCTGCCCCTAAGGGCGCGCCTGCCCTGCTTACGCCAGAGGACAAGCTGCTCTTGCTGGAAAAGGCTGGTATGCGCCAGGTGTGCCAGGTGGACTTCGCTTCCCTGTGCCATATGGAGGCGGAGCGCTTTGTGCGGGAAGTCCTCTTTCAAAGGCTTCATGCCGTCCGGCTTTGCTGTGGCGAGGATTTCCGGTTTGGCCGGGGTGCGGCGGGAAATACCAGCTTGCTGGCCGCCCTCTGTAAGGAATCCGGTGTTGCGCTGGAAATCCTGCCTCCTGTCCGGGAGAAGGGGAAGAAAATCAGCTCCACCCTTATCCGCGCCGCTGTGGAGCAGGGGGACATCCCTCTTGCCAACCGCCTTCTGGGCCGGCCCTTTGGCTTTTCCCTGCCGGTTATACATGGCAACCACATTGGACATTCCCTAGGCACGCCCACCATTAACCAGGCCCTTCCCGAGGGCTTTATCCAGCCCCGCTTCGGCGTATACGCCGCTTGGTGTCAAGTGGAGGAGGCATTCCACTGTGGGGTGGCAAACATCGGCGTGAAGCCTACGGTAGGCTCAGACCGGGTGCTGGCAGAAACCTGGATGCCCCATTTTTCCGGGGACTTGTATGGGAAGGCTGTCCGGTTGTTCCTGCTGGAGTTTTTGCGTCCTGAAAGGAAATTCCCGTCCCTGGAAGCGCTGAAAGCAGAAATTCTGGAAAATGCCCGGCAAGCCCAGGCTGTTACCCGGCGGGTTCCTGCCCCTGCAGCCCTGGGAGAATGACGGGGCGGCGTTTTTCTGAAAAGAAAAAATTTAAAAAAATTTGCAGAACCCCTTGACTTTTTCTCAAAGTTTGGTATAATAGTAACTGCTCTTGAGTGACAGGCACGCAAGAGAGATATAGCGGTATTGTGTAATGGTAGCACAGCAGACTCTGACTCTGTTTGTCTGGGTTCAAATCCTGGTACCGCTGCCAGGCCCCGGTTTTATCTAATCCGGGGCTTTTTTTCGAGGTGTGGCTCAGTTTGGTAGAGCGCTACGTTCGGGACGTAGAAGTCGCAGGTTCAAATCCTGTCACCTCGACCATCCTAGGAAAACCAAAAAGATATTTGGGCAAAAAACCGCGTAACCACGCGGTTTTTTGCATCTCAGAAGCCTGGATTTGAAAAGTCAAAAACGTAGATGAAAAAATGGCGTTTTGGCTTTGCGGCAGGAAGTGAACCCTCACAACAACAGAATAGCACAGAGTGAGAGGGCCAGTGGAAAAAATCCGCTGGCCCTTTTTCGCAAAAAGACGTTAGTCTTTTGCGTGCATAAGGGCGATAGCCCGTTGCATACATAGCCGGTCGCTGGAGAAACCTCTTCAAAACAAGCGACCGGCTTTTTTTATTTCTTGAAAGAAGGTGCATCAAGTGATCAAAGCAAAAATAACCAACCAGTTTGGAGCAGCCCTCGAACGAGAACTGCCTCTTGACATCCACCAGTTCTACCACGATATGCGGGAGGCCGGTATCAACAAGCCGCCCCGAAATATCCTGCTCCATGATGACAAGGGCGTGGATCTCCATCTGTCTGCGGACAGTGAGATTGGCAGCCGCCTGCTGAGAGTGTTCAGCAAGGGCGACACTTTAGCTGACGCCAACACTGTGGCATTTGCTGTGTCGACTGCCAGAGAAGAAATTCTCACAGACTTGGAGCAGAACATTATCCACAACCAGTATCTCACCAAGGAAATGCTGTTCGATGACATCCAGGCCATGGCCCAGGCGGCAGGGCCGGTCAAGCTGGCGTTTTACTGCCCCCTGGTAGGCCAGCTGGATGACGGCGAGTGCGACGAGGATATCGACGTGGGCAGCGGTTTCCTGACGGCATACCAGGATCAGATCGAGCAGGGCATCGCTAACGAGCAGGCCCCCGAGATGGGCGATATGGCTCAGTATATGGGCGGTAATCCGGGTGTAGCTGCCAAGCTCATGTCTGCGGTCTGGACAGTAGAGGAAATAGACGGCAGGCTCCTGGGCCGTATCGACTGCCACCTCAAGGAGTCGCTCACTCCGGAAGAAATGGCTGATTTGAAAGACGAAATCCTCGGACAATGCTCAGATGGGCTCGGGGAAGGCTTCGAGCAGCGGCCTATCGAAACGGATGAGGGCGACCTGTACGTTTCCTACTGGAACAGCAGTGATGATTATTTTCTCTGCACCGAGGACGAATTGGACGAACACCTGGAACCCAATCAAGGGATGGGCGGTATCTGAAGGAGGTTTTCAAGATAAACGACTGGGATAGATTACACCGAATGGCTGAGCACTACAAAGCCGAGTACCCGTCCGGCACCAGAATTATGCTGCTGAGCATGGGCGAGGACATCCACCGCATTGGTGACAATACCCGCGGAACTGTTATGGCGGTGGACGATATCGGCACTCTGCACTGCAAGTTCGACAATGGCCGGTCGCTGGGCCTTATCCCCAGCGAGGACTCCTTTCGCAAGCTGACTGAGGAAGAACTGGCAGAGGAACAGGAGCTGGATATGGACGAGGATGAAGATTTCGGCATGAAAATGTGAGGTGATTTTAACACGGCGAAGTGGTCGGATGGCGCATGGCTATCCGATTTTTTGATATGTTCGCGGGGATCGGCGGCTTCCGCTCCGGCCTGGAGGCCGCGGGCGGGTTTGAATGCATCGGTCACTGTGAGATAGATAAATATGCGAACCAGGCATATAACGCCATGTACGATACGGAAGGAGAATGCTTTTTTGAGGACGCCAGAACCATCGACCCCGGCGCGCTGCCGGATATCGATCTTATTTGCGGAGGCTTCCCTTGTCAGAGTTTTTCAATCGCTGGAAAACGGCGAGGATTTGCGGACGATGCAAGAGGAACTTTGTTTTTTGAGGTTGCCCGCCTTGCCGCCGCTAAAAGACCTGCATTTCTGCTGCTTGAAAATGTTCCCGGCCTCCTATCGCATGACGGCTGTCGGACGTTTGCGACCATCCTCAGTACGCTGGATGAACTGGGGTACGATGTCGCGTGGCAAATGCTTAACAGCAAGGATTTCGGCGTTCCCCAATCCCGCAAAAGGGTGTATATTGTCGGATTTTTAATTATAGAGTTTGCAAAGCAAACTCGGAAACTTGGCGAAGCCAATGTTTTGTGCCGAGCGAAATACTTTCTTTCACAAGCACAAATGGAGCGACTCTTGAGCAAGTCCTACCAGGGCCGGAAGGGTGTCGGGTGTACTCTCCCAGCGGAGTCTCCATCACCCTGACAAGCACTGCTGGAGGTTTTGGCGGCAGGAGCGGTCTCTACGATGTCACCCTGCCTATCAAAGTCATGACCAAAGCTGGATACCAGCTTGCCCACCCTGGCGACAGCATCGACTTGGCCTATGCCACCATGAATACCCGGCGCGGGCGGGTCGGAGATAAAATCGCGCATACCGTCACCCCTGGAAATAACCAGGGGTATTTCTTTATCGACCTGAACGAAAGCCCGGAACTGACGGAAAATGCCAGGTGCCTGCTGGCAAATCAGGATGCGGGCATCGGGAAGTTTAAGGGTGGGAAATCAGGAGTTTTTGTAGAGGGTCAAGCGCCTTTTTCCATTCCTGTGCAGGACGCGGATGGCAATCTGCACTACGGTAAAGTCCGCAAGCTCATGCCCATAGAATGCTGGCGGTTGCAGGGGGTTAGTGATGAACAATTCCACAAGGCAGCAGACAACGGACTATCCGACGCACAGCTTTATAAAATGGCTGGAAACGCCGTCACCGTGCCGGTCATTTCCGCTTTGGGTGAAAAAATCAAAGACGTTTATTGGAGGTCATCATGCCAAACCATGTAACAAATATTATCGAGATTAAGGGCGATCCTGCCAGGGTCAAAGCTCTGTTTGAGGCCATCAAAAGCGACGGGTATGGCATGGGCTCCATTGATTTCAACAAACTGATCCCCATGCCCCCGGAGCTGGATATGGAGGAAGGAAACCGAACCACCCGCGGCCTGAAAGCCTATAAAGATTTCATCGAAGTCTACACCTTTAACGACAAGAAAGGGGATTTCGACCTGCTGAACATCCCCGAGAAATCAGAGCAGGCATTTCTCCGGGTGCGGCCTGACATCGACCGCGCCGCATGGGATTTGGGCAGGCAGGCGTTCCAGAATGAGCAAAAATATGGGGCCGCTACTTGGTATAAGTGGCGAATCAGGAACTGGGGTACCAAGTGGAACGCCTATGGCTACGAGGACGGAGTCCAATTTGACGGGCATTCCCTGCGGTTCTGGTCGGCGTGGTCACCGCCCCAGCCGGTTATTGACAAGCTGTCGGAGATGTACCCCGACCTGGATTTTGTCCACCAGTTTGCCGACGAGGACATCGGGCATAACTGCGGCGAGGATGAGTACCACAACGGCTCTTTGTGCGGCGAGTATCGCCCTGCTGGTGTTGAGGCCGTGGAGTACGCCAATAGCCTTTGGGGAAATGGTGAGTTGGAGGAAGATGAGGATTTGGACAGCGGGATTTCCATGAAGTAAGTATAGCTAAATTTTAGGCCGGTATCAATCGTTCAGGAAACGATGATACCGGCCTTTTTTCGTTTTCTGGACGATTTTCCGGCAAAAAGCGAGGTGAGATATATAAAATCACCGGTATCATGGGTGGGCAATAAAGCGCCCATCCTCCCTATCATTTATAGCCTGTTCCCCTTGGAATATGGTCGGTTTGTGGAGGTGTTCGGCGGTTCCGGGAGCGTGCTGCTGGGGAAACCTCCCGACCCCTTCGAGGTTTACAATGACTTCGACCGGAACCTTGTCAACCTGTTCCACTGCATGAAGGAACGGACTATGGCCACCATTCAGGAACTTGGGTTTTGCAATCTCAATTCCCGTGCAGACTTCCAGGCCATCAAGAAGTTTTTTCAGCATGAACAATTCGATGACAGATTTCTGGAAGAAGAAATGGAGCTAACCGAAATCCTGTTCCCGCCGCCAGCGGCAGAAGAATTGCAGGCTATCCGGCAGCGCATTACCAAAGATTACGACGTGCGCCGGGCGGCAATGTACCTGAAGTTGCTCCGCTACAGCTACTCCAGCGGGAAGAAGTCTTTTGCCTCACATCCCTTTGACCTACGGCGGCTGTTCGGCCTTATCCAGCAGCTAGAATACCGGCTGGCGAATGTCGTGGTAGAAAATCAGGACTTTGAAACCCTCATCCACCACTACGACCGGTCCGACACATTCTTTTATCTCGACCCACCCTATTTCTCCACGGAGGATATGTACGCGGTGGAGTTTGCCTGGGCCGACCATGTGCGCCTGCGTGATACGGCAGCAAGTATGCAGGGAAGGTTTCTGCTCTCATACAACGACTGCCCGGAGATTCGGGAGTTGTATGAGGGCTTTCCTGTGTTTGATTTTACGAGAGTCCACTCTATGGCCCAGAGGTACGAGGCCGGGAAAGAATTCAAAGAACTGCTTATCGGCAACTATGACCTGTTTGAACGGGAAAAAGCCAAACCTGCTCAGTTAGCATTTGATATATAAAAAGGAAGTGTTTTTGTGAATAACAGCAGCCAGTTTATTCTGATGTCCGTGCCTCTGGAAATGTTCCTGGAGGCGGGCATCAACACCGAAAGTATCATCCAAGTGAGCGTCCGTGAAGGGAAAATCATCATCGATACCCCGGACAGCACCGAGGATTACGTCTGCGACAGGGATTGCGAAAGCTGCCCGCTGAATGCTGTCCCCTGTGAGTTCAACTGTGAGAACTGTCCCTGCGAGGCCAACTGCGACGGAAGGGGGCTGGATGAATGAACAGGAAATTGCTGCGCATTTTGGGAAAGAGAGGACGCATTACCATACCCTATGAAATCAGGCAACGGGTAGGCTTTGCGTACAATGACGTGCTATCCTTCACGGAGTCCAGCGATGGCCGGTCGGTAATCGTCCGCAGGGAAAAGCTCTGCGATGACTGCCAGGGCAAGGCCACACAAGATATGGCGGAGGACAAGGCCATGCTGTTGGAATTGCTGGATTCCCTGCCCACGGAGCTGCAAAAGGCGGCGTTTGTGCAGCTCTCGGAGAGCCTGGGCAGGCTGCCCAGGCGCGAAATCAGAACTGGCCCGCCCCGCCGGGAAATTCAAGGAAAGCGAGGTGCTGTGCTTGCAGATCCAGATATTCCAAATTGACAGCGATTACGATGAGGACAGCCTGAAATTTCGTGGTCTTGAGCAGACCATGGAGCTGCGCGGGGGCGCTGGAATTGATTCCGGCATATATGAGGAAGTGTTTCGCGGTGACGTAAACTGCCGCGACCTGGAAGAAGTCTACTCCTTGTTCAACGTCGGCGGGCATCCTCCGCACCGGGGCCACTCGTTGTCTATTTCGGATGTGGTGCTGACCGAAAATGGCGCGTTCTTCTGCGATCATTGGGGATTTAAGAAACTGGATTTCGACCCGGAACTGGCTCATAAGCCGGATGATCTGTTGCGGATCGTGTATGTGGAACCCGGCAGGCCGCTATTCGTCAGCGAAGTGGGCCGTGACCTGCTGTCCATGCAGAAGGCCGTGCATGGGCCGTTGGAAGTCCTCAACAATCAGGACGGCACCGTCCTACTCTGCAATGATGAAGGAAAACTCATTGGCATGGAGGGCAACCGCCATGTGGGTGATGGCGTGATCGCCGGGCCGTTCCTTTTGATCGGAGATAACGGCGAAAGCCTTCGCTCCCTCACGGATGCGGAAGTTGACCGGTATATGGAGCGCTTCGCCCAGCCGGAGGAAATCAGCCAAGAGGAAGTAGAGGAAAGCTCCGGGTTTACCTTTATTTCCATGTAATGGGAGGTGTTCTGCTATAAAAACTATCCGCGCTCCGCCCAGATCGTTAGGGACTTCCGGCTGAATCTTTGTTGCATATTTATTCGGAATTGGTCTGGACTTTCTGAAAAGTTGTGATATGCTTGTGGTCAAGAAAAACTCCAAGAAAGGATGAAATCCATGAAGAAAATCTTGACCACTCTTATAGCCGCCGCCATGCTGGTGAGCAGTGCTGGGTGCCAGGTGCAACAGCCCCAGGCCACACAGTCAGCGCCAGAACCCGCGCCCCAGGCGATTGTGCTGAATGTGGAATCGTCCTCCGAAAAACACCCTGATACAAGCACCGTCATGGAGCAAATCACGGCTGGCCTCAAGGTCAAACTGGATACGCCAGAAAAGGAAAACGTAGTCACCCAGGTCGCAAAAGAGGAACCCAAAGCCTCCCCCATCGCTGAGCAGGAAAAGGCGCAGGGACCTCAAAACAAGCCGGAAATGCGGCAATCCAGCCCCACCGCCGAGTCAAAGCAGGAAACTCCTGCCAGCGAACCGGACGCCTACTTGAAGGTAACCGTGAAAGCCACTCCCACCCCGCCACCGGCAGCTACGCCTGCGCCGACACCTGCCCCCACGCCGGAACCTCCGGCCCCCACTCCCGCACCCGTGGAGCTCACCCCGGAGCCGGTACCCAGCTTTGACATCGACTACTGGATAGGCTACGCCCAAAGCTATGCCCAGGGCCTGGGCCTGCGGCTGGAAAGCAGCGCGGTAGACTGCTGGGACAACCCCATCGGGGCCGGGCCGCA
>Ga0137310_101640_pt1 | contig 13845 bp, 9 predicted proteins | sample NAcewiD2O_June_2_FD_97183 | JGI IMG/M metagenome (GOLD analysis project Ga0137310, IMG submission 97183) | Mouse cecal microbial communities from Vienna, Austria - N-Acetylglucosamine amended D2O_June | ecosystem: Host-associated > Mammals > Digestive system > Large intestine > Cecum | place...
ATTGACGTCCGTTGGACGTAGCGGTCACAAAGTATTCCGCATATAACAGCCCCCCCGTATAAAACTCGCTACGAATCAGCTTCGCCTGCTTAAAATACATAATACCACGAATACACTCTTTTCGAGCCCTGTCGAATAAGACAGAAGCAATTATTTCTCGATTTTTTAGTAATTCCATTCCGACGTTAGTATTTCTCACATCCGTATATTGCAGGCTTTTTTTTAGTTCACGCAATTTAGCATCTATTTCTACTGTCGCATCCAACGAACAATTATCTGTAAAATACTGATGGGCGCTGAGCATCTCTCCCACAGGAATTCCCAATCCTCGGTAATACTCAATATCCTGTACCGATGGTATCTCCGTAAAAATATATCTGACTGTATCTCCAATACGATCCAGTATTTTCGCCCGATAGCCCTGAGCATTGTCCACTCCGCATGGGAAATATCCAACCAATAAATTGAATACATAAATTGCCATCTTTTAGTTCTCCTCTGAATCCAAAACTCTTTCCAGCCTCTCCCAGGCAGAGTATCTTCTCGTCTGTTGCTTTTCTAACAGGCAAAGCATTTTCTCCGAGTGACATGACAATTCTTTCACCAGTTTTATCATTCCCTCATAATCCTGCCCTGAAAGAACGCATTCCTTCGCCACCAGATCCTTTCGGTGCAAAGTATCCTCAAACCCCAGAATCAACAGGTTCCTCCAGCTTGCCTGATTAATCGCATCATGTATTTCCCAATGAAAATTGATATCAAGATAAAAACTGCATTTCCGCCATAGGTTTTCCAAATCGTCCTTTCCGATCTGGGGATATACTTTTACATTCGTGTACCTCTGCAGGTTGAATAGCTTATCTGAAACCTGAGTATTTGCGGCAATATGAAAACGGATTTCGGGCAATTCCCGAATCAGGTCTTCTATTCCCGCGATTTTGTCTGAGGCTGTCAGGATCAATGCTTCTCCGCTCTCACTGTTGGCCGGATACTCTACAGGTATCTCATAATATACATATCCGTTCTCTCCTCCCCCTGCCGGGTAGCGATCCAACCATTCTTTCTTCCGAAAAACCAGACATTTCCAAAACCTGTTACCTCCGGTTATCCGATTCAAAAGGGAAAGATCCTCTTCTTCCTCTATCCATAAAACACGGTCTCCACTACAGCCCGCCTCTTCCAAAAAGAATTCCAAAAAGGCTTGATAAGAAAGGAAGAAAGCCCTTATCTTCCCCTCCTGCAGCAATGTAATCACATCGTTTTGGGGCTGTTCTACGATCACCTCCTGCCGATTATCCGAATAGTAGACCTTTGACTCCACTTCCCTGTCTTTTCCCACAAATTCACTGGCATACATCAAGCCATACTTATTGTAGCAATCAATTCGATAGACCCAGCCGTCTTTCGTCTGCCATTCTACCCGCTGCACGATTCCTTTAGCCACTGGCTCCGTACATACCACAGATCCCCGTTTTCTTCCCATATCCCAGATATCACCCTTGGGACGAATCTCCCAAAATTCCGGCAATTCTAAAAAATTATAATGTACTTTCCTCTCCGCATGTTTCTCACGGTTCTGTTGCAAAATATAATATTCATACGGCGATATTACTCTTTCCGGTAAAAATCCGTCATCTTCCAACACCACATTCCGGCATTCGACCCCGGCTTTCTCCAAAGCTTCCTGGAATTTACGTCCCTCCTCACTATATCGCCTTGTAAATAGTATTATTTTCCCCATACTTGTCAGTATTCTTCCTCCAAAAGCTTCCGGTAGTCCTCCGAAAACTCCACCAGCGCCGCTGCCCTCTGCTTCTGCAGACGTTCTGCCAGAACCGGTACTTTTTCGATGGTCTCTCTGATATCCCGGATCATCCTGTCCGCCTCTCCGGCTGGGTAAATCTGCCTGTCGCTGATATAATCCCGATTATGAATCGTCTCCTGAAAAGCAAATATCAATTGATTATTTAAGAACGCCCTGCGCACTGCAGAAACAATCTCCCCCTCATAATTGATATCCAGATAGTAATCGCAGGACGCAAAAAGTTCTTTTATCACTGTGGAGTTTGCTCCTGGATATAAGCTGACATTATGAAACGACTCAATACTCATTAGTTTTGAAGACATTTCCGTCAGCGCTGCAATATGGAAATGCATCTGCGGAATAGCTTTCACGATCTCCTGACAATGCTCGATCCGGTCAGAATTGGTACAGATCAGCGCTTCCTTTCTGCGCCTGTTCTTTCTTCGGAAAGGATAAATGAAGCCCAGCTTCTGAAGCACTTCCTCCGAAGCGCCCAACTCCATCAGCCTTGTATAAGATCGCTCCATCTGAACCATGATCCGGGCTGTCCTGGGAGCGTCCCCCCGCAGGATCATCTGCATATTCCCGGGAATCTCATTCCCCACCGGCTCCTGCCAGAACAGGACATCTCTTTTTTCCTCCCCCGGCGTAAGCATATTGGACACAAAGAAAGGCGTAGACAGGGAGTTGAAGAAAATCCTGCACTTTTCCAGACCTGCCCGTCTCAGGAAATACATGATAAAATCCGTCTTGGTCCGGAAAAATCTGATTTCTTTTCCATCATTGAGCACAATATCCCCTGTAACATAATTCTGCACAATGATTTCCTGACCGGATGCCGAAAACCAGGATTTGTTGACTTTCTGTCCTTTGGCGTTAAATATCGTTCTGGCATAAAGCGCTCCGTAACGGTTATAATGATCGCTGGATCTGACAATCCCCCGCTCGTCCAACCAGTCCACTGTTTTTACCAGTCTTTTATGGGTTGGATCAGCGTAAAAGATCCTCCCCCGCTCCCGGCTTAAATCGTTGACCTTTCCGTTGCTGTTATTTCCGCTGATTTCCCAGTACTCCGGTACCGGGATTTGGTTAAAATAACGCGGCTTCCCCGGATTTCCCGCCTGTTTTGTGAAATCGCCCAAAAAGAAGCCAAATACTGAGATCACATCCTCCGGCAGAAAGCCGTCCTCCTCGATGACTACGGCCGGGAAATTATATCCCGCCTGCTTAAAAGAAGTATGCAGATCTTGACTTCCCTGTCCGTAATAGTCAAAGAGCAGCACTACCTGCTCTGATTGATTGTCTCTGTCCATCTCTTCTCCACCTCTCCTGTAAGATACTTCTTCGCTTTTTGGTACGCGTGCTGATGAAATCTCCTCATATCTGCTTCTGTAAACAATCTGACAATCCGCTCTGTCAGTTCCTGCACCCGAGCCTTTTTATCCATCTTATCCCTCACCGGAATCAGATAGCCATTCTTACCATCGTCAATAAAATTTTGATTTCCATACCGGACGTCAAAGCCAATGATGGGCAGACCGGATCCGATGGCCTCCATCAGGGAAAGCCCGAAGCCCTCGCTGGTAGATCCAGAAAGATAAGCCTCATAATTCTGATATAAGTCATCCAGCTTCTGCTGGCCGCAAAGCCGAATATATTCTCCGCAGCTTTTTTGCGCAATCTGCTCTTTCAGCTTCGCCTCCTCGCCTCCCTTTCCGTAAATATCCAGCGATAAATCCGGGATCCGCTTCCTGGCCTCCACCACTGCATCAATCAGCCAATCCACATGTTTCTCCGTAGCAAGTCTGGACGCCGTAATCAGGGAATGCTTCTTTCTCGCTTTCTTTGGATGCCTCAACTCGTCCAGGCTTCCCACGGGTATCGTTACAACATTTGGCTCCACGCCCACATACTGCCGGAACTGTTCTCTCAGCAGCTGATTCTGGGTGTCCGTAGCCGTTACATAGAAGTCCACATGCCTGTATTGGGAAAAAGCATATTCGTAATAATTGTTCCAGAGAATATTGTTTTCGTCCGTGCCGCCCTCGCTGAAATGATCCGCATGAATCATAATGCCCACCCTGGCCGCCCCCGCGTTCTGCATAATAATCTGGGCGATACCGGTGGCTCTGTCAATGAGAACAATATCCTGCTCCGTCAGATTCAGTCGGGATACCATATATCCCACCAGTTCCTCCTTGGAGCAGATCAGCTTGTCCGGAAATTGGTACATCACTATATCATTATCCGTGATTTCCTCATATGCCACGCTACCGTCCTCATTGAAGAACCTGCGCTGATACAAGTGCGCACTGTTGTCCAGAGGAGCGTAATACTCCGAATAGATCCTGCAATAGGTATAATAATCCTTTCGAATCAGGCAGTTATTGGAAACCATCTCTACCCGGTGCACCCTGTCGCTGCTGGCATCCACCATATAAACCGTATAAAAATTATTATTCCCCGGAAAAACATATTTCGCGGTAGTGCCCTGTCTGGAAAAGGTAAACTGCCTGTCCCTGATGGTCTCTTCCAGCTGCTTGAGTGTAAAGGTCACGGGAGATATCCTGCAGTCCGTAAAGAAAGTATAAATCCAGAGAATCTCTTCGTCCTGAAAACCCATATTCTCCGTCATATGCTGGATATTATCCTTGGTGAACATATCCGTAAAGACAAATTTTGCCGGCTGTCCGATTCTGCGGAAGATATTGGCCCTGTAAGCCTGGGCAAACTCCACGCCGCTGCTGGCCCAGCCGATTCCAAGATTGAAATTGTATATCATAACCCTCTCTCCTTATGGAAATAAAATATTTAGCTTCCCTTTTTCGTCTGTAAACACATCGCTCAGCAGGATATTTCGGATAATCTCTTTCTTTGCCGTGCATTCCATCTCCCGGAAAGACTTCAGCGCCTCTTTCTGGTACTCGAATACCGGATTACGCTGGGCGGAAGCCCGGCCGCTGACGGCAAATTGCAGTTGCTGTAAATAATCTACTTGCTCGACCCAGGTATCGTCAATAGTGCTCAAGGCCGCTATCCGCACAAATTCATTCATCTCCCGCTTTCCGCCCAGTTTTTTCTTTTGCCCCTCCAGCCCTTTCATCACCAGATTCAGAAGATATGATTCAACTGCTGACTGATCCTCCAGGGAAATGGATGCTCCCTCTTTCTCCAGCCGGTAGGAAAGATTATCCAGGATATAACGGTTCAGCTGATGAAGTTCCAGCTTTTTATTTTCCCTGAGAAAGCATCTAATGTTTTCTCTGGCGATCTGCATGATGGTTCCTACAGGCAGGGTACCCCCGTCCAAAAGCTGATTTCTGGCGGAGTACATCAAGTCTCTCTGATATTTTAAGACATCGTCATAGGCCGCCGCTTTCTTTCTTCCGGATACGGCCTGCTCTTCTCCCAGGGCCTGCATTCTGTTAATCAGTTTCTTTAACTTTCTGGGCCTGATCAGCTTGGATCCCTCGATATATTTCTCCACCTTTTTCAGCTTTTTCTCTGCGACTACCTTGTCCTCCAGGGATACGAAAAACCGACTGGAGCCCGGATCGCCCTGCCTTCCTGCCCTGCCTCTGGCCTGACGTTCCTGTCTGGTGTTGGCCATCCTGCCGACCCCAATCACTGCAAGGCCGCCCAGTTCTCTTACCCCTTCTCCCAGCCTGATATCCGTTCCCCGGCCCGCCATGGAGGTAGCTACCGTTACGGCTCCTGGCTGTCCCGCCTCCCGGATCATCTCCGCCTCCCAGAAAGAGTTGTTGGCATTCAAGACACAGTGGGCAATCCCCTCCTCCAGCAGAAGCTTCGAGATCAATTCAGTCTGCCCGATAGTCGTTGCCACGATCAGCACCGGCCGCCCGGTTCTATGGATCTCAATGGTTTCATCAATGGCCGCCTCATACTGATCCTCCGCCTTGATAAAATAAGAATCCTTTAAATCCTTTCTCTGTAAGGGACGATTGGGCGGTATCACCAGAACCCGCTTCTTGTACAGATCCAATAGTTCGTCCGATGCGTCCGCCATGGTGCCGCTCATCCCCGCCATCTTCGGGAACATCAGGAAAAGCTTCTGATATGTAATCGAAGCCATCGACCTGGTTTCCTGGCTGACCTCTGCTTTCTCCTTGGCCTCCAGTGCCTGATGCTGGCCTCCATGCAGCTTTATCCCTTTCATCATGCGGCCCGATCCCTCATCCAGCAGTTCCACCTCGCCCTCCTCGGAAATCATATAGTCCTTTCCTTTCTCGAAGAGCACATGGGCCCTCAGAGCCAGCGTCACATGACGGTTGATTTCGAAATGCTCCTTACTGTAAAAGTTATCAATCCGAAAAAAAGATTCCGCGTATTTGATTCCCCCCTCCGTAAACCATACCGCCTGATCCTTACTCTCATAATCCCTGCCCTCCTCCAGCGTAGTGACAAAGAAGTCCGTCATGGCATACAGGTTGGACTGTACCCGGGGAGCTCCAGCGACTACAAGCGGCATCTTGGCAGCATCCAACAACACTGAATCCGCCTCGTCAATAATCACATAATAAAATTCCCGCATAAACCGATCTTCCTTGCTGGGCACCAGATTATTGAACAGATAGTCAAAGGCCAGGGCGCTGTGAGTGGTATAGACGATGTCCGCCAGATAAAACTTCTTTTTTTCGTCATTTGAAAGCTTTTCGTTTTCTTTTTTTCTTTCTCTGTCTCCGGCTTCCGGTGCCACGGTAAGACCCATAAACCGATACACCGATCCCATCTCCTCCGCGTCTCTTTCCGCCAGATATCCGTTGGCTGTTACCAGGATGGTACTCTTTCCTGTCAGAGCATTGAGATATAGAGGCATGGTAGCCATCAGAGTCTTTCCCTCGCCCGTATTCATCTCCGCCAGATACCCCTGATGCATGGCGATGCCCCCAAGTACCTGAACGTCATAGGGAGCCTTACCCAGAATCCGGTAATCCGCCTCACAGATGGCGGCATAAGCCTCCGGCAGCAGGTCATCCAGGCTTTCCCCTGCCCCCAGACGCTCTCTGAATTCCAGGGTCAGATGAGCCAGTTCCTCGTCTGACCGTCCTTTCATGCTTTCTCCATAGCTTCTTACCTGATTTAATAGCTTTTTCAGCCGCCTTAGCTTTCCCCTCTGTCTCATCCTCAATTTCCCGAATCACCACTGAATGAAAGTGGAAATGCGTCATTCCACCGTTGATAAGCTGCAGTCTGTAACTGTATGTCTTCAGCGGGCACTTAAAATTAGTGACCCGATCCCTTATGGTAACCATCCCTGCCTCCGCCTCATACCTGTCATAAAAGACAAGACGCATCAGCCAGCTTTCCCCTTCCATGCAGTCGATATTGACGACGATCTGATAGTCAGTCTCCCCATCTATCATCGGCAGAGCCGGCTCGATTTTCTGCATCTGAAAGTTTGTTTTAGAATACCATTGCTTCAGTACGGTTCCCGGAGACATCAGATGATTCAAAAATTCTACGTCATCCTTTTTGTGATAGGTGATCTCCGAACCGTAAAGATAGGTATCCGATACATATTCATTCCAATAGATATTCCATCTCTGTAATTCCATACGCCTGTCAGTCCCTCTTTACTCTCCCAAAGTCCTCTCGCAGAATTTTTTTGTACTGGCTGGCAAACCAGTTGACGATCCCCCCGCTGTTATCGTTATGCCTGCCGTGGAGCCCTTTTCCATACACCTGAACCCCCGAGGAAGCCAGATGGGAAATCAGTGTATTATAAGCGTCCGAATCATAATCGTCCTCTATCATATAAGCCACGGCGAATTTAGAGTGTTCCCAGTTCGCGGCGTCAAACTTCTCCCAAAACCTGTCGTTCAACTTCTGTACGGCTCCCTTGTCCGTATTCCCGCTCAGATACCGCAGCACATCCAAGGAGGTATCGAAACTTCCCGGCCGCTGCAGCCGCAGATTTTTCGCGATGTTTCCCACACTCGCCAGGGGTTTCCCCAGGATAATTGCATGGGGCTGAAGATCACAGCCATAGTACATGGCTCCGTAGGTGCCCATGGAAAGTCCCGCCATAATCAGCTGATGCGAGGAAAACCCCAATTCATTCATATATCGCCGAATCATGTCCACCATCTTCTGCTCATACTCTTCGGAGCCCATATAAAAGCTTCCGCCCTCCAGCCTGGGTTCCGCCACCAGAAGATAAGGCGCCCCCATCCCTTCCATCATGTAATATCCTTCAAAGCCCTGTTTTGTCTTATACCCGGAGAAGAAAACATTTAGAGGCGGTTTCCTGTCTCCCGGATTAAAATAGCAGAAAATTTCTTCCCGCCCGGAAGTGACATACCTTTCCCCCCCTGGCAGGAAATGGCCATACTTTCCCCTGGAGAACCGATCATGCAAGGCCATGACCTGAAGTTTTCCTCTTCCTTTGGCCCGGAGAGACACGAAGAGCCAGCCCCTCTGTCTATTGTCGATCTGAACGATCTGGTTCAAATCTTCCTCCCGAAATTCCCAACTCTCGATCACGTCCGAAATGCTCCCGCTGGCAAATTTCGTTATGGACAAAGCCAGTTCCACTTCCGGATCTTTTTTGTATTCCAGCCAAAGATCCAGCATCTGTCCCTGAAATACAGGAATATTATTGCGCCAATAAACGATCTGCCGAAATTCTTTTCCATATTCTCCCTGCAGTTCTACGCTATAATCACCATTCCACTTGACTGAACCGGAAAACCCCTGGGCAATTGCAACAGCCCACAATCTGAATTTTTCTCCATACGGTCTTGGATAGAAAAATCTTGCATCTTTCTGCAAAAATTCCTCCAGTTCAGTTTTCCTGATCCGCTTTCCTTTCTTTCTCTCAAAATAATCTTTTGAGTCCCCTTTCAGCTTTACCTGTTCGGTCACAAACAGAGAATAAGCCTTGGTTCCACGATACAACGGCTCCAGTTCCTCCCTTAGAGGTGCCCGATCCAAGAAAACGATATCATAAGGTGCTTTCGGTGTCTCTGTAAACGCTTCGCAATGTTCAATTTTCACTTCTCCGGGAAATGAATAGATTTCGTTCCAATCCTTATCGCCCAACTGTAGTATACGAATCTCGTCCAATGAACCGGATCACCTCCCCCCATTTTTCAAGCAGCCTTTCTGTAGTATATCTTTTCCCCAGTTCATAGGAGCATACTACCGCCTCGTTCCAGTTTGCCAGGCTATCCAGATAATAACTTAAGATATTGTTTATATCCTCCGTCTTTCTTATCACGACCCCATTCTTCTTATGCTCTACAAATTCCGTCTCCCGGTTTACAATCTGGGGAATTCCGATACTGATGGCCATGATCTGCAGATACACTTCCGATGTATCCCGCAGATCCACCATAACCCTCTGCTCCCGCATACATTTGCTCACTGCCAGTTCGTCTACGCACTGTTCTGCAAAGAACTTTATCGGAACCACTTCCTCCTGATCCAGATCGTTTTCCGCTGTCCCCTTGGGAACTTCTTCCGCCGCCCAGCCCTCCTCCAGTCCTGCCTCTTTTAAAGCCCGCCTTGTCTGCTCCAGAAGCTGGCGCTTTCTGTCCCATTCCGCCTTTCTGGTAAAAAGATGAACCCTTGCTTTCTCGTTATGCTTCAGATATTCTCCCAGATTCCGGATCAGTTCGCGGAAGACTTCCTCTCTGATTCCGTCCATGGGTATCATGATCTTCTGAACATGGAGCTGCTGGCTGATTCCGAAATCCACCCGTGAATCAAAGGGAGTGATATCTGTCATCTTCTGGAGCAATCCCGCAGACTCTCTGTGCAATCGCTCCATATTCTCTCTGGAATCCACAATAATGTAATTGGCGCTTTCTACCACATCGATGGACTCCGGATGCTTCCGCACGGAATACCGATCCCCAAAAAAGGACAGGATCCTTTTCCTCTTTTCCAATGCCTGTGATAAAAACTCTATATGCCGCTCATGCATGGCCACACAGAAAATATCTTCCTTTGCCGTCAACTGAACATACGCGTTAAATACCTCTCGGATAACCTCGCCCATCTCTGCATAAGTTCGTTTGGCAAACTGCCTTTCCTCTTCCCGATCGCCATATTGCAGCAAAAAAGCTGGATACTTGGGATTAATCTCCACATGTCCGTCTGCTTCAAAGCTACGCATTTTCCAGGATCCGCTTTCCATGTAATAATCCTGATAGAATGGCTGTCCCTCCTTATAAACTATGCTGCTGGAGACAAAGCCCCGGTCATCATACAGATTGCGGCGGCTGATGATGCCGTTTTGATAAATATCAATACGAATCGGATTCCCGTTCTCTCCAAATTCAACCTGAGCGTATTTTTCTCCCCGCAGCATCGCAATGACAGCAAAAGATGAATAAATGAATTCAATTCTATCCGGCCAGGCCAGGTCATGGAAAGACAGCACTCGCGCCCGTTTTCTCCGAACGCACTGTATAGCGTCAAAACAGGACCAATAGGGTGCATGATATACGCCCTGCCTGTGGAGGAAATGCCGAAAATTCGGTGCAAAACTGAGCAGCAGAATCTGATAGGGATAAGCGCCGCTGCGGTGAAACAGCTGAACCTGCTTTACTGAATCGTCAAATTCCGTATGCATGCGCCTTACATACCAGATCTGTTCGCTTTCGGACCATGTATTTTCCTGATACCACGCCGGAATAAAATGTAACATCTCGACTCCCTATATAAATATAAAATGATCGTATACATCATAACTGTGAATTGCAACAATCTCTCTTCCGAAGCTGCACATCAGCCCTGACAGCATCATAATCGAAGATGGCAGCATGGACAGCGTACTTTCTATTTTTCCTAAAATCTGCAACAATAATGGGAGTCCAAGACATACACACATCACAGTGGCACTGAAAAAACTCATGCGAAACAACGTCTTGCGTATATATCTTCTGGTAGGCCTCCCGGCGTGAAGATCCACAATACTGTCCCCGCTCTTTAGGAACTGCTCCATAGTGTCCTTGGGATTGATCATCAGCATCGCAAAACCGATGGTTAATAAATAGATAATGGCTAAATAGATCATAAGTCCCAGCGGCTTCGTCAATACCAGATTGTCCCTCCACCATGCTAGATTCCCATTTTGAGGGGAGATAAAACACAAAAGATCCACTAACAGCCTAGGAAGCATAAAGAAAGCCGTGGAGAACATCACCGGCATTACGCCTACCGGATTACTCTTGATCGCCATATAATTTTTATCCGCGTAAATATTATGGATGGAAACTCTCTGTAGAGGGATCCTTTTCTCCGTATTTTCTAAAATCAGCATTATCAGAAACATTACCGCAGATAGCAGAAGCGGTATCAGCATTTCCTTTCCCGTGTGCCCCCTTACTATATTCGTTATCCCCGAACTAATATTAAAGAGAATCACTACGGTAGCACCGCCAATCCCATATTTCTTATTCAGTTCGGATATCCAGAATATAAGCATAGCACCGACTATCAATTCCAGAAATGCTACTGTCTTTAACAGATAGAGAATATTTCCCTCTCCAACGAACTCCAGCCCGTTTATTTTAAGAAAAGACTGGACGATACATAGCCCCAGCATTCCCGCCAGCATAATCCGCTGTATCTTTCTTGGGGACATTTTTGCTTTGTAGTCTGAACTCATACCGAGAATCCCTAACTGACTTACCAGGTTCGAAATGATATAGGGGGATATCCCTAACGCAAAAATCGAGTACTGATAACTATCGCCTCCAATCACCTGCATCAACAGACTGTCGGCATCTACCCTGCTTCCCTGATAAACGGCTGTATTCACTCCGTAAAGAGGAATAAACCTCCCTGCCGTATAAACCGCAAGTATAATCGCCGTAAAAAGCAGCTTATATTTTGTTACCTTTTCGTTTTCTTCAACTTGTTTCAAGCTCTTCTCCCAATCATACCCGAGTACGGCAATTAGTGACCACCTTTACCAGATGGTCACTAACACCGTTCCTCTATTTACTTTTTGAGTTTAGCTTTCGGTCTACTTTCCTTCCTCCAGCTTTTTCAGTTCCTGCTTTATGCTCTTTTTCCTGATTACCACAAAAACAACAGCAGCTATCAGAAGAGTCAATCCCAGGATATCCCACCAGCAAAAGCCTAAAGTTAAATGTTCCAGAAAATGTGCCATATCCGCTTATCCTCTCTTTCATTTCTTCAGTTCTTTGATCTTCTTCCTGTCTTTCCGGTTAGTGCCGGCACCATAGGCCGCCGTGCCACCTGCCAGAATCAGTTCCAGGAAGTGGAAGATACAATGCTTCGCTCCCTCTACTACGGTAGGACTTGCAAGAGGTGTGATATCGTCTTCAAGTTCAACATCGTCCACGTTATCCTCTTCCTCTACTGCCAGAGGCGGCGTATCCTCTTCTTCAAGACCTGTCGTATCATCCGCATTTGGTGTATCCGCAAGAGGCGTTGTGTCATCATCTATGGTAACGGTATCATCTGCTGCCGCTGCCGCCTCGCTGGCTGCTGTAGAAGCCGCTATGCTGGCCGCGTCGCTGGCTGCTGTGGATGCCTCTGTGCTGGCCGCCTCGCTGGCTGCTGTGGATGCCTCTGTGCTGGCCGCCTCGCTGGCTGCTGTGGATGCCTCTGTGCTGGCCGCCTCGCTGGCTGATAAACTAGCTGAGGTGCTGGCCGCCTCGCTGGCTGATAAACTAGCTGAGGTGCTGGCGCTCTCGGACTCGCTGGTAAAAGTGCTCTGGCTTTCCGCATAGCTTGTTGAAGTACTCTGGCTTTCTACAAAGCTGGTAGAAGTACTCTGGCTTTCTCCATAGCTCGTAGAAGTGCTCTGGCTCTCCACGTAGCTCGTTGAGGTGCTCTGGCTTTCCGCATAGCTTGTTGAAGTACTCTGGCTTTCTGCATAGCTTGTTGAAGTGCTCTGGCTCTCTGCGTAGCTTGTTGAAGTGCTCTGGCTTTCCGCATAGCTTGTTGAGGTACTCTGGCTCTCCGCGTAGCTTGTTGAAGTGCTCTGGCTTTCTGCATAGCTTGTTGAAGTGCTCTGGCTCTCCGCGTAGCTTGTTGAGGTGCTCTGGCTCTCTACAAAGCTGGTAGAAGTACTCTGGCTCTCCGCGTAGCTTGTTGATGTACTCTGGCTTTCCGCATAGCTGGTAGAAGTGCTCTGGCTTTCCGCATAGCTCGTGGATGTGCTCTGGCTCTCTGCGTAGCTTGTTGAGGTGCTCTGGCTTTCTACAAAGCTGGTAGAAGTACTCTGGCTCTCCGCGTAACTTGTTGAGGTGCTCTGGCTCTCCGCGTAACTTGTTGAGGTGCTCTGGCTCTCCGCATAGCTCATTGAGGTGCTCTGGCTCTCCGCATAGCTCGTGGATGTGCTCTGGCTCTCTGCGTAGCTTGTTGAGGTACTCTGGCTTTCTACAAAGCTGGTAGAAGTACTCTGGCTCTCCGCGTAGCTTGTTGAAGTGCTCTGGCTTTCCGCATAGCTTGTCGAAGTACTCTGGCTCTCCGCGTAGCTTGTTGAAGTACTCTGGCTTTCCGCATAGCTGGTAGAAGTGCTCTGGCTTTCCGCATAGCTCGTGGATGTGCTCTGGCTCTCTGCGTAGCTTGTTGAGGTGCTCTGGCTTTCTACAAAGCTGGTAGAAGTACTCTGGCTCTCCGCGTAACTTGTTGAGGTGCTCTGGCTCTCCGCATAGCTCGTTGAGGTGCTCTGGCTCTCTGCGTAGCTTGTTGAAGTACTCTGGCTTTCCGCATAGCTGGTAGAAGTGCTCTGGCTTTCCGCATAGCTCGTGGATGTGCTCTGGCTCTCTGCGTAGCTTGTTGAGGTGCTCTGGCTTTCTACAAAGCTGGTAGAAGTACTCTGGCTCTCCGCGTAACTTGTTGAGGTGCTCTGGCTCTCCGCATAGCTCGTTGAGGTGCTCTGGCTCTCTGCGTAGCTTGTCGAAGTACTCTGGCTCTCCGCATAGCTCGTTGAGGTGCTCTGGCTCTCCGCGTAGCTTGTTGATGTACTCTGGCTCTCCGCATAGCTGGTAGAAGTACTCTGACTTTCTGCATAGCTTGTTGAAGTGCTCTGGCTC
>Ga0137310_101649_pt1 | contig 13806 bp, 3 predicted proteins | sample NAcewiD2O_June_2_FD_97183 | JGI IMG/M metagenome (GOLD analysis project Ga0137310, IMG submission 97183) | Mouse cecal microbial communities from Vienna, Austria - N-Acetylglucosamine amended D2O_June | ecosystem: Host-associated > Mammals > Digestive system > Large intestine > Cecum | place...
CCTGGCATGACGCGCGACAGCGCAGCGGATCTCCTCCACTGCTTTTGGGATCTCCACGCCGGAAACTTCGGAAAGCTTGTCAATAAGCGCAAACTCATCCTCCGGCAGTTCTCCCTGCCCAATGGCCTCCATAACGCTTCTGGCAAACTTGTAGGGGCTGGCTGTGGACGCGATGACGGTCTTTGTCTCATCCCCGGAATCCGCCTTATATTTCTGGTACACCGCGCTGGCAACTCCTGTGTGGGTATCCATCACATATCCCGTATTCTCATAAAGCCGCCTTATGGCATCTTTATCCTCCTGCTGGGTGGCAAAGCCGCCTGCAAAGTCAGCCATTCGCTGCCTCATATCCTCACTTACGGTATAGGCTCCCTTCTCTGCCAGATCCGCCATCAGCTCCCCGGTCTTCTGGGGACAGCAGTCTGTGCTTAGGTAGATCAGCCTTTCCAGATTGCTGGAGATCAGGATATCCATAGACGGTGAGATGGTCAGCAAAAAGTCTCTCTTTTTGTCGTAAGTTCCTGTGGAAAAGAAATCATACAAAACCTTATTGTCATTGGAAGCGCAGATCAGCTTGTCAATGGGCACTCCCATCTGCTTTGCGAAATATGCCGCCAGAATGTTGCCAAAGTTACCGGTGGGGACCGTGACATGAATCTTCTCCCCGTCAGAGATCTCCCCGTTTTTAAGAAGCTGACCGTAGGCATATACATAGTAGACAATCTGGGGAATCAGCCTGCCTATGTTGATGGAATTGGCAGAGGACAATACAAATCCTTTCTTGGCCAGTTCCTGCCCAAATTCCTTGTCCGCAAAAATCTTCTTTACCCCGGTCTGGGCATCGTCAAAGTTGCCGCGGATCGCCACAACCGCCGTATTATCCCCCTTCTGGGTCACCATCTGCAGCTTCTGTATGCTGCTGACCCCGTCTTTTGGATAAAATACGATGATCCTGGTCCCAGGGACATCGGCAAAACCTGCCATCGCCGCCTTTCCCGTATCCCCGGAGGTGGCGGTGAGGATCACGATCTCCTGATCCACATGGTTTTTCTTTGCCGCAGTAGTCATAAGGTGGGGCAGAATGGACAGCGCCATATCCTTAAAGGCGATAGTGCTGCCGTGAAACAGCTCCAGATAATATGCGCCGTCTGCTTTTATCAGAGGAGCGATGACCTCCGTGTCAAATTTATGGTCATAGGCGCAATTGATGCATTGTTTCAGCTCTTCCTCTGTGAAGTCTGTCAAAAACAGCTTCATCACCTCATATGCCGTCTCCTGATAGGACTTTTTAGCCAGTTCCCCCAAAGTTTTATCCAGCTTTGGTATCTCAGTGGGCATAAACAAGCCGCCGTCCTGGGCCAATCCTTTTAAAATCGCCTGGGAGGCTGTCACATCCTTCTCCCCTCCCCGGGTGCTCTGGTATAATATATTCATGATCCATATCCTTTCTAGACTAATCTAAGATGCCGTTTATTTTAACACATTTTCACTGGGGATGCAATGTGTGATCAGGCAGGCTCCCACTGAAACACCAGATCTAACAGCCGCAGATACTCCTGATAAAATGGGTGTTCCTTAAAAACCGCAAAACTCTCTACCATGCTTATATAGTACCACCCCTGCAGTCCCTTGTCCTTAGCCCTAAACTTCTGCCAGATCTCATCCCCTACCACCATATAATCTTTTGCCGTGCTGCGGAGGTTGCTTAGCTTGTCCCCAAAGGCAAGTATCTTGTCCTCCCTCTCGGCAACAGCCAGCCGGTCAATGGTGGCTTGTTTTCTCTCCATCCAGGTTTTGGACTTGTCTTCACTTTCCTTCTTCACAAGCTGCGCGATATGAGACCCAAATTCCCGTTCCAGTTCCTGGTAAGTCACCCCGGCATCCTCGATCACATCATGAAGATATGCCGCAGCGATCAAATCTTTATCGTCCGTTATCAACGCAACTATCATGGCCACCTCCATAGGGTGGGAAATATAAGGTATCCTGCTTCCTTTCCTCAAAGCCCCCTCATGGGCTTTGGCTGCAAATTCCGCTGCTCTCCTGATCATAAGACTCCTCTCTGTATTGGGATGTTTGACAAACCTGAACTATTACGAACATCTTACCACAACTTCAAAGAATTTAGAAGATAAACTTGTAAGAACCTTTCTTTTCTGCTATGCTATAGTAACAGTTCAGGTAGGTCTGCGCGTTTACCGCGCTGACCGTACGAAAACGTAATGGCAGCAGGCATCCGGCCCCATCGCGAAGCGATTTTCATGGCCGGACGCGTAACAGTTCAAGGGTTATCTGAACTGTTACATGCTATAAATTGTTTATCTTCAAAGGAGGTTTTTGCTATGGATCGACGTACATATCAAAGTTCGCGTCAATATAAATACAACTCATTTCCCAGTCCTGACCTGATCCAGCTGCTGCTTTTTTTTGTACTGCCTTTCATCGTGATCAACAGCATTATTTTCTTTCTGGTCACCACAAAGCCCAAATACGAAGTAGTCATCGAAGGCACCAACGACTATCGGACTACGGATATCACTTTCACCATTAAATCCGTCATGCCCCTGAAAGAAGTGACCATAAAGATGGATTCCGAACCCATTGATCTTGTTAAGGTGGGAAGACGCACCTACCGTTCCACCATTAACCATAACGGTTCCCTGGAGATCTATATGAAAAACTTCAACGGCATGGCTCTTTTGGAATATGAGCACATTGACATTCTGGACGACGAGCCTCCCGCCATAGAGGACTATGTGTCTGAAGACGGGCTATTATCCTTTACGGTCATAGACACCCAGTCCGGCATCGACTATTCCTCCATTTTAGCCCAGACTTCGTCCGGACAGCAGATTCAGCCTTTAAATGTGGACAAGGCCACCGGCAGGATCTCCTTTCAGATGGACCCCAACGGCCTTTCCGTCACCATACGGGATATGTCCGGCAACGAATACGTCACTACCTTCTCCCTCAATGAATTGGACCCTGCCGAATCCGATGGATCCCTCCCGGAGGAGTCCCAGCCGTCCGGTGAGATCGCTTAACATGGTTTCAACCACACTCCGATACCCGCTTTTGGCATATCGCTGGCATAACCGGCCAGAGGAACGGCAGCTTGGCCGCTCTTCTGGCTTTTCTTTTTTGGCGGCAGTGGATTTTCAAATATGCTCTAACATCTTCCGTAAACCGCGTTAAGCTTCCTGCACCGTTTTCTGATCTTTGCGGTAAATTCCCCTTTTTTCAGCCGCCATGTCCAGTTTCCTCCCAGGGTCGACGGCGTGTTGATCCGCCCCTCCTTTCCGATGCAGAGATAATCCTGCAGCGGCACAATAGCCAGGTCCGCCACGCTGGATACGGCCAGGCGGATAAAATCCCACGCCACCTCGTTTTTCGGCGTGCTTCCGTTGTCCATATAGTCTCTGGTAAACCGCTTCTGATCCTTATCCATGGTCTCATACCATCCCTGCACCGTGTCATTATCGTGAGTTCCCGTATAGACCACGCAGTTGCGCTCATAAAAATACGGCAGATAATTGCTCCTCTCATCTGTACTGAACGCAAACTGCAGCACCTTCATTCCGGGAAATCCGGTATCTTCCAAAAGTTTGTACACCGTGGGAGTCAGAAATCCCAAATCCTCCGCAATGATAGGAACCTTCCCAAAGGTCTCCTTCATAACCTGAAACAAGGCGGCTCCCGGCCCTTTTTCCCAGGTTCCATTGATCGCGGTGTCGGCCCCGGCAGGGATGGCATAGTACTCGTCAAATCCTCTGAAATGGTCTATTCTCACCACATCATACAGCTCAAAACAGTACTCCATCCTCCGCATCCACCATTGGAATCCGGTCTTTTTATGGTACTCCCAATCGTATAAAGGATTGCCCCAAAGCTGTCCGGTGGCGGAAAACGCGTCCGGCGGACATCCTGCCACGGCTTTCGGACGGTTCTCTTCGTCAAACTGGAACAGCTCCGGCCGGCTCCAGCTGTCGGCGCTGTCAAATGCCACATAAATGGGGATATCTCCGATAAACCGGATTCCCTTTTCGTTAGCGTATTGTTTCAGCTTCCTCCACTGGGTCAGGAACATAAGCTGCTGAAACTCATAAAACTGGATTTCATCGGCCAGGATCCTGCTGTACTCCTTTAGGGCCTCCGTTTCCCGAAGACGGATATCCCGGTCCCACTTCACCCAGCTTTTCTCCTGAAAATGCCTTTTCACCGCAGCATAAAAACAGTAATCCCTTGTCTCCTGGATAAGCTCCTCTTCAAACAGCCGCGCAACATCCGCACCCTCCTGCTCCATCCGGTCTTTCCACCGCGCAAACGCCTTCCTTAACACGTCAAACCGGTTCTCATACAATTTGCCGTAGTCAATGCAGGTCTCGTCCTGTCCGAAGTCCGCGGACTGGCACTCTTTGTTTGTCAGAAGCTTCTCCTTTTTCAGCTGTTCCAGATCAATAAAATACGGGTTGCCCGCAAACGCGGAAAATGACTGATAGGGAGAATCCCCATACCCCGTAGGACCCAGGGGCAGGATCTGCCAGTAATCTTGTCCCGCCTCCTTTAACTGGTCTACAAATTCATACGCCTCCTTTGAAAATGCTCCGATGCCGTATTTTGACGGCAGACTGGCTATGGGCAGCAAAATCCCGCACTCCCTCATACCCTGTTCCTCCTCTTCCCCTGCTATGTAATTTCAGGATTTTTCTCGCTGCCCCTATCATACCAAAAAATTTTACCTTTTTAAAGAGTTATGCGCCTTTTGACGCCTCCTGACAAGAAAAATAAAAAGCGGCAGCAGCATAAGGAATATCCCCACGGAAAATACCGCCTGTTCCAAACCGATCCGCAGCCATATCCCACCTTGTCCGGGTTCCTCCCCCACAGGTTCCTCGGCAGCGGGGGTGGCAGCATGAAGCTGCCATGTTTCCTCCCCCGCGGTCTCCGGTTCCGGCTCCGATTCTTCCTCTGCCTTCTGATAAACTGCCTGCCAGGCCACCCCTGACACAGGTTCCAGAATGGCCGTGCCGCCGTAAACTGCCCGGCAGTCCGCCACATACTTCTCCCCTGCTGCCATGGCGTTGCGGTACATCTTTCCGTCTTCTCCCAGCCATGAACTTCCAACCCATCTCACCTGTCGGATCCGATAATAATCCGGGTTGATCTGGGCCAATGCCAGAAGCTGGTCCTCGAAACCTGCAAACGGGTCTTCTTCCCTGGCCGGAACCAGTATCCCGTTTAATTCATAGGTGTCTGCATCTGCCTCCTCCACGGTAATGGGAAACTCAAACCCGGACACCCATCTCCAGTTATAAAACTGCGCATCCAAAACCGGAAAATCCTTTTTATATTCTGTATTATACCTCTGGTCTGTTACCGTGATCCGCGCCGTCTCCGGCAGCGTGTCGATCTGTTCCACCTCCTCATAGGTAATGGTCTCCTCTACCTCTTTTACGCCCTCCTCGGTCATAGCCGTTACCACCTGATAGGACTGGCGTATATACTCTGCGTCCCCATATCGGTAAACTTCCGGCAAAACCTCCGGCAGCTGGCTTTCCTCCCGGCATACTTCCCCCGTGACCACAAGCCGTCCCTCCGGCTGTACCTCTACGGTCTCGGCCAAAACAGGGTCAGCTGCAGCCAGCGTAAACGCCAGGCTCCCAATCAGACAAAGGCATGTAAGGGTCCCAAACCTCCCCTTTGGTCTTTTCTTCCTTACGGCCCACGCCGCCAAAAGACATCCAAGACCTGCCAGCCAAACCGTCTTTCTTCCCCCACGGCTCTCGTCTCCCATTTTGGGAAGCTTTAAATTGGTAAATGTCTGGTAGGACGTCTTCCCGTGGGCTTCCATAAGGGACCAATAATCCGTATACACTTTTCCTGTTTTCTCCTGTTCTTTGACCTTCTTTGGTCCCTCTGGCTTTTCCGGCTCCTTAGGCTCCCCGGCAGAGGGCTTCTTCTGATTCTCAACCTCCACAGTTATAATCCCGGCTTCTTTTGGCACTGTAAAATAGATGTCCTTATCCAGTACCCGGTAGCCTGACGGCGCTTTCTTTTCCCGCACAAGGTAAGTCTGGCCTGTCCGGAGTTTGCCTTCCAGCAAATACGCCTCCTTTGTGCTTGTCCAGGCAGCTGCCACCGCCCCGTCTAAAGTCACCAGTTCCAGCCTGGCTCCTGCCAGGGCAAGTCCCGTCTTTGCATCAATCTTCAAGATCTTTACCCGTGTGACCTCATCCTTCATAGCCACACGGTCTATGGTCCCGTCTCTGGAGACCGTAAATTTCACGTCGGATCCATAAGCGTATCCGTCCGGCGCCGCCGTCTCCCGCAGTGTGTAGGTGTCCCCTGCCTTAAGCACCCCCACCAGCTTATAAGGTTTCTCCCCGGACGTCCACTGCGCTATCACCTGGCCCTTTTTATCCAGCACCTCCATCCTGGCTCCCGAAAGTTCCTTATCTCCTGTAATATCAGTCTTGCTAATTTCCACATGGGTAGGCTTATCTCTCATCTCCACCATGTCAATCGTTCCGTCTTCTGACACAGTAAACGGCACGTCCTCCCCATAAGCATATCCACAGGGCGGCAGTTCCTCATGGAGCGTATAGGTCTTTCCCGCTTCCAGCTTCCCTATGATCTCATAGGGCCTGACACCGGAGATCCAGTCCTCCACCACATTTTTCTCCCCGTCCAGAACCTGCATCACTGCGCCCACAATCTCATCCTGACCTGTGATCGCTTTTTTGCTGAAGACTACGTGAGTCTTTTTGTCTTCCATGATAATCTGATCCACATATTCCCCCTCTGTCACCTGAAATACAAGGTCTTCCCCATATCCGTACCCGGCCGGCGCCGCCTTTTCATGGAGGATATAGGGTTCCCCCGGTATCAAAACTGTTTTCAGTATATGGGGTTCCTTTTTCGATATCCATTCCTCCAAAACACTGCCGTCCGGCTTTTTCACCTGCATAAAGGCTCCTTCCAATTCCGCCCCTCCCGCGATCTCCTTTTTACTGACAGCCACTGTCTGCTTTCTGTCCATAACCGCCATCCCCTCAACGGACACCGGATCTCCCATAAAAAATCGCATCTTTCCGCTGGTCCGTTCAGTGCCGTCACTGTAATAAGTAGTTTCCAGAAGCTGATATTGACAGCCCTTTTGGAACACTGTCCCGCAGGTATGGTCCGTCACCTCCCAAGAAAAGAGAGAACATGCCCCTGTGTCTGCTCCTGCCTGCCCCTCCCGGCACAGTCCTTCCTGCACATCCACTACCTTATACCGAATATTCTTGTAAATCTTTCCCGGGTCAATGGTCACAAACTCATTGGCTCCCAAAGTAAGGATATCACCGCTTTTTAAGGTGCCTTTTTGGTTTCCTTCGTACTCATAAGTCCCTTTTAGCTCCTCCCCGGAATCTCTGTACAAAAACACCTGAAAATCCCGGTTTCCGGCTTCTTCGCCTTTCTTTCCCGTGCCTGTAACCTCATAAAAGACGGTCAATTTGTTTTTCTCCAGTACCGGAACCGTCTTCCTTTCCTCCGTCGTTCTCCCCTGACATCGGGAAACGGCGGTAACGGTCACTTCCCTAACATCAGGCGTCAGTTGGCACGCAAACTGAACTTGACGGCTCTCCCCCGGCTTCATCCCTTTTAACGTGTATTGGACTCCGTTGTCCCTCAATTCTCCCTCTCCCGGGTCAATGATGACCGCCTCCTGCCCGGCCCCAGCCAAAAGCGTCATGTCCGCGGCAGTATGATCCCAGTTAACGCAGGTGATGGAGACGGACATTAATTCCGAAGACTTCACAGCTCCCGCCCCGCCATTGATTACGATCTTGGGACTTTCCGCCTTGGCCGGATTTTCCACTTCTATTTTGGGCATAAATGGTGACGGGTTCCAGGATCGGATCTCTGTTCCATCCTCATGGGTCAGGCTCAAATGCACTTTCTCCACCGTCCGGTCCGCTGCGGTCCAGGTCCCTTCCTCTGACAGATGGCACCGCCTGGTAACGTGCCCCGTGATCTCCCTGGAACCGTCACTGTAAACCGTTGTTTCTGTCAGTCGGTATATCTGCCCGTCCCGGATCCCGTCTTCCTCTGTCAGCACATGGCCTTCTCCTCCTGCTATCCAGGAAGAAACCATTTCCCCTGCCTCATTGCGCAGTTCCATCTCCACCTTTACTCCGTAGCGTCCCTGCAGTTCCACCAAACGGATCCCTCCGCCTTTCTCATGAGGATGGACGGTGACCACCCCCATCTGCCCGCTTACGGCGCAGATCTGTCTCCCGTCTTCTGACAGCGTAAATACATAAGGCTGCATTCGTTCATATCCTTCCGGAGCTTTTTTCTCTAACAGCAGGTACGTCGCTCCGGCTGTCAGCCCCTCCAGCACGTGGCTGCCCTCTTCCTTGGTTATCCATTGGTCTATGGGGTTTTCCTCATCATAAAGGTACTGCCCTTTATCATCACGTCCAATTACCGGATACACTGCCAGCTGCGCGCCCTTAACCCACTGGTCCGGAGAACCAAAAACCTGCTTTCGGATCAAGACTCTGGTTTTCTCGTTGACGACCGTTATCGTTATCTCTGCCTTATTTTCACCGTCCCAGGACACGTCTTCATCCTGCGGTCCAAACCAGAATGTGTGGATCTGCATATCCGACGCATACCCGCAAGGCGGCGTCACCTCCCGCAGCCGATATTTGTAGGGTATCACCTTTCCATCCTCATCTTGCTCCCCTACAGGCAATCCTGACACATGGACAGTGCCATTGAGGTCACTTAAGAGTCTTTTAAATACAGGTTCCCTCTCCATGCCCCGGTAAGCCGCAAGCTCAAACACCGCCCCTTTCAGCAATTCTCCATGGCTGTCGGTCTTTATTATCTGAAGTTCACCCAGAACCATCTGGTCCCACATCCGAATCAGCTGGATCTGCTGATCCTGTTCATAGATGATTTTCACCGGTTCTGTTATCCCATAATAATCCGGGCTTTCCTGTTCCACCAGGTAATAGATGCCCTTTGGCAGCTGTGACAGTTCATGAGGCTTCTTGTCCCCCTTTTTGTATCCTGCAGGGATCCGTCCGTTTATCTGGTCTGTTTCCGTGTATACCCCGTCCGAACCGCTGACCCACTGCGCAGCCAGATATTCAGGTTCCCGAACCAGAAGACCATTTTCGTCGGCTCTGTAAAGAGCCAAACGCGCTCCCGAAAGTTCCTGGATATCCTTTAAAACACCCTGCCTTTCTCCCCCGCTTTTCGATATCAAAAGCGTGCTTTTGTGGTTCATCACCCGGTATCTCTGGATCTGAGCCGTATCCTCAACAGTGATCAGCCTGTCCGCTGCCGCCCCAAAACCTGCCGGCGGGCTGGTTTCCACCAAAACAAAATGCTTCCCCACTGGCAGATAATCAAGACGCCGCATGCCCTGGGCCGTTAGGTAGGAAACCCCTCGGTCACTGATACCCGGAAGTTTTTTATAGTCAAATTGATACTCGAAGACAAATTCTCTGCCCTGTCGGTTCTCCTGCTGCTGGTATACCACGATGCGGATCATCTGTCCTTCTTCGGTGCAAAATCTTATGTCCGCAGTTGTGGGAAATCGGGATGCTCCTCCTTTGGCCGCTGAAGCGTCAATCTGTTCATGGGACACGTATTCCGCTTTATAATCCCTGCCCTCCCAGCTCCACGAGATGCTTTGCCCGGAGGTTCCGTACTCCCGGTACATTTCCTCAAATGCCTCCCCAAACCCGCTGTAGATCCTTGCGTCATTGCTGACCCAGGTATCTACTGGTTTCTCTCTGTCATATTTTGGCTGGCCGTCATGAAAAACCGGCTGGCCGTTTTCATCCGTAACCGCCTCATACAGCGTAAAACCGGCTCCATTAAGCAGTCTCCGCTGTCCATCCTCCATGGTTTCCTTGGCAAATTCCACCTTCGTATGGTCATTGAACATGGAAATGATCTGCGCCTGTCCCAAGCTGTTTACTTCCACCGGCATCGGGTCGGCAGTGACAAAACCTTTAGGCGTTACCGTCTCCTCCAGCACATAACTGCCTGCCCCTACTCCTTCTGCATACAGAGGCACCTTTTTCGACTCCCATGTAAGAACCGCCTTTCGTCTTTCCCCGCCGTCTCCATGGGTTCCCTGATGTTCTGCCTCAAAAAGAGTCAGTTTGGCGCCCTCTGTCTGGCCGTGGCCAAAACTTCCTTTTCCCTCCTGGACGGTTCCAATTATGGGATGCGCGCCGGAAGCATCGGTCACATCCATATCCAGCACCTGATACCTATACGTTTTCGTATTATCCAGCTTCTGTACCACGATCTTTGTGCTGTCGTCTTCCATAGCCTTAACCTGGATCTGACCAGTTTCTTCTATGGTCATGCCTGTGGGAAATCCCTTTACATATCCCTGGGGCGCTTTTAATTCCTCCATAATATATACGCCTGCAGGAACCCGTTTCAAAATATCGGCCTGCCCATCTGTCATCTCCCTGTCAAATGGATCATTGGGGCTTTTCTGTCCGGTTATCCATGTATTTTCCAACAGATAACTCTCCCCGGCTCTGTGGTATATGGGAGTGTTTGTATCATTTAAGCTCTGAAACCCTTCTGCCACATAGGAAGCCTTTTCATAGTCGTCTAAAAGGTCCGAGGTCTTTTTCCTCACAAAATCTCCGTCCCTGTCATACAGAGAAGTCTCCTTTTCGTATGTCTTTCGGCTGCACGTAAAATACACCGCAAGGCCGTGTTCATCCACAACAGGACGCATGAATTTTTCAAAAAATCCGTTGTTGTCATGATAGATTGGCTCTCCGTCCATATTCTGCTTTCCTAAATTTTGAATGACCGTGGCCATCTCATGACTCTGTTCGTCATCTTTTGGCTTCCAGGTGCCTGTTACATACCCGGCCTCCTTATGTTCCCCGGTCTCCCCGATCCGGGACGTTGTGATCTTGTCGGTTCCCACCGTTCTCCCCAACCGGTCCCTGGTCACTTTCACGGGCCACACATAGACGGTATCGGTCACCGGATCTTTTACATAAGCCATTCCGGTGTGGGCATCTACCAGAGCGTCCCTGTTTCCATCCTTGTCAATGTGGTACACCAAAGCGTCCTTTGGCAAATGAAAACATTTATCCCGCGCATCATAGGACATCTCTGTAAAGTTTCCTCCGGTAAGTTCCAGATAAGGCATACCGCCTTTAAAGGCAAATACGGAAACCTCCCTATCCGTGGGAGCGCAGTTGATCCTGTCCTCTTCCATCTGCCCCAATTCTACCAGGTTGTGGTCTATGTTGTAGCCATATCCCATAACCACACCGTCCACAGATTTTTGAACAAATACGTCCAAGTCCCCAAGGTCATAGTACAAAATATCCGTGTCCTGGCGTTCCACCGCCTCTGCATCCCAGATTCCATCCACAATATCCAGGTGGTTTTCCACAATATCCCCCTGATCTTTCACAGGCTGTCCCGGATTATCAACAGATTTTTCCGGTTTTTCCACATTTACCCCCTGGTTATCCACCGTTTTTTCCGAAATTACCATGGTAATTTTCACAGTATCCATGATCTTGGACGGATTTTCCACAAGCCCTTCCTGGTTTTCCACAGATTTTTTCCGCTTTTCCACAATTCTTTTCCAGCTTTCCACAATATCCCTGGTTTTTGCCTTCTCTGTCTGGTCTCCTACATCCGCCTGCACGTTAAGAAACTCCGTTCGGCTCCCGGCATACCCTTTCCTGACATACATCCTTGTCACATTCCCGGCTAAATTACGCTCAACCACCAGCCCCTCATATCCATGATCTTCCCTGTTGCCTGACGGCTTTAGCTCCAGCCCTTCATACAGCGTCATCATGGCTCCGGCTACATAGGGATTGTCCTCTTTCCATTTTTGTCCGTCCACAGTGACATATCCATACCCGGCAAAAATATCTCCGTGATATACGATATCTACCTGCGCTCCCTCATCCTTTTGCTGCTTTAAATACTCTAACGTCCCCTTTTTCCATCCATAGCCCAGATACCGTCCCTGGCTGTAAGCGTATTCGTATGCAGGATCGCCTCCGATCTCTGCCAGACTTCCTTCCAGCCGTCCGCTTATCTTGTAAGTCACCTGGGTGTCAGAACTCTTTTTCTTTTCAATCCTTAACTTTATGGGCGCATTTTCCACATAGATCCGGGCCAAGTCCCCGCCTTCTTCTTCGTCGCTTCCAGGCATCTCTGCCTTTGCAGCCCGGTTATAGATGGTGGCCAACACGGTGCCTGTTTCGTCCCCGCTCTTACTGTAGGCCACTTTATCGCTATATAGTTCCAGCGCTATGGGCTTTGCCCTTGTATAGCCTGCCGGCGGACTAATCTCTACAAGAACGTAAGCTCCGGCGTCCAACTTTTGAGGCGTCTCCAGATATCCCGCGTTCTGGTCCCCATAAATCCTCGCCTCTCCCTCCGGCTTGTCCATAATGCCGTCCCTGGTGGTTGTACAGGCTCTAAAGTCTCCCACCTTTCCGCCATGGCCGTCAGAAAAGATAACCTGGTCCTTCTCCCTGCAGATCGGAGTCCCGGCAGGGACAAAACCGGTGCATCTTTCTCCCACCCCCAATCCTGATCTGGCTGTCGGGGTGATCTGTACTGCCCCCATTCCCTCTAAAAACAGCCTGCTTCCTGCTATAAGCGTCCTCTCCTCATATGTCTTCACTTCCCCGGCGCCGTACCGGGAATCATCCCGGCTGGCTTTGTATATCCGGAAGATGGCTCTGTCATGAAGGAGATTTTCATGGGTCTGTGAATCCAACTTTTCAATCCGCAGCCTGCTCTTATAAGGTGTGTCAACAAAATGACCATAAGTAAATCCGTGGTAACTGCTTCCACCCCCGGGAAGGGGTCTTATATCCTCCTGCTCCTGCTCCGGCGCCGCCAGGCTCCACGGCACCAGCGCCTGGGCATATTCTCCCTCACGGGCTTTCAACGCGCCCATCATGGTATTTTCAGCGCCTGTCTCCGACACAGAACTGTAACGGTACACTTTGGAAACGCTATCCCGCCCGTTCATTCCCTCTGTCAAATAGTAAGGCACATGGCCTGTACACCGGTTATCCTCCTGGTTGTAGTAATTGGGCAGCGGTTTATATTCACTTTGGGTCAGGGCAAAGTAATCGCCTTTCCCTGGCTGACTGTCTCCGTTGGCGATGGCTTTCATGGACATTCCGTATTTATAGATCTCAAAATCGCCGAAATTGGTGTGAGCTTTCACCACATGGTCTTCCTGATTAAACCGGATCTGATATCTGGACGCCAGCTCACCGGGGGACAAGTCCCTGCGGTATGTATAATAGCCGCTCATCTTCCCAGGTGTTTCCATGGCTCCCTCATAACTCTCATAAACGGAAGGGACAAGGATCTCTTTGGGAGTATCCGTATCGTAATGCCGGTTCTTTAGATCCTCCAGTTCCGCGTACTGGGGCTGCTGTTCCACGATCACATAGGTTCCGTAGGGAAGCGAGCGGGACAGACCGAAACACCGCTGTGCCTCCTCTTTATCCGCGCTTAATGTGGTCTCGTCGCCGTCCTTTCCGCCTCCCGGTTCCAAGTCCCATCTGACCGCGTAAATACTATCCAGGTCGTAGGCAAAAAACGGCTTCAGATAATTCTCCGATTTTTTTATGGCCTCCCACAGAGCCTGGTCATACAGCTGATCGCTGTAAGCCATCCCTGTGCCTGTGGATTTTTCCTCCTCGTTTTTCAGCAGCTTTTCCACTTCCCTATCCAGATACCAGTCAATGGCAAACTGCCGCACCTGATCCG
>Ga0137310_101657_pt1 | contig 13761 bp, 13 predicted proteins | sample NAcewiD2O_June_2_FD_97183 | JGI IMG/M metagenome (GOLD analysis project Ga0137310, IMG submission 97183) | Mouse cecal microbial communities from Vienna, Austria - N-Acetylglucosamine amended D2O_June | ecosystem: Host-associated > Mammals > Digestive system > Large intestine > Cecum | place...
AGGGAAAAAGCGTTACGCTTGTGGAGGCCGGCAGACTTTTCGGCGGCACAACGGGTAAAACCACGGCAAAAATTACCGCAAATCAAGGCAACATTTATCAGGAGCTGTATTTGCGTTACGGCAAGGAAGCTGCAAGACAATATTTCCGCGCACAGAGTGACGGAATGAGCGGCTTTGCCGACTTAATCGAAAAATACGGCATCGATTGCGACTTTACGCGCACGGACGGTATTATATTTTCTCGTTGCGGCGGCGAAAGGCTCAAAAGCACTTGTCGGCTATTAAAGGAGTTTGGCGCAGATTGCGAAATTGTCGGAGAGGTTGCTCCCGTCAAATCTGTATGCGCGCTTAAAATGAGCGGACAATATTTATTTGACCCGATAAAATTTTTGTCCGCCTTACCCGTTAATTTCGAAATTTTCGAAAACACGAGAGTAACCGAAATCGACGCAAAAAATAAAATTTTATATTGCGGAAATAAAATTTATGCAAACACAGTTGTGATTGCAACGCATTTTCCCATAATCGATAAATACGGCGGGTATATTTTTAAGCTTCGGCAGTCGCTGTCGTATACAATCGCCGTAAAGGAAAAGGTTACCGATAAAATGTTTCTTGACGAGGAGCAGGACGGCTTGTCCGTTCGCCCGTACGCAAACGGTACGCTTTTCGGCGGCTTCGACCACCGCACGGGCAGAGTAAAGCGCGTCGGCAGCTTTGCAAGATTAATAAATAAATCTGCCTTATATGGAGGGAAAGCGGTAACGCATTGCTGGGCGGCGGCGGACGTTATGACCTTTGACGGTATGCCGTATGCCGGTGCTTATTCAAAAAAGCTTCATAAGGTTTACGTCATAACGGGCTTTAACAAATGGGGAATGACAAACGCGATGGTTTGCGCGGAAATTATCCGCGACGCAATTTGCGGAAAGGAAAATGAATATGCGCGTATGTTTTCTCCGCAGAGAAAAATAAAGGCTTGCTTTAAGTCGGCGCTGTCAAATATTTTAACTAATTTCGGGAATATTACTGCCGCGTATTTGCCTTTTACCGTCAAAACTGTTAAAAATATCCCCGTCGGTACGGGCGCTGTTGTGCGATATAAGGGCAAAAAACGCGCCGTTTACCGTGATGAAAACGGAAGGCTTTACGCAATAGGCAGAATGTGCCCGCATATGCACGGTCAGTTAAAATGGAATGCAGACACAATGACGTGGGACTGTCCGTGCCACGGCTCGCGCTTCGATATTTACGGAAATATAATTTCAGAGCCGTCTGTAAAATGCTGTAAACATAAGATTTAACAAGTCCACGCGCAGCGAGACGGCTTTTCGTGCCGTGTTTCGTTCCGCGTTCGAGCCGTCGCCCAACTTGAATAATATATATCCGCAGTCGGGGCATACAACGATAAGGTCATTTTACATTGTTCTGAGTATCATTATGTTGTATTGTTTGTAAGCGTTCGTTCATTTTCTTTATTTTTGCCTTTATTGAAAAGTATATAGAACACCACATGACAATGTAACTGCCGACAAAGCCGCCGACGTAACCTAGCGCGCCGTATATATTATGCGGCATCCAGTTCATAACATAACCCAAACCGAAAAACGGAACGGCAATAACCGCAAAGTTTATCAATGTTTGTTTTAACAAACTCCATTTCTCAATTTCCCATATAACCGACGAGCCGGCGCAAACCGCACCGACAAATAGCGAACATATCATTTGCACAATTACGGCGGTTGTTTCGTTGCCGCCGCACCAGTCTATAAGCTCGTGCGGAGCAGGAAAATATTCTCCGTGTCCAAAACAAAGCGAAAAAACAATTGTAATAATTAAACTGACTAATACGCCGATAGGCGCACCTATAAGACTGCGAAACAGTAATTTCTTTTTCATAGTATCACCTCAAATACCTAATATTTTTTTAATTTTGGTAACGTACCGCCTAGAAACAAAACTGACGTTTCCGTTTGTGAGCGATACGCAAATTGTGCCGACTGTGCTTAAATCGAATTTCTTTGCTTTCCTGATATTGATTATTTCCGAATTTGAAATACGCACAAAGCTTTTACTGCTTAATCTTTCTTCAATTTCATACAGGCGCAACCGCAAGACAAACTCTTTTTTATCCGTAACGGCAAATACCTTTCCGACAGCAGAATAAATTCTCACTATTTCGGATGGTTCTAAAAATTGTACAATTTCACCGTCAAAACCAACAATGCCTTGTGGAGTTTCTTCCGATAGGCGTTGCATTAACGCGGTAATTTCGTCCGTCATTTTTTCGGTAACGATTATTACTTTTGTTTCCAAACAATTTTCGTCAAGTTTGATTTCAATTTTCACATTACGGCCTCCTTTCGTAAACGCGCTTTTACAAACAAATTTTACTTAATTTGCATCAACATTTCAATTTTTTTTCAATAGTCGGTCGATTTGAACATACAAGTGGTATTCACCAAATAACAGGCGGTAATATTGCATTCAATCAATTACGGTATTAGAGGTAATCTGCTATATAACCAAGGGTAAAATAGATTGGGCGAAACTGACGGGCAACCGATATGAATACGAGGACGGCAATACAACGTTCCGAGCCTGCAACGTGGGCGGCATTTTTACGGCGTATTACGGCGGTATATAATTTCGACATAAGCAAGGAAACGCCCGTAATTTTGGTGAGCAATAGGAAAAAGCACAAGGCATTAAGCCTTGTGCTTTTTCCTCACCTTTCGGAGATAAAGCCCGCTATTCCGTTTACAAATAGATATTTCGGGTTCAATCTCTGCCGTTTCTGGTGCGGACGAAGGGACTTGAACCCCCATGGTTGCCCACAGGAACCTGAATAATATAAAGACTTTCTGTAAAGTCCGATTTTGCTTGAAAAAGTCGCAAAAATAGCCATTTTATAACGATTTTTAAGACTTTTCGGGAACGCTTATAACTTCATACCCAAAATATACCACACGGCACGCAGAATTTTGCGGGCTGTTTTTCTGTTTTTTTTCAATGGGTACGCAGTGGGTAAACAAAAAGTTTAAAAAACTGTTGACAGCGGCGGCGGGGGAGTGTTAAAATAAAAACACAGCAAGGTTGACCTTAAAAACGGTTAGCCCAAGTTTCGATAAATAACCGCTACTCGACTGCTAAACGGGGCGGTTATTTTTTTATGATTATGTAAATTTTGTCCTGTGTAACTCTGAACGAGTGCACCGCGCCGAGTTCTACCAAACGGCAGAGCAGGCGCAGGAAGTCAAATTCCATACAATCACCCCCTTTGTGGAAAAGTTCTCACCATTTCCCCGCGGGGGGCTAACCGCCTAAAAGGTTTATACTTGCTGTGCGGGGCTTTCGCCACCGTCTGTAATTATACCGCTTTGCCGCCGTAAAGTCAATTAAAATGCGGCGTAGAGTAATAGGCGAACAGTGTGCTGTGCGTTTGCGCCAGGAACAGGGAAAACCTTGACTTAAACAGGATACGCGAGACAAACTCGAAGGGCTGCGCCCTTATCCGTTTTTCTCGCGCTCTTTTCCCCTATCTGCTGGGGTTACTGTTAAACCAGGGTAAGGGGAGAGGACGGACAAGCGCCAGCCGTAGCTATCCTTTTGAATTGGCGCCGCTTGAAGCGTGGTTAACCCCTTACACAGGGGAAACCGCTTTCCTTCGTCATCGTATGCCGTAATAAGCTTGTCCGCCGTATTTGTGCGCCCTACTTCTGCCCAGGGCAATACGGCGATAAATTCCCGCGCTTGCGCGCCAGAAGTCCGCCACTTGATTATTTAAAGACGACAGCCACGTCTGCTCGGTGATTTTTAGTGCAGCGGCTCACCGTCGGAACAGCGGCAACAGCTTCGTTCCTGGCACCCGACAGTTTAACGACTTGTCGCGCGGTCGTATGTATGGAGTTGTTACTCCGAAAAAAAGCGTACTTTTATAAAGCGTCAAAAGGTCTAATTTTTTTGACGTTCGCAACGTTTTATAAAATTTTTTTCGGAATTAGCCGCTATTTTGTAGCGGCAATATGTAAAAACACAATATATTGTGTTTTTGAAAAATTAAAAAATACTATATGTTGTGGTGTATTAAAAAAGGGTGAAACGAGCCGTACTCGTTTCACCCTAAATTTTCGATTTTGATTTGCTCCCAGCCAGGCGGCGGGAATTGTTTGCGTTGTCCGCCGCGCCCAACGTGTCGGTGCAGTGGCGCGTGAACGGGACAATAACATTTCTTACGGTCTTGCGAAACGCACCAACCAGCGGCGCGTGCGCAATCAATGCTTGTGAACGTGTTCACTGTTGGGCAGTCGCCGCAGGCGTAATCGCGCCCCGTTTCGCGTTGTGACTTTTCAATCATTATTTCACCTTACAATTTAATGTACTTGCGCCCATCAGCGCGGCTCGCGCGCTCTCACGGGCGGAAAATGGCTGTTTTCAATGGAAATTTTGCTCGTTTTTTTGGAAGTTTGAGAAAAACTCCGTTTTTAGCCGTTCTGAGCGGTTTTTAAATGAAAATGGTTGCGTTGGGTGTAACCATTTTCGAAAACGGCTTACGCCGTTTTCGGAATGCGGCAGGGTTAGCGCAAGCGCGAACCCTTGACCCCGTATTTATACGCCCGCACGCTGTGCGGGCGGAACGTTTCAGGGGTGGGAGTGTGTCTGATTTCCCCTTTCAAGCCTTGCCGAAACACCCGAAATCACGACCCACAGCACGGGCGCATTTTTGCGCCCGCTTGTGTCCGTAGGCTCGCGTTGCTCGGTCGTGATTTTGACAAGGGGTGTTTTTCTTTTTGCTATTAAGGGGAAAATCAGACTTACGCGCCGCGCCGCTTTGTATCGAGCTTGCCGCCTTTGACCTTGTTGTTAAATTCGCTGTTGTCGTACTCGTCGATTGTGAGCTTTTCCCAGCCTTGCAACTTAATTTTTTTATCCTTGCATTTGTATTGCTTTCTGTACGTTCTGTCGTCGTACTGTACCCCGCCGATTGCGGGCAGTGTGTATTTATCAAACCCGCCCACAGCAACGCCCTGCGTTGTGTGCAGTTGGCAGGTTACTTGCCTAAACCCGATTGTGTGGTAATATTTGTAGAGATAATACAGCTTTTGCGCGATATATTGCGCGCGTTCTGGGCTGTATTTGCCTTTGTCTAACCGTTTTAAATACCGCGCTATTTTGCGGTTGTAGCGGTTTTCAAGGGCGGTAGGGCGCATTAGCCATTGTTGCCCGACAATGTGGTTAACGTAATCGGTAGACCGCCGAACAGAGATTGCCGCCTGGCTTCCGTCCTGGTTGGTGTTTACAAACTTTCCGTCGAAAAAGTGACGGGGAAACCGCCAAAACGCGAGATAATCGGGGTTGTCGGTGCTCGATTTGTCTACGCCTTGGGCTTCGCCGATTTCGTCGATAAAAAATATCGTGTATTCGGGCACGCGGTCGAGCTGTAAAAACATTTCTGTTGTTATCTGCCAGCTCATACGCCCCGTGCCGTATTCCCGCAAGGGGATAGTAGAAACAAGGCAGGGAATATTTGTTTCTTCGTTAGCCTTGTAAAATTTGTAGCTTTCTTCAAGCATTTTAAAAGCTTCGATTTTATCTGTATCGCCGTTTTTAAGCCATACGGACAGCATAGCTTTTTGTGTGTGGTAATCTGATTGCAATTTGTTCCAGGCTTCCTGCGCGAGATAGTAAGCGGTATTACAGCCCGTGAACGTCTTGCCCGCGCCTGGCGCTCCGTCATTCGTTACGGCGCGACCGTTGCGCATATACTCGGTAGTAAAATTGCTAAACTCGTTAATATGCTTGTTTAAGCGGTACAGCTCGCGTATACCGAGAATAGGCAAAACAAGCGTAGGCAAGCCCGCAAAAATTTTAATCATTGCGCTTTTGCCGTAATAACGTTTGGTGTTTTTCAAAGGCTCTTCGAGCCTGGCTTCCTGGTTTAAAAACCAATTATCAGAATGAGTTTTCGACATTAGATTTTTTTGTAATTTGTGCCTGTCCTGCCAAAGCGTACGGTATCGCCCTTAGCCTTTTTATGCGCGCGCAGGTTGCTTGCGTTCTGCGCGTAGTACTTTGTTTTGGTTACCTTTGTATGCCCGCGCTTGCCCGCGGTGCTTGTCGTGGTCGTCACGGCGATTTTGTTTGGTGTCAAATAAATATCTTTCTTTTTGCCCGCAAACGGGTTTGTGGCGGGAGTGGTAGGGGGTTTCAGTTTCTTTTTCATTTCTTGCTCCTTGAAGTTTTATTTGATTTGTTGGTTTTGGGCTTCGGTTCAGTTGCGCCGCAACAATGCACCAAGGCGGGCGGCGCGGGTTCTCTAAGCTTCTGAACGGCTTTTTTGATAATCTCGCGGGCGCCTATAATGATAGGCACAAACAATCGCCAGGGTAACGGCAGGAGCACGCACAGCGTGCCGATTATCATTACGACGATTTCAATTATTACGGCGTTTATTATTTTTCTTTTTCTTGCCTTTTCGGGGTTTTTTTGCTTTTTGTTGCGCATTGTTCGTTTGCTCCTGTTTCTCGCGTTCTGCTCGCTTACGTTCCCGACATTCGCGCCCGCGCTTGACAAGCGCGGCAATGCCGCGGAACGGCGCGGAAATGATAAGCCATAGCACTTTAAATACTGCAAGTATAATTTTGCCTATAACTTTAAGCACACCGCGCAAGACGGGGAAGAAAATTGAAAGCACGCCGACGACGATTGCAACAACCGCAACAATGATAAGCACCCAAGCCCACCAAGGAATTTCGCCGAGCTTGTCAAGCAGTTTTTTCCACCAATCTTCAACTTCGTTCGGCTGTACTACGGGCGGCTGTTCGGGACCTGTAACAACGTTGCTTACGGTGCCGAGGTTGTAGACCTTTCCGTCAGCTTCGAATTCAAGCCGCAAAACCGCGACTTCCGAAACTATCGTTCCCTCGCTTTCGCTAAACAGCAGGTCGATAGCGTTATATGCAACGGCAAGCGCGCCCGCACCTAAAAACGGGTTAAATAAGAACAAGGAAACCGCGTTATCTGCACCGGCGGGCGAGGAGTAGCCCGTTTGTAGAAAATTTAATACCCAAGTCCGCTTTAACAGGTTGTCTTTAACCTCACCGTCTTTCAAATTAACGTCTTTAACAAAGTCGGAAGTACGGGAAACAGACTGCCATTTATATTGCTTGCCAAACAGCCCGTTAACGTTGTTTTTTATGGGCTCGTCGTCGTTGTTAAGCGTTTTATATCGCAATTCCGAGGGTTCGCTGTATTTCGCCTTGCTTAGCCCTTTTTGCGTGTAGTCCTGCGTTCTGAACGTAACGTCTGCGGACAACAGGCGGGTTATATCGTAATTAGTATCGAATGAAACAAAATGCCCGTCACAGCTTTCTGTCGTCGTCCAACTTAAACCGTTCGGATAGCGTACCGAGCTGACATAAGGGTTTTCAATCTCAACCGTTTTAACTTCCTGCTTGTCGTATGTCACGGCTTCCGCGCCGTCGGTAACTTTCCAATACGCGCCGACCTTGTAAGGTATTTCTGTTTTAATCTGTCCGTCCGTCTGCTCACCGTCGATTTGGCGGTCGTAATTGCGCCAAATCTGCGAAATGTTGTAATAACGTTCGGCTTCGGTTTCAAGCTCGAATTTGTCTACTATGTACTTATAGAAAACGCCGCTGTGGTTTAAGAGTGAAAGAGGGTATTTTATCGGGCGGTAATCGTCGCCCATTGTCTTAGATATGGAAATCGAGCTTGCCGTAAGCTTGCCGTAAGGCTGATAGACGTATACGAATAATTCTTTGTCTGAACTTTCGGCAACCTGAATAACTTGCAAAAGGTAATCTTTGCCGCCTGCGGGATATTCCGCAACGTTAAAATTGCTATCCTTTTGCAAATCTTCAAGGACGGAAGAGTACGACGAAGCGGCGGAAGCGTAACCCGCCCCGCCGCCGATTAGCGGAAAGAATATAGTAAACAGCAAAAACGCAGCAAATGCCGTGATTAAATTCTTCAAAGTCCTTGCCATAGCTCGCCCGCCTTATATTGTGATTTCCGTATCAGAGATTGTTATATCTTCAACAGGTATTTTTAAAGTGCCTATATCGAGGGCAAAATAAAACGTTTTAAAATAATAAGTTGTGCCGCCTTCGTCTACAAGTGCGAGTTTTAAATATGCGAGGTTAACGTCTGTGCCCGTTTCTTTAATCTTGTTTATGACCTCGCTCAAAACAGATTTGCCGGTTTCGTTTACAACCTTGTTGCCCTGTTCGTTTGTTTCGGCATTGAAACAACTATCGGGCATTGCCAACATACGCGCAAGCATTGATATATCAAATGTGAACGTAGGGCTTAAAATCAGATTGCCGACGGGGAAATAAGATACGGGGCGCGAGTTCTCGGAAGTAAGACCGATTAATTCGTTAAAATTATCTACAAGCCCAAAAGCGCAAACGCTTGACGTTAAACTGACTTTGCGCGGGGTTGTGTATTCGCTGTACGACAAATCGCAAGTAAAATTGTAATTACTGCCGCCGTATAACGTTTCCGTTACGGTCGTTTTGTCGGTGTTTTCAAGTCCGACGTTATCGCTGACTTTGACGAAAAGCCCCGCGTTAAACCCGTTTAATACCTTTGTGTAGGTTACGCTTGTCGTGTCCGCGCTCTTTATGTACAAATAAAACGGCTCGGTCATTTCCGCAAACATAATTGACCAATCGGGCGAAGAAGAAACTGCAAACCACAAGCCCGTCAATACACTATTGCTGCCCGTCTTAGAAAAAAGCCATTTATGCGTAAACCCGCGCGTCGTGTAGCTGTCCGAGGTTGCATATTCCGCTTGCAAATTCCAATTACTGCCGAGGTGCGACGAAGAGCAAGCATACTGAAAACCCGATGACGACGGGTCGCCTAAACGCCAAGTGCCGACAAGGCTTGTTTTGTCTACCTCGCCGCCGCATAAAGTCAAATGTACGTCTGTTATTTTTTCCTCGTAATTGACTATGCAATGCGCTTTGATTTGCGCGTTATCTCTGCTTACGACGGTTATTTTAATTCTTTCGGCAAAAGCCTTTGTGCAAACAGCGGTGGCGGTGAGGGCTCCGTCCCCGTTGGGCGTTATCGTCATATAGTCCGTTACCGTCTTTCCGCTCGCCCAGAGGCTCGCACTGTCTACAAATTCGATAAACCAATCAACCGTTTTGTTTGTTGCATATTCGGGTTGTATGGTCGCCGTAAGTGTAAACGCGGTGTCGGCTTCGTCCGGCACACCCGCCGAAGCGTATGCAGAGCGCGTTAGCTTTGTACTCTGAAACGCAATGCCGGTGCTTTCGCCAGCGGCGACGGCCGCCGTTCCCGCGGTTGACAAATTGTTAAGCTCGAAGCTTCCCTCTTTAAGTTCGGGAAGTTCGGGCGGTTCTTTATCCTTGCCCCAACTGCCAAACCAGCTTGCAATTACGGGGTTTGTAAACCACGACGAGCCAACGCCGATAAGCGTTACAAGCACGCCCGAAACCGCTATTATAACCGCGCATAATATCGCCGTTATGTTTATTCCGCCTTTTTTACTTGACTTTGCCATTTAAAAAACCTCTTAAACTGTTATTTTTACTTTAAAAAATTAAAGCCTTTTTTATCTTCCCATTCGTCCAAAGCAAGTTGCAGGCTGTCGCCGTTCTCGCGTTGGATATGTTGATAATAATCGCAATAGCGGTAGTCCGCGCACTTGCATATGTCTTTTATCGGTTCCAGATAGTCGCAGGTTGTGCCGCGTTCCGTATTGCAATACGGGCATACGGTTTCAAATGTTGCCGCGCTCATTCTTCGGTTTCCTCGGTTCGCTTTTTTGCTTCAGATATATAGACATATAAGTTTGTCTGTTCCTGAACGCTTTCAAGAAAGACAACAAAAGTTTCGCCGTTTATTTCGTAGGTGTTGTCTTGCATAATTTCCAGCTCTTGCGATATGGAATGTTGCAACACGTCAAGCAATTTTTCGATTTCTCGTTTTGTGAAGTATAAAGTTATATTTTGCTCGCTCATTCTGTCGCCACCTCTTTTGCAAATTCTGCAATTTCGTCAAAAAGCATTTCTGCCGTAACGTGGGGTTTGCAGTCTGCTAATAGTGGTGTGATAATGTATTTTAAAAATTGCTCTAAAATGCGGGGGGCAAACGTGAATAATTCTACCGCTGTGCAATCTGCCGCCATAAGACCTGCATGCTCTCCGACGATAAAAACTATATTTTCAGTAGTACTGAAAACTTGCTCGCCGTTCTTCGTAACCGTTACGGTTACTTTGTCTTTTGCTTGTTCCTTTGTCATTTTTGCAAATCTCCTAAAAAATATATTTCAACGCCCTTGCGGGCTGTTGTTCCCGTAATCTCAACCCCCGCGCCGTTTATGGCGGTGCAGGAGCCGAGATTTGCAAGCACCTTTACGGAGTTCCACCGCGCGGGTGCGTATTAGCGGGGTTTTTATTTTCGACGAACCCCGAAAACGTCAACAGGTTTGTTTTACGACGTACACCTTAAAACGTCCAAATTTCACACCCGCGGGGGCGTGTTTAGCCGCGGGCAAGCCGCTTTGCCGCACAGTAAAGCTTGATAGCGTTTGCCATGGGGCGCGCGCAGGCGCAAATCTGACCGTCGATAACGCCCGTATCGTTGCAAACTTCGCAGTCTGATTGCTTTGTTAAAATCTTCAAGTCAACGCCCTTGTCGGTCAAAATCTTTTTAAGCTCGGCTTCAATTTTCGCAAGCTTCTTTTCAAGCTCGACAACCTTTGCCGCGTTCCCTTGCGAGCGGTAAAAGTCTAAATTGTCCAGCGCGGCGGCGCGGGCTTGCAGGTTCTTGTTCCATTCCGTGCCTTTAAGCTTCTGATTTTCCGCCTTGTTCGCCTTGCTTAATTCCTTACGTTTCTTTGTGTAAAACTGTTGTACTTCTTCCAGGAGCAGGGGGAGTTCCTGCGGTTCGCCCGCCTCGGTTGTGGTGCAAGGGTATTGCGAAAGCATTAAATCGACTTGCTGAATTGAAAAGCGCGCGGGCAACTCTGCGCCTGCGCTTTGTATCCGATAGTATTCTTTGCCTGTGCTTTCCTCGAACTCGCAAGCGGCTATCCGATAAACAAGCGGCGCAATAATGGGGGGCGTTACGGTGTATTCCGCGCCCTGGTTGAATTTGAAATAAAGTTTGCCGTCGTCGCCTATCCGATAGGCGGTATTCACTGCTGCCATAATTGCCGCTCTGGACGCGCCCGCGGGCGCGTTGAATTTTATTTTTATTGACTTCCACACTAAAAGCGTGGTAAAATTCGTTTATGAAAAATCAAATTAATAATAAGTTAGCCATACAACCACACCAAAGAGGAGTTGTAACTTTTGCCCAATATACGGGTTACTGCAAAAAAGGTAAACAACTGCGAACTTTTGAGGGCGTACAGGTCGAAAACATACTTTGGTATATCAAGCCCGACAATTCAATGTCCTATAAAATGATAAATAACGGGCAAATTACAAAAACTTATCCGACTGCACCCGAGGGAATGGATATCCGCCTGATAGACAAGTACAACGAAGAGAAAAAGCGGCTTTCCGAACGGTATAATCTTTCGGACACAGCACCCAGGAACAAAAGAACGTTGCAAATTGAAGTAACCGAAAACGAGTTTCGGCTCATTAACGCATACCGACAACTTAGCCGCGAACAAAAACAGGAAGTAGTCGATAAAATAAAATCGTTTACTTAGTTACAGGCAGTCAACGTACTTGATAAAGAACGTGCACAATTCTATTACTGATTTTTTGACGGCTTCCCGCGTTTCTTTTAGTGCGGGCATATAGCCGTTATAGCAATTTTTTGCAATAGTCAACATAGCTTCCAACGTTTCAACCTCTGCTTGAAACTCGAAACCAGTTTCAGAATATAAATCTTCTATTTTTTCTTCCAAATTTTCGTCCATTTATAATTTTCCTTTGCCCTGCGGTTCGCCGCGGGGCTTTTTTATTGCGCGCGTGGCGTGTATTTGCCCTTTTACGGGCTAATTAGCTCATAAATGAGCTGTACACATTATAACAACTCAACAATGAGCTGTCAAGCCCAAAAAAGAGCTACTGTGGTAAAATTTTGTCAAATGGTGAGGTAAATAATGAGGTTTGCGCAAATAGCAAAAGAATTACGAGAAGAAACAGGCTTATCTCAGGTAAAACTTGGGGAAAAACTTGGTATAAGTTCTTCGGGAATAGGACATTTAGAAGTAGGTGATTGTGAGCCTAATAGCGCGACATTGTTAGCGTATGCAAAATTTTTCAACGTATCCGCCGATTATCTGCTCGGGTTAGAGGACGACTTCGGCGCGAGAACGGCGACCAACGCCGCGCCGATGGGGGAGAGGTTGACCGAAAAAGAAAAAGCCTTGCTTGAAGCGTTCCGCCAGCTTCTGCCTGAAACGCAGGACTTTATTTTGCGTTCAACGCAGGGAATGAACGACAGTAACCCCGCGAAAAAATTTAAAAAAGTGTAAAAATTTGCGTATAATAACCCCCTAAATTTTACTTAGGGGGTTAAACAATGACTAACAGCGAGCAAACGCAAGTTTTGGAACAGGCGATTTTTTTATTGCAGGCACTGCGAAATGAAATCGCTATCGAAAATTGGGAGGTGCAGAGAGGGCAAAACTTTTCAAAACAGATTAAACGGTATGAAGTTATAAGCGTTCCGAAAAAATCAACTTTGGAGGAAATAAAGGAATTGCTTATATCATTAAAAATCAAAGCGTCCGTCCGCCAACGTGCGAACGGACTTTACGAATTGCGCAACAGTGTTTTCGGCTCGGTATACGGGCGAACGGTTGAAGAAATCGGGGACAAGCTAACTAAGCTTGTCAAAGGGAGTGCAGAGAAAAAGAAAGCCCCGCTATTGTCGGAGTATTACAACGATACATATTTACCTTTCAAAAAAACGGAGCTTGCGGCTTCTTCGATTGCCGATATTGAAACGGCTTTCGCGTTTATTTTCAAAAGCGGTTTTGATAAGCCACTTAACCGTTATACGGCGGAAATGATAGAAAAGTTTTTGACGGAAATACCGCAAACCCGCAAGCGAAAAAAGGTGCGCGGGGTTCTGAATAATCTTTTTACCCACGCGAAGCGGCTGAAAATAATAAAAAATAACCCGTGCAGTGACGTTGCACAGGTTAAGCACGTTTCGGAAGTCGGCAAAGCTTTAAGCTTCAAGGTTCAAAAGGCTTTTTTTGTCGGTTTGTTTGCAAACCCGAAAATTGCAGTTGAACGTAAGCTGTATTATGTTTTTGTATATTTGACGGGAACGCGCCGCGGGGAAGCGTTGGGGGAAACGGTTGCAGACGTAGATTTTTCGGAAAACGTGTTGCACGTTCCAGGAACGAAAACGAACACGTCAAATAGGTTTATTCCGTTGTTTCCGTTGGTAAAAAAGCTTTTGGAGCGGGTGCAGGTGGTAGAGGGGCTGTTTTTTCCGTTCTCAACGGGGCAGGTGAATAATCTGTATGCGGAGCTGTTGCCTGGTTATCGATTGCACGACCTGCGGCACACCTTCGGAACGGTTGCTATGTGCGTGCAGAAGCTTGACCCGAAAACGGTTGCGCTTTATATGGGGCACGCCGACCCGACAACTACGCTGAAAATTTATACGCACCCCGAACAGCTCGACCGCGCGTTGTTCTTTGACGGTAGTCTATCAGACGACGAGAAAACGGGCAAATTGCGGGAAGAATATGCCGAAATTCTCGCCATAATCGACGAATTTCTT
>Ga0137310_101661_pt1 | contig 13743 bp, 13 predicted proteins | sample NAcewiD2O_June_2_FD_97183 | JGI IMG/M metagenome (GOLD analysis project Ga0137310, IMG submission 97183) | Mouse cecal microbial communities from Vienna, Austria - N-Acetylglucosamine amended D2O_June | ecosystem: Host-associated > Mammals > Digestive system > Large intestine > Cecum | place...
CAGGGTGCAGCAAGCCCATAAAGCGGCTCTGGATTTCCTCAATGGAAGAAAGCGCAATCCGGGAGGGCTTTGCGAACTTGAAGCCAGGGAGCGATTACGATGGTTTGTATGAATCCGCTTTATGCAGGCAGAGGGCGGACTGGCTGGTAGGTCTGAACGGCACAAGGCTTTTTACCGTCCTGTATGGCGGCAAGGTGTTAAAAGTCGGCAGGGTGCAGACGCCGACACTTGCCATGCTTGTAGAGCGTGAGGAAAAAATCAGGAATTTTCAGAAAGAAAAGTATTATATGGCGCATATCCTCATGGACGGGGTGGATGCGGCAACGGAACGGATAGCGGACAAGGCACAGGCAGAAAGTCTTGCCGCAGCGTGTGAAAGTAAAACAGCAGCGGTTGTTTCCGTTACAAAAGAGAAAAAAACCGTCCAGCCGCCGAAGCTCTATGACCTCACCACGTTACAGAGGGATGCGAACCGCATATTTGGTTTTACCGCAAAGCAGACCTTAGAATATACGCAGAGCCTTTATGAGAAAAAGCTGGTCACTTATCCCCGGACGGACAGCCAGTATTTATCAGATGATATGGAAGATACCGCAAGGGGTGTGATCGGGGCTGTCTACAAAGCCATTCTCTTTGAAGAACCGTCTGGGGCAGAGCCGCATATAAAAAGGATTATGGACAGCGGGAAAGTAACAGACCACCACGCAATTATCCCTACAATGGAGATTGCAAAGGCTGACCTTTCCGCTGTGCCGGAGGGGGAGATGAAAATACTTTCCCTTGCGGCGAACCGCCTGCTCTGCGCTGCCGGAGAAAAGCATGGGTATGAAACCGTCAAGGCAGAGTTCCGCTGTAATGACACTGTTTTTACGGTTTCCGGGAAGTCCGTATTACAGAACGGTTGGAAGGATTTTGAAGCTGCCTTTCAGCGCTCTTATAAGACAGACAAGGCAGAGGAAGAAAAGGAGGAAAAGAAGCTGCCGGAGCTTTCGGAAGGGATGTCATTTGAGGGAGTACATACAAAGGTGACAGAGCATTTCACTTCCCCACCCAGGCGTTTTACGGAGGACAGCCTGTTATCGGTTATGGAGAGAGCCGGGGCGGAGGACATGGGCGATGAAGTGGAGCGCAAAGGGCTTGGCACACCCGCAACAAGGGCGGACATCATTGAAAAACTTGTGAAAGACGGTTTTGTGAAGCGTGAGAAAAAACAAATGATACCGACAGAGGACGGAGTAAAGCTCATCACTGTCCTTCCCGATGTGGTGAAATCCCCACACCTTACCGCCGAATGGGAAAATGCCCTGACACTGGTTGCAAAAGGCGAATATCCCATGCAGGCATTTATGGACGGGATTGCTGATCTGGTAAATGGTCTTGTCCAGACTTACCACTGTATCAGTGAGGAACAGAAATCCATGTTTGGAAACGGAAATGCGGAAGTATATGGAAAATGCCCGAAGTGCGGCGGCGATGTGGTAAAAGGGAAATTCGGCGCATACTGCAAAAACAAGTGCGGCATGAACGTGTCAAAGGTTATGGGGGCAGCACTTTCCGACAGTCAGGTAAAAAGCCTGATTGACGGTAAAAAGACCCTTGTAAAAGGCTTGAAGGGCAAAAAGGGCAGCTATGATGCGTACCTTATCCCGGAGGGTGTGGAAGATTATTCCTACACCAAAGACGGAAAGGAAGTAAAAGGCTCACAGTATAAGATAAAGCTGGAATTTCCAAAGCAGAAAAAGAAAGGAGAACATTAAAAATGAAAAGAACAGGAAAAATTTTATTCAGCATGGCTGCGGCGGGAGCTGCCATTTCCGCTGCGGCTTTTATGGCAAAAAAGCATACTGTCAGACACGGAAAACCCGCACCGGATACAGAACCGAATGACGTTTTTGAGAAAGATGAAGAATATTTTCCCGATTTTCTTCAAGACGGCTTCGGCGTGGAGGAGGAAACTCCTGCGGAGCAGGGGATATACCTGACTGCCGATGAAGCGGGATTCCTCAAATATATCCTCGAAGGGATTGAAAATATCGGGATTCTTACGGACAGCCGGATTGCAGAGGTTGAGAAACTTGCACGGAAAAGGAAAATCCCGCACACAGACCGTATCAGGGAAATCAAAAATGCCTGTGAGGGGTGGGACAGCGACAGGGAACTTTTACAACAGTGCATCAATGACATCAGGGAGGTGCTGGAAGGCGGATTCCCGGAAGATTTTCTTGAATATGTCAGTGACAGTCAGGCGGCTGGCAGTGATGCAGCTTTATCATAAGAACAATAAAAACATACAGTGACAATGGGGCATACGGGGATTTATCTGTATGCCCTTGAATTTATAAAAAATGGAGGGTTTGAACATGAGTAAAGCTATGGAAAATGTAACAGCAAAGACAGAAGAAACCAAAGCGGAGAAATTTGTCCGTCTTGGGGAGTACCGTATCAACAAGGCGATGGACGCCATTGGCAGGATTGAAAACCTTGCCAACCGTTCCGCCTACGACTACACGCCGGAGCAGGTGGAAGCCATGTTTTCGGTTCTGGAATCAAAGGTTGCGGAAGTAAGGACAAAGTTTACCGCTGTAAAAGTAAAAGAAGCTGCCGCCTTTTCTTTTGGGAACAAGGCAGAATAGGAGGGAAGAAACGATGATGGGAATGGAAATTTTAAGCACAGGGGATAAGATACTGCACACCATGAAGGAGATGGAGATGGGCATACCGGGGCTGGCGGCTCTGTCCGGCGTGAATGAAAACACGCTGCTTGACATCATGGCAGGCATACGGGAACCGGATTTGACTACACTCTGCCAGATTGCGGATGCGTTTGGTGTCTGTGTGCGTGATCTGTGTCCTGATAAGGAGCATTATGCTGTGCCAGTGGAAAAAGACACGCTTGCGAAGCTGATTGTGGTCAGCGAGATGAACGGGGTGGAGCTTGACGCTTTGATAGCTTCCATTCTGGAAAAGGGCATAGAGGAAAACGGATTTTATGATTAAGGAGGATGCAGATGGCAGGAGAATACCTTGTTTCAAAGAAATACCATGAAATTTCCATACTTGCAAAGGAAACCGCAGGGCAGGTGTCCAAAAACGGGGAGGAATGGGCAAAATACCTGACTACTGCCGCAAGGCTGTACCGCTACCCGTTTGAGGACCAGATGCTTATTTACGCCCAAAGACCAGATGCCAAAGCCTGCGCCCTCATGGAAACATGGAATGAAAAAATGTTCTGCTGGGTAAACCGTGGGGCAAAGGGGATTGCGCTTTTTGACCGGGAGAGCGAACGCCCAAGACTGAAATATGTCTTTGATGTGTCAGATGTGCATAAGGCAAGGAGGATAGGAAAAGACCCGTACCTGTGGGAAATCAGGGAGGAACACAAAGACACGGTGCTTGCACAGCTTGAAAAAACATACGGCGCAACGGACAAAGATAATTCTTTTGAAAGCAGGCTCATCGAAATTGCGGGGAGGATTGCGGAGGATTATTATAAGGAGATTCTTTCCGACATGACCTATGCAAAGGAAAACAGTTTTTTAGAGGAGCTTGACGATTTGAACGTGGGGCTGCGGCTTCGGGAAACACTTTCCACAAGCATCGCATACACACTTTTATCAAGGTGCGGTGCTGACATGGATTTGTGGAAAGACGAGCTGAACTTTGATTCTTGAGAGTTAAAAGTTTGTACCACTAAGAAGCCAGTGAATCCCAGTAAATTCCTGACTTGTTCTGTTGCTTCTGAATTATTTGCGTTATGCGCAATTCTGGACTTTGACCTAAAAGGCGGAAAAAATGTTTCCGCAGATAGCTCATGACAGTGGCTTCCGATACCCTTCCTTTCGAAGGTGTTCTTTGGTAACGCAGCTGGCCGGAACTTACCTTTCCGATATAAAAGATAGAAATGCTCTGCAGGATTCCCATTGCAATGCAGGACAATACCATATGCATTTCTATGGCGCGCACAGCTTCCAGTATTTTTTTGCGGGACTTTTCCCCTTCCACACATTCCAGGGGCGATGGTTCCTCTTTCTTCCTGTAATAATTCAGTTTTGGCATGTGCTTTGACCAGAAATGATAACAGAATGCACCAATCTGCTGTTTCAGTTCCCGGAAAGTGCATTCGATCCGAAAACGATAACTGTAAAGCCGGATAATGGACAAAGGATCCAGTGTCAGGCTGGTGCTTGCAAGGATACTTTGAACCCCATTCATTTCCACCAGGACAAACCTTAGTTCCTGGTACAGTTTCTGTCCCCATAACAGATCAATACAATAGTATCGGATCGATTCTTTTTTACCATAGAGTTCAATCTCTGTTTCCTGAAATTCTCCCGAAAGTGTCATAAACAGTTCTTTCAGATGGACAGCAGCGCCCTTTTTGGGCGGACGTCCCCTCCCAGGTTTCCGGGAAACCGGCTTTTCAAATGCAGTACATGACTTTTTGGCCTTGGTGATGTAAACGGTGGATAGCATGTACCTAGACCAAACCTGACAAATATGAGACAATAGACCAAGTCTTTAAATATGGTCTGAAAAGTTAAGCACTAAACTTTTCAGACTGCTATAAGGAGGTTATAGTCTATGGTTTCAGAAACAAGCCTGGCTGCGCAGCAGTGCCGCCTCAGGGAATGGGCAGAACAAATCAGGGACTGCCAAAACCGTGCCGAAGGAATGAGTGTCATCGAATGGTGTTCCCGTAATGGTATAACAAAGGCCAATTATTACTACCGGCTGCGCCGTGTCAGGGCGGCATGTCTTGAACAGTTCCCGGAGGAAACTGCAGGGCGTCAGGTTATACCCGTACCATCAGAATTTTTGTCCTTTCAGGAAAATAACACCCCTGCCATATCTTCACGCGGACTGGAGCTGTCCCTCAACGGGATCTGCATTCATGTAATGGAGTCTTCTTCCATGAAGCTCCTGTCTGATGTCCTGGAGGTGGTCCGCAATGCTCAATGACGCTGTATGCTTTAAAGCCGTATACATTGTGTGCGGATATACAGACCTGCGTTCGGGAATAGACAGCCTTGCGGCAGTCCTCGAAGCACAGACAGGCAGCACCCCTTATGTGCCGGACACCCTGTATCTCTTCTGCGGCAGGCGTGCAGACCGCATCAAGGGACTGGTGTGGGAGAAAGACGGCTGGCTAATGCTGTATAAAAGACTTGCAGGGAGCAGGTTCCAGTGGCCGCGCAGCGCGGACGAAGTACGGGAGCTTACACAGCAGCAGTTCCGCTGGCTGATGGAGGGACTTACAATCACTCCTAAAAATTCCGTCAGGACTGTAAAGCCGCCGGAATACATGGGATGATTTTGTGCAGAACAGAGAATTTTACAACCCTGCCGTGACAGGGCTCACGGCAGGCGGCGCATTGCTGCCGGATGCCTGTGACAGGCCGGATTCATGGCCGCATGGCGTCCGGCCCTGATGAAGGTTTTTGAAAACCATCCAGGAAAAAAGCGCCCTTATTTTTAGCCGGAATGCATCCTGGCATATGGGCATTATGACGAAACCGCCGGGAAACAGGATTCGCCATAACCGTAAAAATCTGGTATAATAAAACCATCAGACACGGGAGGGGACTGCAATGGAATCCAGATATACGGAAGAAATGCTTTCCGGTATGGAAAAAGGAACAATCATCCGGCTGTTTCTTGCACAGCAGGAGCAGCTGGAAAATATAGATAAAAACCTGCAGCTCGTGCTGGAGCACCTTGCCGACCAGAAAAGACACCGTTTTGGCAGGTCAACGGAAAGACACCTGACAGAAGGGCAGGTGTCTTTCATGGAAGTTGACGGGGAGATCGTATTTTTCAATGAACCTGAAGCCGTAACAGACCAGGAGGCTGAAAACGAAACGCAGGAAGCGCCCAGACGCAGGACTCCCAAAAAGAAAAAGGGAAAACGCGAAGAAGATCTGGACGGACTCCCCGTTATTATCATAGAACATTCCATGACGGAAGAACAGCTTTCAGATACATTCGGGACGGACGGATACAAACGCCTCCCCGACGAGGTTTACCGCAGGTACAGGTTCACCCCGGCAAAAGTAGAGGTCGAGGAACACCATGTCGCTGTATATGCCGCAAAGACGGATGACGCCATCGTCAGGGCAGAGCATCCGGTATGCCTGCTTAAAGGCAGCCTGGTATCCCCGTCCATGGAAGCTGCAATCATAAATGCCAAATATGTGAATGCCTGCCCCCTCTACCGCCAGGAAAAGGAATTTGAGCGTTACGGGATCACTGTCTCCCGCCAGAATATGGCATACTGGACGATCCAGTGTGCAGACAGGTACCTTGCAGTCCTGTATGATTACCTTCATGAAATGATGTACGCATATCATGTACTGCAGGCGGACGAGACACCTGTCCTTGTAAATAAGGACGGACGCACTGCAGGGGCAAAGAGTTATATGTGGGTATACCGCACCGGCAGCATGTACAGCGGCAGGCAGATTGTTCTGTACGAATACCAGAAGACGCGAAATGCCAGCCATCCGCGGGAATTCCTGAAAGGCTTCAGTGGTGTATGCGTCACGGACGGATACCAGGTCTATCATACGATTGAAAATGAACGGGAAGACCTGACAATAGCTGGCTGCTGGTCGCATTCACGCCGCAGGTTTGACGAGGCAGTCAAGGCGCTGCCGGAATCAAGGCGCAAAAACAGCCTTGCATACCTTGCACTGACAATGATACAGGCCATATACCGCGAAGAAAGAATGCTAAAGGATCTTTCCCCGCAGGAGAGACACAACCGCCGCCGTCTGAGTGTAAAACCACTGGTGGAGGCTTATTTTACATGGGTGCGTGAAAATATTCCCAAAGTGCCTCAGAAAGGCAAAACCCATGAAGGATTCATGTACTGTCTCAACCAAGAGAAATACCTGAAAGTATTTCTGGATGACGGCGAGGTTCCGATGGACAACAACGCTGCCGAGCAGTCGGTCCGTGGTTTCTGTATTGGAAAGAAAAACTGGGTAATGATCGATACCATTACCGGAGCGAAATCAAGCGCCATCATATACAGCATAGCCGAAACAGCCAAAGCAAATAACCTGAGACCATATGAATACTTTGAATATCTCCTGACAGAAATCCCAAAGCATATGGATGACACTGACCGGAGTTTTTGTGAAGACCTGCTTCCATGGTCGCCAAATCTCCCGGAACACTGCCGTAAGCCTGAAAAGAATAGTAATAAAAGTATATCCGAGCCATCCTGACTCTATGATACAGGATGGTTCGGATTTTGTATAGGTACATGCTATCCACCGTTTACCGCCTCTCAAGAACTACGCCGAAATTTCGTATTTTGTATACGAAACTGCTTCGGCGTAATATTTTTATATTTGCGGAAAGTCTTTATCATATGGCTGCAATCCGAGAAGCCAGCTGCCTGACTGATGTATGCCATGTCGTAGTCTGTGAAGAGCAGCATATCCTCTGTCTTGGTCACGCGGATATACTCGATGTACTCCTTGCATGAGCGCCCGTAGAGCTGGCGGAACTGCTTGGCAAAGAAAGAGTAGCTCATGTTGCAGCGCAGCGCAAGCTGCTCGACTTTGAGCGGCTGGTCTGAGTGGGCATCAATGTACTCAGTGATCGTCTCGATTGAGCTGCCAGATGGTGCGGACACCTCGTAGGACGGCACAAACCCTTTCTCGCGCCAGATGCGCAGCATATTGACCAAAATGCAGTTGAGGTAAGAGTACATAATCATATAGTGCCCGTAGTGCATGGACTGCGCCTCGCGCGCACAGCCAGACACAAACTCATGAATCGGAAACCCCGCAAGCTCACGTGATGAAAAGTAGAAGGAGACCGATGGATTTTCCGCCGCCTGCAAAATGGCACTCTTGAGCTGCGGCACGTAGCCAATATTTTCGCGGAAGCGGTTCAAGTCAAATTTAATGACATAGTACAGCAGGCGCTCTTTGCTGCCATGCTCATGATAGATGGCATGAATACTCTTGGGCGGGAGGGCAGCCATGTCCCCGGGGCGCAGGCAGTATTTATTCTCGTCGCACTCAACGATGGCAGCGCCCTCCTCCATCAGAATGATTTCCATATAATGATGCCAGTGTGCCCGTATGGGAAAGCTGTGCTTTGCGGTGTCAAACAAGATCGCCTCATAGGGAGAATTGAGTAAATCCCCCGGTTCAAACAGATTGTACATAATTCACCTCCAGGCAGATGCCTTTGCATGTTGCAAATCATTATAGCATGGATGTCAGGCGATTTCCAGTAAATAATAATGTTTAATCACAAAGTTCATGCGCGACAGATACAGAAATTTATGGTAAGATGAAATTATTTAGAAAATGTCTGAAATCTGGAGTGATGGGGGTAAGTTATGACGAATTTTGAACAGTTGTTTGAGGCGGTGAACAGAGAGCATGTGTATATCCAGACACATAATTTTCCAGATCCGGATGCCATAGCAAGCGCATATGGGTTACAGAGACTGCTTGCGGCGCGCGGGCTTCGCTCGACGATATGTTACAAGGGAAAAATAGACCGTTACAGCACCGGAAAACTGGTTGAGATTATAGGCATCGAGCTTCTCAATGTGGACGAGCTCGAGAACGTGCTCAGCGACGAGGACGAAGTGATACTGGTGGATTCCCAGAAGGGAAATTCGAACATTATTGATATCACAGGAGATGAGATTATCTGCGTGGATCATCATCCCTGTAATGATATGTTTGAATACCGTTTCAAGGATATCCGCCCAGAGGTCGGGGCATGTGCGACGATGATTGCACAGTATTTTTATGAAAATCATGTGCCCGTTGACCAAAAGATTGCGACAGCGCTCACCTACGGCATCCGCATTGATACCAACAATCTTACACGCGGGGTCAGCAAGCTGGATATCGAGATGCTCTACCGCATGTTCGATGCGTGTGATTATGGGATTATTTCCATGCTGGAGAACAGTATGCTTTGTTTTGCCGATCTGGTCGCCTACTCGAAGGCGATATCAAATATAGAGGTTTGTGAGGAAATCAGCTTTGCAGATACAGGGATAGACTGTCCCGTGATTGCGGATATTTCGGATTTTATGCTGGCGCTCAAGGAGGTGGCGTTCTCCGTGGTGTACTCGGCAAAGGACGGCGGCATCAAGCTCTCCGTGCGTAGCAAACGTTCGGCGCTCGATGCCGGTAAGATTATTAGCAGGGCGCTCGAGGGGATTGGAAACGGCGGCGGACATGCCTCGATGGCAGGGGGATTTGTCCCGTTCGAGGGCGGCGCAGCGGAGAAGGCAGCGCTGGTTGCGGATATCAGAAAGCGGTTTGTTACAGTGATCAGAGAGTGGGGGGAAAAAGACGATGGAGACATTTTGCCACATGCTGGAAAATAGGGAGATGAAAACAGACTACCTGACGGGACTCTGCGACAGACGGGGGATTGGGGAGATCTGGCAGTCGCTGGCAGAGGATATGATGGTGCACTGTCTTTATATTGATGTCGATAATTTCAAGCTGGTCAATGACATATACGGCCATGCAAAAGGGGACGCGCTGCTTGTTTTTATCAGCGTGCTCTTAAATGAAACCTTTCACGGGCAGCTTGTAGTTCGTATGGGCGGTGATGAGTTTGTCGTATTTTGTGATGGGCAGATAGCGCGCGGGGCTGCATGTCATCTTAGAGCAGGCAGATGTGGCGATGTATCAGGTGAAAAAATCCGGGAAGGGGCATTTCGTGGTTTACGAGGAGATCCGCGTGCAGATTGAGGAGGAGAAGCGCATCAAAGAGCGGGCATTCCGCGGAGAGATTTGGCATGAGCTCCGGCTTCTCTACCGTCCGGTGGTCTATATCCAGACGTCGGACATCTATGCGGTGGAGACTGTATTACAGTGGGATTTTCCAGAAAAAGGCGTCTTTTCGGAGGAGAAGTTTATGCCAGTGCTGAAACAGTACAGCATTGATATCCAGCTTGGGCGGTATGTGCTCGAGACGGTCTGCGCACAGAAGCAGCGGTGGCGGAATACGGCGTTTGACAAAATCGAGTTCTATGTGCGCCTCACAAGCAGGTTTTTGCTGCAAAAAGACAGTATTGCGGTGATTGCGGACTGTATGGAGAAATATCATGTCGGGTATGGTGAGCTTCAGCTCTGCATCGAGGAGAATGATTTTGGGGAAAAGGGCGAGAAGCTGTATGCGGCCGCACAGAAGCTGCTGGACATGGGCTTTAAGGTGGCAATCAACAATTTTGCCTCCTCGTCGCTCTATGTGTTGCAGCGGCTGCCCTCCCAGTTGTTAAAGCTCGATGCCAAGCTGCTCGCCAAGACGCAATATAATAAGAAGAGTGTCTATATCCTGCGCAATGTGATTAGCCTTGGCAGAGATTTGGAGTGCGGCATTGTGGCGCAGGGCATCGAGAATACAGCGCAGGTCAAAATGCTTGCCAGCTACGGCGCACAGTTTGGCGTGGGCGATTTTTACGGAATGCCTTGCGATGAGAGCACTTTTTTTGAGCGCTACCGCGACAGGCTCTTTCTGACGCATAACCTCCGCCCGACGTGTTTTCAGTTTGCACGGCAGCTAACGGATGAAAAAGGAGAGTACACAGGCGTTTTCACCGGCGAAGAAATGGCTTATACAACAGGCGTGTATGAGGGGCAGAGCGCGCTGTGCTTTCCGGGCGGCAAGGTGGGAGAAAATTGTGTCCGCCTGCCCCGGGAGGTCATGTACAGCGACAGTTATTCCATCTGCTTCTGGGTGAAGCCAGACAGGGCGCAGCCGTGGTCAAGCATTGTCTATATTACATATATGGACGGCTTTATGAGCCTGATGCCAAACAGCGGGCATGGCGACTTGTTTTTCCGCATCAAGGACGACAGAGAGCCGGACGAATGGCATGATCTTATTTGCAGGCCGGCAGTTCCCAGGCAGTGGTCGTATATCTGTGCAACCTTTGACGTGGTAACGCATATCGGGAAACTGTACTTTAACGGGGTAGTGTCAAATAATCTATGAAAAAACTGAGTCAAAAAAATAGGCTCGAATGAACCTCGAAAATTGCAGATATTAGTGTTTTTAAGACCTTGGGGCGTTGCCCCAAACCCCACAAGGGACTCGTCCCTTGACCCATTGGCGGGCTCTGCCCGCACCCGTCCTCGCCGGATGGCAGGAAAAGGGCGCAGTCGCCCCCTTTTCTGCTGGACAGGATTATCCGTGAGCTTTTTGTCAATAGACTTTCGCGGCATATCCTCACAGGCGGCGCGGCCGCCTGCTGCGGTATTCCACGGTTCTATTGACAACAGCTCCGCTCCGTCTGTGCAGTACCGTTTTTCTGCATATTCAGGATGGTCTGCTGCCCGAGGAAGATGAGCATCTGCCATTTGCCGGGCATGTTGTCAGCGCCCTGCAGCATCTCCACTTCGTTGAGGACGTTGTATTTATTGTGTTTATGAGGGCGCAGGAAGTTATAGTAAGCGACCCAGAGCGCCAGATCATAGTTGGCACCGTCGATGCTGTCAAAGCCGTTTGTATGGCGGTAAGAGGCTTTATAAGTTCGGTTCAGGCGTTCGATCATCTGCTTGAATGGCCGGTATTCGGTAGAAACAGCATCGTCGTTGGTAAGTCCAATGACCTGGGTGATTTTAAATGTAAAGTCTCTGCCCAGCTTTTTTACGAACTCCATTGCGGCAAGAGGATACGCACTGTATCCGTCCGCAATGAACTTGAAGTTCTCCGGCAGTTTTGTAAGGTTCCGGAATGCCATACGCATTGCGAGGATACAGGGGCCTGCGCCGCGGTTATCAGACACCTGATAGCCGATGATGGAGCGTGTTGCAGCGTTCATGATGAGCCAGACGTAGTTTTTGATGCCACGGATTTTGATGTATGTCTCATCAGCCGTGAACACGTCCCCTTTTTCGTAGGGGTACTGGTCAACAAAGGGCTTGACGCAGATGGCGGCAGTTTTACAGTAGTTGGCGATCTGCTGGTGGGAGATGCTGATGTTGTAAAGGTCTTTCAAAGCCTGTGAGGTCTTGCGCAGGGAAAGGCCGAGATTGACATGGAGTGTGAGGCACAGGGACATGACATGGGCGTTATGCTTACTGAATTTGAGGGAAGAGGCATTCCTGGGGAGTGTATTTAAGTCCATACTGAAAAAATCCATCGTGAACTCACGGTAGATGTAGTGGAGCTTGTATTTATTTTTTCCATAGTCCTCATCGAGGTCAGCCCTGTCAACTTTCCTGAGGTTATGAAGGTAATAGGGACATTTCGGGTTTACGCATTTATGGACGATAAAGTGCTTTCGGTCTTTCTTTGGGACAAGTGCATTGCCGCAGTGGGGACAGCGCAGCTTAACACAGGAGAAGCGGCTTTCTGAAGGAGAAAACCTCGCAGCACAGACCTTGCAGAGGATCTGGCCTTTGGAGCCATTGTTTTTGTAAAGGAATGGTTTCGGGGCATTGCAGCGTGGGCAGGAGCAGTCGTCAGGGATGTCGCAGTCGGAACGACGGCTGACGGGGCGTATTTTCCTGCCATAGCGTTTTTCATAGTAAGGGATAAGCTCTTTATAAGTCCAGTTCTGACGGAAGTCAGTGACAAGGGGGAGTTCGTCGATCTTGAACTTCTGGTATTTTGGGGAATGGGAATCATCAAAGGCCCACTGCCTAAGGGGGATGTATCTGCATATGAAGTTGATCAGCCAGCAGTTTTGCTGGTAAAGAAACTGAATCAAAGAGAGTAAATAGGGAATAATATCCATAAGCAATGATTTTCCTTTCAGTGTTTGTGGGTTGGTAATAGTATTTACACAAAAAAGGGAGGTCATTGCTTTTTCTTTTGAAAAAGTGGTGTAATCCTTGAAAATATGGGGTTTGTAATAAAAAACATAGAGGTAGATTTGACACTACCATTCCTATAAAGGAGGTGTAAGAAATGGGAACAAGTTATCTGGTAACAGGCGCAAAATTGCGCTGCATGTGGGGCAGCAAACCCGGCACGCTTGTCATATCAGAAGGGCACAACGTTATAGCAGGCGGCAGACCCAAGGCAAACTGCTCTGACAGCAGGAAGGGAGAGAACATCCCTGAGTTTGGCATCTGTGGAATCAGCAGCTGCGGGAGAACATGCAGAGAGTGCATGTCGCTGGCAGACAAGTGGATCAACACCAGCGGCAGCTCATGGAAATTAGAAAAATTAAACGGAGACACCGCCCTGACAATGGACAGCATCCTGCTGTGCCGCAAAGGCGGCATTATCGTACCTGAGACCTCAGGGCAGGGAGACGTACGGAAGATTGACTGGAAGCAGCTGATGGCGCGCTATCCGATATTAGGATTTGCAGCGATGCTTGGGAAAATGGGCTGCTCGGTGTTTGGCTTCGACCCAATAAATCTGAATACAGGAAATTTTATCTATGAGAAAGAGGATCTGGTCATACACGGTATCACGACGCTGTCCTTCCACATCACTTATAATTCCATGGAGGAGTACAGCGGCGGCAGTCTCGGAGAAGGCTGGCATCACAATTATGAGATTTCAGTTGATGACAAAGGGGATGGCATGCTGGATCTGCACCTTGGAGACGGGCGCGTCGTGCCATACCGCAGGAGCATTGGTAATCTTTACACGCCGCTTTTGAAAGGCATCGGACTGATCAAGCAGGAACCAGACGGTTATCATTACGCAGCAGGGAAGGAGATGGAATACACCTTTGACAAAAAGGGCAGGCTTCTGGCAAGGAAAGACCGGAATGGAAATACAGACCGC
>Ga0137310_101672_pt1 | contig 13690 bp, 10 predicted proteins | sample NAcewiD2O_June_2_FD_97183 | JGI IMG/M metagenome (GOLD analysis project Ga0137310, IMG submission 97183) | Mouse cecal microbial communities from Vienna, Austria - N-Acetylglucosamine amended D2O_June | ecosystem: Host-associated > Mammals > Digestive system > Large intestine > Cecum | place...
ATATGTCTGTATATGATAACATGGCATTTGGCCTGAAGCTGAGAAAGACTCCCAAGGAGGAGATCGACAAGCTGGTGCATGAGGCTGCCAGAATCCTTGACCTGGAGCATCTCTTAGATCGTAAGCCAAAGGCTCTTTCCGGTGGTCAGAGACAGCGTGTGGCCATGGGCCGCGCCATTGTACGTAATCCAAAGGTATTCCTGATGGACGAGCCGCTGTCCAACCTGGATGCCAAGCTGAGAGGCCAGATGCGTATTGAGATCTCCAAGCTGCATCAGAGACTGCAGGCAACCATTATCTACGTAACTCACGACCAGACCGAGGCTATGACACTTGGTACCAGGATCGTAGTTATGAAGGATGGCGTGGTTCAGCAGGTTGACTCTCCCCAGAACCTGTACGACAAGCCATGCAACAAGTTCGTGGCGGGATTCATTGGAGCTCCTCAGATGAACATGGTGGATGCGAAGGTAGGAAAGGAAGGCTCTGACATCACTCTGACCTTCGGCAACCACACCATCTCCCTGCCGTCAGAGAAAGGCAAAGTGCTGGAAGCTAAGAATTATATTGGAAAGACCGTTACCCTGGGTATCCGTCCTGAGGATCTTCACGATGATCAGGCATGGCTGGATGCTTCACCGAAGAGCATTATCGACGCTGTTGTCCGCGTATATGAGCTTTTGGGCGCGGAGGTGTTCCTGTACTTTGATGTTGAGGAGGCTAACTTTACAGCGAGAGTTAATCCCCGTACAGCCGCGAGAGTGGGCGATACCGTGAGACTGGCCTTAGACTTAAGCAAGATTCACGTATTTGATAAAGACACAGAGCAGATCATTGTTAACTAATGAGATTCTTAAAGGATTCTTAATCATGAGAAAAAAGGCGGGCAGGTAGTCATACCTGCTTGCTTTTTTTTGCCATTTGCTTTAATATAGAATAAGGGTAAATTTACAAAAAAGGAGAGAGCGCTATGATTTCAAATCAGATACTTCAGACAACCATTGATGGCCTGAAAGGCATTACAAGGATCGATCTCTGTGTCTGTGAGACAGAAGGCAAGGTTCTGGCAACCACGTTCCCGGATGCGGAAGAATATGAAAATTCTATTCTCGCGTTTGTAGATTCGCCGGCAGACAGTCAGGTTATCCAGGGTTATCAGTTCTTTAAGGTTTTTGATGAACATCAGCTAGAATATATTCTGCTGGCCAAGGGCGGCAGTGACGATGCATATATGGTGGGCAAGCTGGCGGCGTTTCAGATTCAGAATCTTCTAGTGGCTTATAAAGAGCGGTTTGACAAGGATAATTTTATCAAGAACCTGCTTCTTGACAATCTGCTTCTGGTGGACATCTACAACAGGGCCAAGAAGCTCCACATCGAGACCAGCGTGAAGCGGGTGGTCTATATCATTGAGACCAAGCACGAGAAGGATGTCAATGCCTTAGAGACCGTGAGAAGCCTGTTTGCCAGCAAGACCAAGGATTTTATCACCGCGGTGGATGAGAAGAACATTATCCTGGTGAAAGAGGTGAAGCCCGCGGAGACTTACGATGACCTGGAGAAGACAGCGAACATGGTCCTGGATATGCTGAACACAGAGGCCATGACCAAGGTCCATGTGGCCTTTGGAACCGTGGTGGGTGAGATCAAGGAGGTTTCCCGCTCCTACAAGGAGGCCAAGATGGCTCTGGATGTGGGAAAGATCTTTTACAGCGACAAGAACGTCATCGCCTACAACAAGCTGGGCATCGGACGCCTGATCTATCAGCTGCCCATCCCTCTGTGTCGGATGTTCATCAGGGAGATCTTTGACGGTAAGTCCCCGGATGAATTTGACGACGAGACCCTGGCCACCATCAACAAGTTTTTTGAGAACAGCCTGAACGTGTCGGAGACATCCAGACAGCTGTACATTCACAGGAATACCCTGGTGTACAGGCTGGATAAGCTTCAGAAAAGCACTGGCCTGGACTTGAGGATCTTTGAGGACGCCATTACCTTCAAGATCGCGCTGATGGTAGTCAAGTATATGAAGTACATGGAAAATTCGGACTTTTAGGGAATCAGGCATACGAGATGATAGAGATTACAAATGTATATAAGACCTACGACACCGGAAACAAGGCTCTGCGGAACATCAACATCACCATTGAGGATGGGGAGTTTGTGTTCATCATAGGGCGGAGCGGATCAGGAAAGTCAACGCTTCTGAAGCTTCTCTTAAAGGAAGTGGAGCCTACTTCCGGCAAAATCGTGGTTAATGATATGAACCTAGGAAAGATGCCCAGGCGGTACGTTCCAAAGTACCGGAGAAGGCTGGGGGTGGTGTTTCAGGATTTCCGGCTTTTGAAGGACAGAAATGTCTACGAGAACGTGGCCTTTGCCCAGAGGGTGATCGGAGCGTCGCCCAGGAAGATGCGAGAGAGGGTGCCCTCCATGCTTCAGATGGTAGGTCTGTCTTCCAAGTACAAATCTTTCCCCCAGCAGCTTTCCGGCGGGGAACAACAGAGAGTCGCCATCGCGAGGGCGCTGATCAACCGTCCGGAGGTCCTGCTGGCCGATGAGCCCACAGGAAACCTAGACCACCACAATGCCATAGAGATCATGAAGCTGCTGGATAAGATCAATCATATGGGGACCACGGTAATTGTGGTCACCCACAGCAATGAATTAGTTAATCTGATGCGGAGGCGGGTCATCACCATGGACCGGGGCTGCATCGTAAGTGACGAAGAAGGCGGATCAGCTCATGAGAATTAGTACATTTTGGTATTGCCTGAAGGAAGGCGTCAAGAATATATGCAGGAACGTCTGGTTTTCTCTTGCGTCTGTGGCAACGATTTCTGCGTGTATTTTTTTATTTTGTTTGTTCTTCAGCATTATTGTCAACATACAGCATGTGGTAAAAAACGCGGAGGGGACCATCGGCATCACCGTATTTTTTGATGAGGAGCTGTCGGAGGATCAGATCCGGCAGCTGGGAGAGCGGATCGGAGAGATGCCCCAGATCAGCGATATGGAATTTACTTCCGCCGAGGAGGCCTGGGAGTCCATGAAAAACGACTATTTCGCGGGACACGAGGAGCTGGCGGAGGGATTTGCCGATGACAATCCGCTGGCAGGGTCTGCCTCCTACCAGATCTTCCTGCGGGATATCACCACCCAGGATGAGGTGGTGGAAGCCCTGCGGCAGACCCCGGGTGTGCGCCAGGTGAACTACTCCAACAGCGCGGCTGAAGGATTAAGCAGCTTTAATGCCATTATCGGGATTTTGTCTCTGGTGATTATCGGAGTCCTTCTGGCGGTGTCGGTGTTCCTGATCAGCAACACCATCAATGTGGCGGCGTCATTCCGGAAAAATGAAAATGAGATCATGCGGTATATCGGCGCGACAAACTATATGATCCGGGCACCCTTTGTGGTGGAAGGTCTGGTCATCGGGCTTATGGGGGCGATTCTCCCCCTGATCGGCACGTATTTTTTGTACCTGCGGGCTGTGGGCTATCTGGCAGCCAGGTTCCAGATTATTTCCAGGATCTTCCAGTTCCTTCCACTTAGCCTGATCTTCCCCTACATGACAGCGGTGGCGGTGCTTTTAGGACTGGGAATCGGCTTTTTCGCGAGCTTCTTTACCATAAGAAAGCATCTGAAGGTATAATGTGGAAGCTGTTGGGAATATTAAATTTATTATGAGTGATCACAGCCATAAGCAGGGCGCTGTGAGAGGAGTTGGAGATGGAAAGTAAGAACAAATTTTGGAAAGGCTTCCTGGTAGGCACCCTTGTGATGGCCTTCGCGGGCCTGGTGATCGTAGGGGTCTCGGCGGGAATCTTTCTCATAGGACGGGCAGTGATGGATGATCCGGTCCAGATGGTTGGGGAGAGCCGCCCCACGGAGCCTGTAGGTGAGGGAGAGCTGGATCTTGGCCGGATCACGGAAAAGATGGAATATATTCAGGGTATTGTGGACAATTACTACCTGTTTGAAGAGGACATGGAGATGGTGGAAGACGGCATCTATATGGGATTGATGTACGGCCTCAATGATCCTTATTCGGTTTACTACAATGAAGAGGATTACCAGTCCCTGATGGAAGATACCATGGGAGAGTACTGTGGCATCGGTGCCATGGTGTCCCAGAACCGCTCTACCGGGATCGCCACAGTGGTGAGAGTGTTTGAGAATTCCCCATCCTTTGAGGCCGGACTCCTTCCGGGGGATATCCTTTACAAGGTGGGGGCTGAGGAAGTGGCCGGCATGGAGCTGGATCTCCTGGTGAGCAACTATATCCGGGGCGAGGAAGGCAGCAAGGTGACCATTGTGGTGCTCAGAGGCGATGCCAATGAAGAGGTGGAGCTGGTGATGGAGCGGCGCAAGGTGGAGATTCCAACAGTGGAGCATGAGATGCTGGCGGATAATGTGGGGTATGTGGAAGTGCTGCAGTTCGATACAGTCACCAGCCAGCAGTTTAAGACAGCTATTGAGGACTTAGAAGCTCAGGGCATGGAGAAACTGATCATAGATCTTAGAGACAATCCGGGAGGCGTGCTGGATGCGGTGGTGGAGATGATGGCTTATGTGCTTCCGGAAGACAAGATGGGCGGCATGCTGGTCTACACCGCTGATAAGGATGGCAATGGAGAGCGGTTCTTCTGTGAAGACGGGAAATTAAAGCACGACAGCGATTACGGAGACAGGGCCAGCGGATACCCAAAGGAGGACGGCCACAGTCTGGACCTCCCCCTGGCCGTGCTGGTTAACGGCAATTCCGCCAGCGCCTCCGAGGTGTTTACAGGTGCCATCATGGATTATGACGCCGGAGTGGTGGTAGGTACCCAGACCTTTGGAAAGGGCATTGTCCAGAGTGTGCTGCCCTTGGGAGACGGTACGGCCGTCAAGCTGACCACGTCCCACTACTATACGCCTGACGGGTTTGACCTCCATGGAGAGGGGTTGACTCCGGACATAGAGGTGGAGCTTGACGAGGAACTCCGGAATAAAGCTGTGGTGGAAAAAAGCGAGGATAATCAACTGCAGGCAGCGATCGCGGCCCTTCAATAGGATGATGAGGCGATCGCGGGACCAGCAGATATTATAAGGAAAGGGTCTTACAGACTAAAGAAAAAGTCTGAGACGGAAAGGACAGGGTATGGGGATCTATCATGAAGTAATGAAGAGAGTGGACACAAAGAGTATGGCATCCTATTTGTTGTATGAGGAAGGCCAGGGCATTGACCAGGAAAAAAATTTAGACCGCAGGATAGCAAAAGCATATGAGACTCTTCTTGGCCAGCTGAAACAGAAGTTTCCGGAGGCAGATCCGGATGATGACGATCTCATGGACATTATTATAAATTTCAGCAAGGTTTATGAAGAGACCTATTTTGAGATGGGACTGGCCGCGGGATTTGAGATGTACAGAAATATGGACAAAAGGATTCAGGAGATCAAAGGAGAATAGGAGCAGGAGACACATGGCGGCAGCAGTGGTGCTGAAGAAAGGTCAGGGCCGGAGCCTGAAGGCAGGCGGGGCCTGGATCTACGACAATGAGATCGAAAGGATCCGGGGAGATTTTTCTGACGGAGACATGGTCCTGGTGGAGGATTTTGACGGGTATCCCATGGGGCAGGGCTTTATCAACACCAAGTCTGCCATCACGGTCCGCGTGATGACGAGAAAACGGGATGCGGTAGTGGATGAGGACTTTATCGAGATGAGAGTCCGGGATGCCTGGAATTACAGGAAGGACACAGTGGACACTTCAAGCTGCAGGGTCATTTTCGGAGAGGCGGATTTCCTTCCCGGAATCGTCATAGACAAATTTTCCGATGTTCTGGTGGTGGAATCCCTGGCTCTGGGGATCGACAGGTGGAAAATGGTGATCCTTGAAAAGCTGAAAATGGCGCTCAGTGAGGATGGGATCCGGATCCGGGGCGTGTACGAGCGGAGCGACGCTAAAGTGCGCCTTCAGGAAGGCATGGAAAGATTCAAGGGATTTATAGGAGAGCCTTTTGACACAAAGGTGGAGATTGTGGAGAACAATGTCCGCTACATAGTGGATGTGCGAGATGGGCAGAAGACAGGATTTTTCCTGGATCAGAAGTATAACCGCCAGGCAGTGGGGCGGCTCTGCGGCGGAAAGAAGGTGCTGGACTGTTTTACCCATACCGGGTCCTTTGCCCTGAACGCGGGGGCTTGCGGGGCAGCCTCGGTCTTAGGGATCGACGCGTCGGAGCTTGCCATTGAGCAGGCCAGGGAGAACGCCTGTTTAAACGGCCTCTCTGACCGGGTACGGTTTCAGTGCGGGGATGTGTTTGAGCTGCTGCCTGAGCTTGAGAGGAAGGGACAGCGGTTTGACGTGGTCATATTGGATCCCCCCGCGTTCACAAAATCCCGGAATTCTGTGAAAAACGCTGTAAAAGGTTACCGGGAGATCAATATCAGGGGGCTTAAGCTTGTAAAAGACAAAGGTTATCTGGCCACCTGTTCCTGCTCCCATTTTATGGATCCGGAACTGTTTGCCAAAACCGTGAGAGAAGCCGCGGCCGGGGCCCACAAAAGGCTGCGGCAGGTGGAGTACCGCGCTCAGGCGGCCGATCACCCCATCCTGTGGGCAGCGGATTCGTCCTACTATCTGAAGTTCTATATCTTTCAGATATGCGATGAAAAGTAAAGAAACTGGAAATTACATGAGGGTCTTAGAAGATTTTCCTTCAAGGCCCTCATTCTGGATTAAAAAAAGGGGGCTGAATGTGACTGAAAAAAGACAATACAATGGCCTGGATTTGGTGAAGTTTGGGTTGGCCCTGCTGGTGGCGGCCCGCCATATGATCCAGCTGTTTTATCCCATAGAAAGCAAATGGCGCGTGGTTATCGCCTCGTGGCTGTCCAATCTGGCGGTGCCGTGTTTTTTTATCATGGCCGGTTTTCTCCTGTTTCGAAAGATCGGGGATGGCAGAGCAAAGGGGGAGGGGAAGATCATTTCCGCGTACTGCGCGCGGATCTTTAAGATGGCCCTCATATGGTCCTTGATCTATCTGCCCATTGATCTATATAACTGGTGGTACGGAAGGGATCGGGTCCTGGAATGGATCCTGGTCTATATCCGGTATTTCTTTTTGGACCATCCCATCATGCATCTGTGGTTTCTCCTGGCGCTTATAGTCGCCTGCGGGCTGGTGTGGTGTATGTACCGGGCAGGGGCAAAGCCCTGGCTGATTGTGGCAGCGGGAGGGATGCTGTTCATTATTGGCTGCGTTGGCGACAACTGGTATTTTAACCAGCAGCTGCCGGAAAGTATATGGAAGATATACAGCATGTATTTTAAATACTTCGTAACCATGCGAAACGGCGTGTTTTACGGAGCATTTTTTGTGGCAGTGGGCCTGTGGTTCGCCAAGGCCAGGGCGCGCATCCCTTTCCCGGCGGCAGCGGCGGGGTTTCTGGTGTCCGCGTTATTGATGTATGGGGAAGTAAAGCGGTGTCAGAATGTGAACATGGTCTTTACATCAGCTCCGGCCGCCTTTTTTCTCATCGCGGCAGCCCTGGAGGCGCCGGGGGGACAGCAGGGGGGAGGACTTTTGTATAAAAGGCTGAGGGAGATGAGCCAGTGGATCTATCTGACCCATGTGTATTTTCTCTATATATTCTCATGGACCGTAAAGTGGAATCCGCTTCCGCTTACGAAAAAGGGGATCACTGTATCCGTGTTTGCTCCCATGCTGGTATGTTGCGGATGCTTGGTGGCCCTGTCGGAGAGAAGAGCTTTTAAATGGCTTAAAAACATGATATAATGAATCGGTATAAGGAGGAACAGAACCATGGCGTTATATGATTATATGGGAGCGGTAAAGCGGGGCCGGAGGCAGTATCAGGAATCCATCAATAAAGGGGAATATCCTTATCTGCCGGTGCTGGATAATATCCTGTCCTATACAAAGATCGTTTCTGAAGTGAGCCTGGGGCTTATGGATATTCCCCTGAGCAAGATCATAGGAACCAAGACCGAGGGCCGCACCAACGCGTTCGCGGGGAATTTTATGCCTCTTTTGCCGGAGCAGTCGGAGTTTGGGGCAAAGTGGGCTAGCTTATATGACCACCAGATTGATGACGGGATCCAGGACCCCATTGTGGCTTATGAGTTCATGAATCGGTTCTATGTACAGGAGGGCAACAAGCGGGTCAGCGTCATGAAGTATGTGGGCGCTTACAGCATCGCCGGGTATGTGACCCGCCTGGTGCCCCAGAGGACCGAGGAAAAGGAAAATAAACTATACTATGAGTTCCTGGATTTTTATCAGGTTTCTTTTAACTGCGATGTGTGGTTCAGCAGGGAGGGAAGCTATAAAAAGCTGTTAAAGCTTATGGGAAAAGAGCCTGAGGTGGTGTGGTCCGCGGAAGAGAGGGCTTTGTTTAAGTCCGCCTACAGCCGTTTTTCCAAGGCATTTACCCATGTTGGCGGGGATAAACTGAATCTGACATGCTCCGATGCCTTTCTGATCTATGTGAGGATCTTTGAGTACGACAAGGTCAAAGGGCAGACAGAGCTGGAGATGGCCAAGGGACTGGATAAGACGTGGAAAGAGATCGAGCTGGCGGCAGGGGGAAACCAGGTGGAGTTGGTGGAGAACCCGGAACAGGTGGAGCTTCCGCCCCACAAGCCTTCTCTGTTTAACTGGCTGAAGCCCGTGGAGACCATAGAGCCGGAGATGTTAAAGATCGCGTTTATCTACAATAAGACCGCCAAGACATCAGGCTGGTCCTATGCCCACGAGCTGGGGAGGATGCACCTGGAGCAAATCTATGGTGGAAGACTTAAGACCATGGCCATAGACAACGCGGGTACGGAGTTGGAGATTGAGAACGCGGTGGAGCAGGCCGTGGCGGCGGGATGTAACATGATCTTTACTACAGGCCCCCAGATGGCCAATCAGAGTGTCCGTTCGGCCATCCAGCATCCGGAAGTAAGGTTTTATAATTGTTCCATCAAGATGTCCTATTCATCCATTTATACCTATTATGGAAGGATGTATGAGGCGAAGTTTCTCCTGGGCGCCATCGCCGCGGCCATGACCAAGTCAGACAGGCTGGGGTATGTGGCGGATTACCCTATCTACGGGACCCTGGCCAATATCAACGCGTTTGCCATGGGAGCCAGGATGATCAACCCCTATGTGAAAGTCTGCCTGGAGTGGTCAAGAACCAGGGAATCCAACCCGGCTCTTAAGCTCAAGGAGGCAGGGATCACCTATATTTCCGGCGAGGAGATGATCACCCCGGACAAGGCCTCCAGGGAGTATGGCCTGTACGTAAAGAGAGAGGATGGGACTCTGGAGAATCTGGCCGCTCCCATCTGGCACTGGGGAAAATTTTACGAGAGGATCGTGAAATCCGTGTGCCTTGGCGGGGGGGAGCTATCCAGCCTGAAAGGAAAAAAGGCGGTGAACTACTGGTGGGGGATGTCGGCGGAGGTGGTGGATGTGATCTACTCCCAGAACCTGCCCCACGGCATCCACAGGCTCATCGACTTTTTGAAAAATTCCATCCGGGCAGGCAGCTTCCATCCCTTTGACGGCCTGATCTACTCCCAGAACGGAAAGGTCCAGTGTCAGGATGGGGAGGCGCTGACCGCGGAGGAGATCATTTCCATGGATTGGCTCGCGGAGAATGTGGTGGGAGAGATCCCTGAATTTACCCAGTTGACACAGGAAGCCCAGACTCTGGTGCGTCTCCAGGGAGTGAAGGCGGACGCGGCAGGCGGAAGAGAGGAATGATCCCATGAAAATTCTGGCTCTTGCTGACCACAAGTCCAAGGCATTGTATGACTATTATGAACCACAGAAGCTGGAGGGGGTTGATCTCATTCTCTCCTGCGGGGATCTGGACCCGGATTACCTAAGCTTTTTCGCGACCCTGTGTCACGCCCCGGTGCTCTATGTCAGAGGCAACCACGACGACAAATATGATATCAAGCCGCCGGAGGGGTGCGTCTGCATTGAGGATGACATCTACACGTTCCGGGGGATTCGGATCATGGGGCTGGGAGGATCCATGGAGTATATTCCCGGGGCCTCCAACCAGTATTCTGAAAAGAAGATGAGAACGCGTATCCTGAAAATGACCTGGAAGCTGTGGAGGAACAAGGGATTTGACATCCTGGTGACCCATGCTCCTGCCTATAAGCTCAATGATATGGAGGACAGGCCTCACCAGGGATTTTCCTGTTTTCGGGAACTCATGGAAAAATACCGGCCAAAGCTGTTTGTCCACGGCCATGTCCATGCCAACTACGGTACAGCCTTTAAGCGAAAGGACCGCTATGAGGATACCCAGATCATCAACGCGTATGAATACTGTATTTTTGAATATCCGGAAGGATGAGAGAGGATATGAGTTTTGTTGAAGGAGAAAGAGGCGTTGTGAAAGAGAAACAAAAAGCCAGAAGCAGGAAAAAGAAGCCCTTTCCCGTAAAAACCGTTGCCGCCGCGGGCGCGGCGATCGCGGCCGCCGCGGGGCTGGGAGCGGGGTATTACATACAGCAGGGAAGACAGTACGAGACCGTATTTTTTCCCAGCACAGTGATTAACGGGGTGGATGCGGGCGGAAGGACTGTGGAGGAGATGGAAAATCTGATTCTCTCAGGAGTTGACGGCTATGTATTGACTCTGGTAAAAAGAGGGGGAGAGACAGAAGAGATCACGAGAGAAGACATTGGCCTTCACTCGGAGTTTGACGGGAGCCTGGAGCAATATCTGGAGGCACAGGATCCTATGGATTGGTGGAACCACAGGAACCAGAAGACAGAATACCAGATTGAAACCATGATTCTCTATGATGAGGAGCTTTTGGAGGAAAAGATCAGCAGCTTGTCCATGTTTGACAAGGCGGCACTTAAGGAACCCGAAGACGCTTACCTGTCAGGCTACATACCAGGAGAGGGCTTTCAAGTCCTGGATGGGGATCCGGGAAATGTGCTGGACAAAGAGATGGTGTCAAAGGCCATAGAGGAGGCGGTGAAAAACTTAAAGACAGAGCTGGTGCTGGAGGATCTGGATGCCTACAAGAAGCCCGCGGTCACCAAGGAGGATCCCGCTCTTAATGATCTGGCAGACCGTCTGAACAAGTATGCCAACATGGTTGTCACTTATAATTTTGGTGAAAAGCAGGAGGTTCTGGACGGACAGACCATAGTGGACTGGCTCAGTCTGGATGAACAGGGCCAGGTGGCTGTGAGCAAAGAGGGGGTAGCTTCCTATGTAAAGGACCTGGCGGCAAATTACAACACCGCTTATCAGAAAAAGATGTTAAAGACCTCTTACGGGGATATGGTGGAGATCACAAAAGGCTTTTATGGCTGGAGGATCAACCAGGACCAGGAGACAGACGAGCTGTATGACATACTTCTCTCAGGAGTAAGCCAGTCCAGGGAGCCTGTATATAGTCAGACAGCTGCCAGCCACGGGGAAAATGACTATGGGGACACCTACGTGGAGATCAACCTGACAGCCCAGCATCTGTTTTTTTACAAAGACGGGGAGCTGGTGGTGGAGTCAGATTTTGTGTCAGGAAATGAGAGAAGGGGAGACAGCACTCCTTCCGGGGCTTATCCTCTCACCTACAAGCAGAAAGGGGCTGTGCTGCGGGGAGCGACTTATGCCACACCTGTAACCTATTGGATGCCCTTTAACGGAAACATAGGCATGCATGACGCTACCTGGAGAGGGAGCTTTGGGGGAACGATCTACAAGACCAACGGATCTCATGGGTGTATTAATCTGCCCTATGGAGCGGCAAAGACGATTTTTGAGAACATTGAGAAGGGGATGCCTGTGCTGTGCTATCACATGCCGGGAAGCGAAAGCGGAACCAGCTCTTCTCCCAGGAATCAAGCTCCCGCTCCGCAGCCCCCGGCCCCAGCGCCGGTTCCGGAGGTGATCCCGGAGACAGAGTCAGCGCCACAAGAAGGGGAGAGTCAGGAGGAGACCCAGTCTCCGCCTGCTGAGACTGGAGCGGAGCAGCCGGAGGGCGGCCAGGAGCCTGCCGGTCCCGGCCAGCAGCCTGTGGGCCCGGGGGTTACTGGTCCCGGCCAGCCCGGTGGGAGCCAGAATCCGGCAGGCCCGGGAGAGTCCGGCGGGAGTCAGGGTCCGGCAGGTCCCGGCGAATCCGGTGGGAGTCAGAATCCGGCAGGCCCGGGAGAGTCCGGCGGAAGCCAGGGCCCTGCAGGGCCGGGAGAGTCCGGCGGGAGCCAGGGTCCGGCAGGTCCCGGAGCATCCGAGGGTCCCGGAGAGACGGCTGAAGGTCAGAGCCCGGCAGGTCCCGGAGAGTCGGGAGGAAACCAGGGTCCGGCGGGTCCCGGGCAGTCAGAAGGAGGCCAGGCCCCGGCGGGTCCTGAAGGTCCGGGGCAGGCGTGAGGCTAAAGGGCGGAGACAAAAATCAGAGACAAGCAGATCAGGTTACGTTTACATGTCCCTGGTGAACAGTAACCTGATCAATCGGTCCCGGGGACCGTCTGGGCCTTAGTGAGTCAGCATGTTCTCGATAAAGATTCCGTACCCTTTGGTGGAATCCTGGATAAATACATGGGTTACAGCTCCCACCAGCTTTCCATTCTGGATGATAGGCGAGCCGCTCATCCCCTGGACGATCCCACCGGTGAGGGCCAGGAGCTCCGGGTCTGTAACCTGTATCACCAGGCTCTTATTCTGGTGGGAGGTGGAGTAGTCAACCTTGAGGATCTCGATCTGATAGTCCCGAATTTCCCCGGAAATACCGCTTCTGATGGTTGCCGGCCCTTTTTTCACGTCCTGTCTGTAACCTATTTCGATAGGTTGCAGGTTCATAGCCTGGCGGAGCCGCTGGCTGGCGGTGCCGAAGATCCCTACCTCGGAGTTGGTGTCGATCTCTCCGAGAAGGGAGCCGGGGCCATAGTAGATGACACCGGACATAACGCCAGGGTTGCCCACGCGCCCTTTCTCGATTCCTACGATCTCCGTGTCAAAGAGGGTGCCATTGGAGATCCGCACCACTTCCCCGGTGTCGCTGTCGCTGATGCCATGGCCCAGGGCACCGAACTTGCCGTTTAGGTCCAGGTAAGTCAGGGTGCCGATGCCCTGGGTATCGCTGCGCACCCAGATGCCCAGCTTCTGGCTTCCGTCCTGACAGATAACAGGGCGGAGGGATACATCCAGAAGCTCTTCATTTCTCCGGATGGTAAGGACCGCTTCCTGTCCTTCCAGGTGGTCCACAGCCTCTGCCAGCTCCTCCTTGGTCTCTAGAGGCTGTCCGTTGATGGATTCGATGTAATCGCCGGACCGCAGGATTCCGGCGGCAGGTTCCGAGGGGAGCCCATCCAGGCCGGTGATTTCGCCGGTACCAATGACCATGACTCCATGGGATTTTAAGTAGATCCCCACAGGGGCACCGCAGGGGATAGCGTACTGGGAGGTAACCACATCCACCTGGATCTCCTTGAACCGGATCAGGCCAAACAGCTCCAGAGCCAGTTTATAGCTTCCCTTGGATTTGCCGTACAGGCTGTACTGCCTGTTCTGAGTGATGGTGATCTGTCCCTTCGGGATATCAGACTTATTGCCGAGTACCACCTCTTCGCTTTCACTGAGCAAAGTGGCGTGGAAGGGCAGAGAAAACTGGACGATCTCTTCCTGATTCTGTACGATATTGATGCGGTCA